>Ga0256405_10011682_pt1 | contig 11112 bp, 4 predicted proteins | sample RumenRJG_02DNA_FD_189096 | JGI IMG/M metagenome (GOLD analysis project Ga0256405, IMG submission 189096) | Bovine rumen microbial communities from Lethbridge, Alberta, Canada - RJG_02 | ecosystem: Host-associated > Mammals > Digestive system > Stomach > Rumen | place: Canada: Alberta | collected...
GGAGGGCGACTATCTGCTGCCCAACGTGACGGTGCCGGAGAGCCCCCGGATTGGGAAATATGGAATGCTGCGGCGCGATTTCCTGCGGAAGCACCGCGACCCGATCTACACCGGGATGATGCTGGCCGGAACGCTGAACAGCCACCTGGAGGAGATCGACCGGACGGCCAACGAGATGCTGGACCGGCTGATCTCCCAGATGACGGAGCGCGAGGGCGTAACCGAGAGCCTGAAAGCCTCGAATCAGATGCTGTGGGTCCAGAGGATGAACAGCATCCAGAGCCGGGCAGGGGAGACAGTGCTGGCGGAGCTGATCTACAATTGACGGACGTTGAGGACTCAGACGCTGCAGAGGAAGAGTCAGAACAAAGCAGTACCGTTTTGGAGATGTGCCCATTCGACTACACCCTTCCGTCCGGTATCGACTATTACTATCACGACGCTGAAAAGCAAGAGCTGTTAAGAACCTGCGAACGGCTGAATGATCACAGGCCGGGAATTGCCGCGTACTTCACTGTCCACGAGGACAGGAAGGAACGCGGCAATTTTGTTAAGTGGTACTTTAACAATACCATCATTGAGCAAATCCTCTCCAACGGCCAGCGTGTCGGATATCGGGCTTACGATGATGTGCTGCATATCTGGCGCGGAGCCTACCTGACCCGTGAGCATGAGGTTTTTCTGCGATGGGAGGCAGTCGCCGACGCTATCTATGGCATGATGCTGATGGAGGCATGGCTTGCCCCGGAGGAACGGCTTTTTCCCAGCGAGGGGGAGCAGATCGCACTGATCGAGCAGGCAGAGACTGAAAAGGACACAGCTTTCACCATGCCTCAGGCCGCCATCGACTATATCCTTACCGGCGGAAGCGGTGTGTCCCAGGGGAAGTTTCGTATCTACGAACAATTCCAAAAGGGCGAAAGCGCCGAGGAGAACGTCAAGTTCCTTCGGAATGAATACGGCACCGGAGGCCGATCCGACGCTATCCCCGGCACCGGCATCTGGGAGGACCATGACAGCAAAGGGATCACACTGAGGAAAAGTTTGTCCGGCGAGGATAAGGACCAGACTGTGATTCTGCGCTGGCCCAAGGTGGAAAAGCGCATCCGTGAACTGATCGAAGCGGACCGCTATTTGAATGATACTGAAAAAGCAGCCTTCCCGGAGTTCCTGCGGAGCCAGGAGGTCCGGGCAGAGCGTAGACGCATCGCTGAAGAGTTCCGGCAAATCATCGGAGACTATAAAGACTATGTGAAAGACGCCGGTACAGAGGACAAGCTGACGGATCGCTGGTACCTGGCGTCCTGTGCTTCCGCGTTTGCTGTAGCCGAGAAGAAGATGTTCGCCCGTACAGCCGATGGCGACTTCATCCTCCCCATGATGCGGGAGGCGATGGAGACCATTATCTCCGATGGCACGACGCCCTTCACGGAACGTTGCCGGAAGATGTTGGAGGACCTTTCCGGCCCTCTTGCTCTCGGCCTGGAACCGACCTATGAGGAGCTGCACCCACCGAAAAAGGAATACCGCATTTCCAACGGGAATACCGTCTATCTGGGGGCGCAGGAATATGAGGTCATCTTCATGGGAACGGAGCAGGTCGTTGTATCCGATGTGAAGTTCCCACTGATGCAGCAGGAGTATTCCAGAGAAGACTTTCTGCGGATGGTGTCTGAGAATCCGCTAAACAGCCGGTATCAGCACGTTGTCGAGGAACAGGAGACGGAAACAGAATCTGTTCCTACGGGTGATGCAGCCGCCCTTGAACGGGCAAAAGAACTCATCGACGAATACTGCATGAGGGAATACGGCGTAGAGGGCGACTATGACGACCTTACAAAAGTCGGCATTGGCTTTACCACCGTAGAGGACACGGAGCTTCCGATCCAAGTATATGTTGACCTGGTAAACTTTCGTCTGGAGCGCTATTCGGCAGATTATCTGATCGATCGCCGGCAGTATGATTCCCTTGACGATCTCATCGAATCAGAGCTCAAAAGCCTCGATTTTTATGAGCTGATCGATTTATCGGATGAACAGATCGAAGAAGCAGAGCGTGCTTTCTACGGCCCTCCGCAGACGGATGACAGCAGATTCATCGCGCATTATTATGTGATCCCTGACTTGCAGACGCAAGGGCAGCTTGCGGTTCAGACCTTCCCGACCTTTGAGGAAGCCTTTGCTGCATATGAAGCGCTCCCGAATGATCATGTAAAAGCCCTGGGTATCCAGAACACGAATCCCATGCCCGGAAGCCTTGATTTCATTCAATGTCGGGATGGCAAGGATATTCTGGTTGAGGATTACACCAAGGTTGACGGGTGGGATAACCCTGAGGTTACAAAACTGGTCAGTCTGATTCAAGAGCGGCTTCGGGAGACGCCCGAACAGGAAGTGCCTCCGGAAAGCCGTGTGGATGAGATGCTCCAGCAGGCCATGCTCGCCTCCGAGCTATCCGAGCAGACTGGGCAGAATGTGTTTGCCTTTGAGGAAGGAAATCCCCGGCCCATCGACATCCAGGCTGCGGAACAGCAAGAGCAGAAAGAGGAACCGGCTGAAACAGAAATCACCCCTCCGCCGGCTCCCAGGCCAAAGGAGCGACTTGCCCAGTCCATGCTTCATCCGGAGGTCCCAAGTGACCAGCGGCACGACTTTCGCATCACCGATGACGCCATCGGTGTGGGGACGCCGGGAGAACGGTATGCCAACAACGTGAGGGCCATCCGCCTTTTGAAGCGGTTGGAGGCGGAGGAACGTCTTGCCACCCCGGAGGAACAGGAGACTTTGGCTCAATATGTGGGCTGGGGCGGGCTGGCGGTCTGCTATGAAGAAAAGCACAGCAAATACGCCGAACTGAAATCCCTGCTCACCGAGGAGGAGTACACCGCTGCCAGGGAATCCACCCTGACGGCCTTCTATACCCCGCCCGTGGTTATCCGAGCCATGTATCAGGCCCTGGAGAACATCGGGTTCAAGAACGGGAATATCCTGGAGCCAAGCTGCGGTGTCGGGAACTTCATGGGCATGAAGCCGGAGAGCCTCTCAGACTCCCGCATCTACGGTGTGGAGTTGGACAGTGTCTCCGGGCGCATTGCCCGGCAGCTGTATCAGAACTCCTCCATTGCCGTCCAGGGCTTTGAGAAAACAGAGCTCCCGGACAGCTTTTTTGATGTGGCCATCGGGAATATCCCCTTCGGCAACTTCAAACTGGCGGATAGCCGGTACAACAAGCACAACTTCCTGATCCACGACTATTTCTTTGCGAAGACTCTGGATAAAGTCAGGCCCGGCGGCATCGTGGCCTTTGTGACCTCCAAAGGCACCATGGACAAGGACAGCCCGGTGGTGCGGAAGTATATCGCCCAGAGAGCCGATCTTCTGGGGGCGATCCGTCTGCCCAACGATACCTTCAAGGGTGCCGCCGGAACTGAGGTGACCTCGGATATTCTGTTCCTGCAGAAACGGGACACCCTGACGGTAGAGGAACCTGCCTGGGTCCATCTGAACACCGATGAAAACGGGCTGAAAATGAATCAGTATTTCATCGACAACCCGGAAATGGTGCTGGGGGAAATGCGGGAGATCAGCGGTCCCTTTGGACCGGAGACCGCCTGTATCCCCTTTGAGGGTCAGGACCTGGGGGACCTCCTGTCCGATGCAATCCAGAACATCACAGGCAGCATCACGGAATATGACCTGGATAATCTGGCAGAGGAGGAAGCGGACAACTCCATTCCCGCCGATCCTACTGTTCGGAATTTCAGTTACACCGTGGTGGATGGGAGTGTTTACTATCGGGAGAACAGCCGTATGGTCCCGGTAGACCTGTCGGTCACGGCAGAAAACCGGGTGAAGGGCCTGATCGAAATTCGGGATACCGTTCGGACCCTGATCGAATATCAGACGGAGGACTACTCCGATGATATGATTTCAGCACAGCAAAAACTGCTGAACGAACAGTATGATGCCTTCAGCGCCAAGTATGGAAGCATCAATTCCCGCGCCAACAAATCCGCCTTCCGTACGGACAACTCCTTTTTCCTGCTGTCCTCACTGGAGATCCTGGACGATGAGGGAAACTTCGTCCGCAAAGCGGATATGTTCACCAAGCGGACCATTCGCCAGCGGGTAGAGATCACCCATGTGGACACTGCCACCGAAGCCCTGGCTGTCTCACTGGCTGAAAAAGCAAGGGTGGATATGGACTTCATGGCGGAGCTCACCGGCAAGTCGGAGGAAGAATTGTTTTCGGATTTGAAGGGCGTCGTTTTCCTGAATCCCATGTTTGGCTACGCCAACAGCAGCGAGCAGAAGTATCTTCCCGCTGACGAATATCTGTCCGGTAATGTCCGGGAAAAGCTGGCCTGGGCAAGACGGAGCGCAGAACTGTCCCCGGAGGACTTCGGCCCCAATGTTGAAGCACTGGAGGCTGTGCAGCCCAAGGATCTGACAGCGGCTGAGATTTCAGCCCGCATTGGAGCGACCTGGATTCCTCCGGAGGATTACGCTGATTTCATGTTTGAGCTGTTCGACACCCCAAATTACTGCCAGTGGAACATCAAGGTCCACTTCTCGCAGTACACTGGAGAGTGGAACATCGAGGGCAAGTCCTATGATCGAAGCAATGTCAAGGCCCATAACACCTATGGCACAGAGCGAATCAACGGCTATAAGATCATGGAGCAGACTCTAAACCTGAAGGATGTCCGTATTTTCGACTATATCGAGGATGAAAACGGGAATCGTAAGCCTGTCCTGAATAAGAAGGAGACCGCCATCGCCCAGGCCAAGCAGGAGCAGATCAAGCAGGCGTTCCAGGAGTGGATCTGGAAGGACCAGAGCCGCCGGGACCGCCTGTGCAAGCTCTACAACGAAAAGTTCAACGCCATTCGTCCCCGGGAGTACGACGGCAGCCATCTGACCCTGCCTGGCATGAATCCGGAGATCAGCCTCCGACCCCATCAGCTCAACGCCGTGGCCCGTGGGCTGTACGGAGGAAATGAACTGCTGGGACACGTGGTGGGCGCAGGGAAGAGTGCGACACGTTCCTAACTGAAAAGGTTAGGCGCAAGTCAGCTAAAGCAAAACGGGAATTGAAAGGAGTCCCTGAAAAAGACTTGTAGAACTAATATTCCGATAGGTGGAATGAAGGGGTAACGCCCTGAAACGCCTACCTTACAAACTGCGATATGCGTCGGGTCTATGTAACAAGGACCGAGGTATAACGCTCGCCAAAGTCGGCGGAAGTACGCCCAAACGGGTAAAGCCGTGGAAAGTGCCCCAGCGGTGGGGTGTGCGGATGATACGCCGGAGGTCTATAAACTGCCTATGGTCAGAATGTCACTGATGACTGACGAAATCCCGAATGTACGGGTCTAAAAGGCGCAGGAGCAGAAATGTTTCTTTCCGAATACGGAAGCGTGTGAGGATGAGTAAGAATTTTTACTATGAAAGTCCTTGCGGTGTTACAGGCACCGCCCAGCACGCAGGCTCAGAGGGACACCTAAGGGCAGATATGAACAGATAGGAATATTGGAACGTGGAAAGACTGGAACACGGAGCCAGTTACAGGCTATGAAGTGTTGGATTGGAAAGCGCATCTGCGTATAACAACCCTTTATCCAGTTGAGAGAGAAGGCACAGTACCGATGATGCCACAGAAATGTGACGGAGGGATAGCCTTTAGTCGTCAGCGAAAAATGAACTGAAAACTATGCAAGAATCAAAGGTTCGAGTATGACTAAGAAAAGCGAAATCCTCTCGTATGAAGGGAAAGTAACTGACTTTGGCAAACAAGAAGAAACCCCTGAAGAAGCAGAAAATCCGCAACTCCGAATACTACGATATGCAGTCGGTTTTTGATGAACTGTACGCCGACAGCGTGAAGGGAAAACGGTTTCAGAACCTTGTGGAGCTGATACAACGCCCGGAGAACATCATGCTGGCGTATCGGAACATTAGGAAGAACGATGGCAGCAAAACGGCAGGTGTGGATAACAAGACCATAAGCGATTTGAACCGGTGGAAGGATAAAACGCTGGTTGCTTACGTCCAGCGAAAGCTGGACTGGTATGTTCCGAATGCTGTCCGAAGAGTGGAAATCCCAAAGGACAACGGCAAGACCCGTCCACTGGGCATCCCAACAATCATGGACAGGCTGATTCAGCAATGTATTCTGCAAGTCTTAGAGCCGATTTGTGAAGCAAAGTTCTTCAAACGAAGCAATGGGTTCAGACCAAATCACAGCGCAGAAAATGCGATTGCTCAGGCTGAACGGATGATTCAAAACGTCGGGTGCCACTATGTCATAGACATCGACATTCATTCCTTCTTTGACAACGTGAATCACGGCAAATTGCTGAAACAGATGTGGACGCTCGGTATCAGGGACAAAAAGCTGCTATCCATCATTTCCGCAATGCTGAAAGCGGAGGTGGCCGGAATTGGCTTTCCTGAAAAGGGTACGCCGCAGGGCGGCATTATCTCGCCTCTATTGTCAAACATCGTCCTGAACGAATTGGATTGGTGGATCGTCAGTCAATGGGAAGAGATGCCGACCAAACGGAACTATGTGCACAGAGTATATGCAAACGGGACGCCGGATAAAAGCAGTACCATCCGAACATTACGCAACTATACAAATCTAAAAGAATGCTACGTAGTCCGCTATGCAGACGATTTCAAGATTTTCTGCAAAAAGCGGGACGACGCAGTAAAGCTGTTCGAGGCCACAAAGAAATGGCTATGGGAGCGCCTGGGGCTGGAAATCAGTCCTGAGAAATCCAAAATAGTCAATCTGAAACGTCACTATTCAGAGTTCCTGGGCTTCAAGCTCAAGGTGCGGGAGAAAGGCAAAAAGCCGAACGGCCAAAGCAGGTACGTAGTAGAAGCGCATATCAAGGACAAGGCGTTGCTGAAAATCCGGGATAAAAGCAAAGAAATCATCGGGCAACTGCGTCAGACCTATGACCCCGGTATGGAGTACCGTTTAATCCAAAAATACAATGCTTATGTGATAGGCGTCCACAACTACTATGCCATAGCAACCCATGTGAACGTTGATTTTCACGAAATCGCTTTTGATGTCAAAAAGAGCCTTTACAACAGATTGAAACACCGGCTGCAAAAGAAAGGCAGCATCACCAACAGGTATATCCGAGAGAAATACGGCACGAGTCGAGAAGTACGCTTCCTCAATGGACACGCAATCGTACCGATTGCCTATGTTCAGCACAGGGTCCCCATGGACAAGAAAAGTCGGGTGAACAAGTACACGCCGGAAGGACGGGTTGAGATTCATAAGAATCTGGTCGGGGTCAATATGGATACGCTTTACTACCTGATGAATCACCCGTCGGGGGCTCAGAGCGTGGAATACAACGATAATCGTATCGCTCTGTTTGTGGCGCAAAAAGGAAAGTGTGCTGTGTCAGGAGTGGAACTGGAAGGCCACCAAGTAGATTGCCACCACAAGATACCTATTGCTTTGGGCGGCAATGACAGCTACCAAAACCTGATGATTGTTTCGGATGTGGTCCACATCCTTATTCACTCCAGCAACGAAAAAACTATACGGAAGTACCTGGAAGTGTTGAGGCCGGACAAAAAGCAGTTGGGAAAGCTGAACAAACTGCGGGCTTTGGCAGAAATGCCGGAGCTTGAATACCAACGGGGTTAATCTGTTTGTTGCGTAGATTTTTATAAAAATCGCTGACGATGGAAAGCCGTGTGATGGGAAACTGTCACGCACGGTTTGGAGTGGGGGAAAAGGTGAATAGCGGCGCTGACGCGCCGCTGGAAACCTTACCTATCACTATCGTTCACCATGGTAGCCATCGCCCAGGAAAGCAAACGCCTGGGCCTCTGCCAGAAGAGCCTGATCGTAGTGCCGAATCACCTCACCGAACAGTGGGCCACGGAGTATTTGCAGCTCTATCCCAGCGCGAATATTCTTGTGGCGACGGCAAAGGACTTTGAAACCAAGAACCGGAAACGGTTCTGCGGACGGATCGCAACAGGCGAGTACGATGCGGTCATCATCGGACATTCCCAGTTGGAGAAGATTCCACTCTCCTTTGGCCGGCAGGTGTACTACCTGGAACAGCAGAGGGAGGAGATTCTTGCCGGTATCGAAGAAATGAAGGCAAACAAGGGAGAGCGCTTCTCCATCAAGCAGTTGGAACGAGCCAAGAAGCAGGTGGAAGTCAAGCTGGACAAGCTCAACGACCAGTCCCGCAAGGATGACATCGTGACTTTTGAAGAATTGGGCATTGACAGGCTGTTCGTAGACGAGGCGCATTATTACAAGAACCGTGCGAAACGTTGTGCATAAGAATAGCAGGGCAGCTATTCAAAAAGCACCATGCAGCAGAACTTGCTAAAGCAAGAAGATACTGTAGAGAATTCAAATCCTGAAATCAGGGGTGCAATCCCCCTGCCGTACAGAGTTAATGCCGGAAAGGAGAAATCCCATAACGGTTTGCCAAAACCGCAGGCAGTACGCGAGCTAATACTCCACTGTGCGTCAGTCCGCTGTATCGGATTGGGGTACAGAGCGTGGTGAAGTCGTAACCTGAAAGCCTAAACACCGGTACGGTGCATGGAAATAGATGGTGCGGGCTTCTGAAATCCATGGCTACGTCGAGAAAGCTATGCAGGCATCGAAAGTTTTGGCCCCCGAAAGGGGGAAAGATGGAAAAGGCGTTCATGGCCGGTTTTTCTGTGAACGCTCCGCAGCGTGAAATAGCTGCGTGAAACCGCGTGGGAACTGTAACTCAAAGCGCGGTTGGATTTTCCCGGTGTAAAGTAGCAGCCTAAAGATTTCACAATAGGATAGGGATTTGGAAACGTTTGAGAGCCTGCTGCCGGAGCAGTGCAGTGCAAGGAAAGCAGCAGGAAGTCAGCCGTGCCATAGTAGTCTGAGGTTGGGAAAGCCAACTACACGGGACTGAAATGCTCCATGGCGAAGGGCACGAGTCAAGGCAATTTACAAATTTCACGACACGAAAACAAATAACTCCCTGAAATATGGGTGACGAACCGCGAGGTGATAGACCTTGTGCATGTAAACGTCAGGTTTTCAAATGAGGCCGGATTGAATACTCTTCTGGACTTTCTCTATCAAAAGTCCAAGACGGGAGCAGCCTTCACCGGTCTGTTGGAGGCAATGGTCCACGAAGTGACTATTGTCACCGCAGTCCACAACATCAAATCTAACCATGGCAGTCGAACTGCCGGAGTAGATAAGATCAAGATGGACAGGTATCTTCAAATGCCGCGGCAAGACCTGATTCTATTGATACAACGCAGTGTGGAAAACTATAGGCCGAAGCCAGCCCGGAGAGTGTACATTCCAAAGAGTAACGGAAAGCAGCGCCCGCTTGGTATCCCAAGCATGCTGGACCGCATCATACAAGAATGTACACGAATTGTACTTGAACCGATATGCGAAGCAAAGTTCTATCCTCATTCTTATGGGTTCAGGCCGTATCGGGCACAGAAGCATGCAATCAGGGATATTATAAATGTCATCAATGCCAGCGCCAAATCCCCTGACCAACCTGTATGGGCGGTGGAAGGGGATATCAAAGGATGCTTTGACAATATCGATCACAGGTTGCTGCTACAAAAGCTATGGCGTATAGGTGTGCATGACAAGCGTGTGCTGAAAATCATCAGTCAGATGCTAAAGGCCGGATATGTTGAGAGTGATATGTTTCACAAAACAGAATCCGGTACCCCGCAAGGGGGTATACTCTCGCCTCTCCTATCGAATGTTTATCTGAATGATTTTGACTGGTATGTAGGCAGGATGTATATGGAGCCTCATCGGAAGTGCAAGCACAAATGCAACGACACACGTCGGCTCAAGTGGGCAGGAGTTACACCCAAGTACAACTTTCGCTTTGCGGATGACTGGGTGATACTCACATCGACGAAAGACGAAGCAGTACGGCTAAAAAGAATCCTGACAGATTACTTTGCCCACCGCATGAAACTGGAGCTGTCCCAAGAGAAAACCTATGTCACCGACTTGCGAACAGAGGGAATCCGTTTCTTGGGATTTGTGGTACGGGCAGAGAGAAAACGAAAAACGCCAGACCCCAGGACTTGGAACGCTCTCTTGGTGGGAAAGCCGTATCCGGATTTACAGAGGCTGAAAAAGAAAGTAGACAGCATCAAAGAGAAGATTCGGGAAATCGGAACCGCTGGAACCCCTAAGCTCCAGGTCGTACAGATTACGCGAGTCAACGAAGCAATTATGGGATTGGCTCAATACTACCAGCCCTCTATCTGCTCTCTGACATTCAACGCGATTGACACTCGCGTCAATTTCTGTGCATTGCATGTCTGGAAAAGAATGTATCCTGTCAGGTACAACCAGATGCAGGTTCCGTTGAAGGAACTGACGAATTTACCTGAACGGCACAAAGGCTATAACAGTCGTACGTTTGCGGTAAAATACGAGGGACTTTGGGTAGGTCTAACCTATGCGTTTATCACTCACAGTAAATATGAACGCAGACCATTCGACCAAAGAATGACTCCATATACTGAAGAGGGGCGAAATATCTACAGAGCATATCAAAAGAGGAATCGTCCCCCGCCCCAAGAGCGGCCATCTATCAATACGCCAGAAGATATGTATATTGCGTGCTTCTCCAAAGGAAGACGTCGTAAATACAACTTCGAGTACTACATGAACCGTGAGTATGCCTATAACCGAGATCGCGGAAAATGTAAATGCTGTGGTATTGAACTGACGTCGGAAGTTCCGAAACACTGTCATCACATTCAAAACACGCTTCACATTGATAGTATCAATAAAGTCTCTAATCTTGCATGGCTCTGCGCAGTCTGCCACGAAATGGTACACACCGGAACTGTTTTTCCGGGTGTTACGGCGAAAACGGCGGAGAAGATTGATAAGTACAGAGAAAAACTCCGTATGTGAAATTTGTAAGCATTCTGCATACCGCGAGGGTGCAGAGGTGTTGAAATCAGAAGAAAGTAAGTTGCCTTGATGGTACGCCGGGTGCGCCGAAAGGCGCATGCCCGGTGTGAGGCGGGGGAAAACCCGGAGATTGCATCAAAGGGTTACCTATCGCCATT
>Ga0256405_10011684_pt1 | contig 11111 bp, 6 predicted proteins | sample RumenRJG_02DNA_FD_189096 | JGI IMG/M metagenome (GOLD analysis project Ga0256405, IMG submission 189096) | Bovine rumen microbial communities from Lethbridge, Alberta, Canada - RJG_02 | ecosystem: Host-associated > Mammals > Digestive system > Stomach > Rumen | place: Canada: Alberta | collected...
CGGATGATTTTATTTGCATAGTTAAAAAATTCCATGTTGGTATTAATTGAGTGGGAGTTAAATTTTCTATGATTGTAATATATTTAATACTTCACACGATTGAATGAGCAAGTATATAAATATAAGTTTATCTGCCCCCGTTCTTCAAAATCATTATATATTTATATATTGGTGGATAGACTTTTAGTCATGTTTTAAAAGTTTTAAACAAAGGACATGTATTTTCATGATTGTTTGAATGAAATAAAACATTTTTATTATACAATTTTCAGGAGTTCAGGGAGAAAATGAAATACAAGAAAATAATGTTCATGCTGGTGCTTGCTGTTTTTCTATTAAGTATAACTTGTGTTAGTGCAAGTGAAATAGATGATACTTTAGCAAGTGAGGATACAAATACTATTGGGTTATCCGTTGATAAGGATATTATTGAGGATAATCTGCAAACAAGTGAAGAAAACGAGGTATTGGCTTCAACTGATTATGATGAGGCTATTGCGCAAACTGATACTGAGGTATTGGGTGCGGATTCAGCTACATATTTTGATTTGGCTGAAGAAATTAGACATTCTGGAAACATTACATTAACCCATAAGAACTATACTTACAATGAGGGTGCAAAAGCCATTACTATCAGTGAGGACAATAAATTCATTGATGGTAACGGTGCAGTCATTGACATGAATGAATCAACAATTCGAGCATTTGATGTAATAGGAAATGGAGTAACAATCAAAAATCTAACAATTAAAAATGTAAACTTTTGGGAGAATGGAGGTGCAATTAAATTCGCTGGCGATTCGGGTGCTGTGATAAACTGTAATTTTATTAACAATACTGCCCAAAATGGTGGTGCAATTTACTTCGACAAAACTGGAAATGTGACAAATTGTAATTTTACTGATAACACTGCAAATTATGGGGGATCAGTTTTCTTTAATCTAAAGGGTACTGTGACAAATTGTAATTTTACTGGCAACACTGCAACCTATTATGGTAGTGCAGTTTACTTTGATGAGACTGGTACTGTGACAAATTGTAATTTTACTGATAACATTGCAAATGATGATGGTGGTGCAGTTTACTTCAGTGGTAATGGTGAGGTGACAAATTGTAATTTTACTAACAACACTGCAAAAATGGGTAATGCAATTTATATTAATAATAAGTGTACTATTTCTGATTGTGATTTTACAAATAATCCTATAACTAAAGGTGCAATCCATTCAGTTACTGGAGATATAACTCTTTCTAATAATATCATTAATGTTGATGATGTTGTATCTGATAAGAATTTCACAGAAATTCAAAAATTAATAGACCAAGCAAATGATGGAGATGAAATCACTATTAATGGATTATATGCTGGTTTTGGAATACCAATCCGAATTACAAAAAGTTTAACATTAAATGGACAAAACAATACCACACTAGATGCAAAAAAACTATCAAAAACACTGTATATAACAGCAAACAATGTTATAATCAAAAACATACAATTCACAAGTGGCTATGCAGAATGTGGAGGTGCAATTTACTTCTTGGATCAAGGTACCGTGACAAATTGTAATTTTACTGGCAACACTGCAACTGGAGATGGTGGTGCAGTTTACTTCAATAGCAATGGTGAAGTGACAAATTGTAATTTTACTAACAACTCTGCAACCGAAAATGGTGGTGCAGTTTACTTTAATGAGACTGGTACTATGTCAAATTGTAATTTTACTGGCAACACTGCAACTAAACGGGGTGGTGCAGTTTGCTTCGATGGTACTGGTACTATGTCAAATTGTAATTTTACTGGCAACACTGCAACTGGAGATGGTGGTGCAGTTTACTTCGATGGTACTGGTACTGCGATAAATTGTAATTTTACTGGCAACACTGCAACTGGTGATTACAAGTATGGTGGTGCAGTTTACTTCCAGAGTACTGGTAATGTGACAAATTGTAATTTTACTGGCAACAGTGCAGTCCATGGTGGTGCAGTTTACTTCTATAGTACTGGTAATGTGTCAAATTGTAATTTTACTGACAACACTGCAACCTATGGAGGTGGTGCTATCAGGATGTCTTCTGGTACTGTGACAAATTGTAATTTTGCTGATAACCATGCTTCTGGAAATGGTGGTGCTATCAGGATGTTTTCCGGTAGTGTTGAAAATTGTAATTTTACTGGCAATAATGCTACTACTGGTTCTGCAATTTACTTCTACAACTTGGATTCTTCAGATACTTTAACTGTTTCCGATTCTACTTTCTTAAACAATAGGGCAAATGCTGAATATTTAGATGTAGTTAAAAATGATGATAATATTACAATTACTTTCACAGGCAGGAATAACCTTTTAAATGCAATTTATTCTAGTAATGATGCGGAAGTTACTTTTACCAACGTGACATATTGGGGAGCAAATGGAACTGCAACAGTCAGTGCTACAATGTCTGGATCCAATAATGCCACCGGTCAAAATATCACTGTGGGAGTGGTTGTCAATGGTAAAGTTGTTTTAAATGAAGTTAAAGTCACAGATGAGAATGGTATGATTGTTCTACCGATAAAAATTGAAAGTGAAAATTATTGCATCGGCGCTCGCCATGATAAAGATTCATATTATACTGAAGCTGAAAAAACAATCTCAAATAATATGAAATTCAGTGTAAATGTTACATCTCAGACAGCTAACAACAGAACTGTTAACATCACTGCTAAATCAGATATATGGGGTAATTTTATGCCAGGTAAATTACTATTTATCTTACTAGATGGTACTGCCGATGGCATGGTAATTGAAGCAAATTATTCAGGTAATGGTACCTGGTGGGCTAAATATACATTTGCTGATTATGGTGAATATAAAGTCAATGCAACCTATGTTGGACTTGACAATGTCACCATCAACAATGGAACTATAACAATCAATAAAGTCAATTCAACAATAACACTTGATGATGTTACTTTAGATTATGACGAATCCAAAAATGTTACTGTAACAACTACCGGAGCCACTGGAATCAAAGCTAATATCAATGGAACTAATGTTACTGTGATTAATAATTATACTATTCTGATTTCTGATTTATCTGCAGGAAACTACACATTAACCGTTACAACAATCCCTGATAAGGATCATAATCCTGTAACCGCAACATCTAAAATTACTATAAATAAAGTAGAATCCACATTAACAGTTGATAATATCGAATTTGATTATAATAGTGAAGGTTCTGGTGATGTTTCTTTCACTGGTGCAAGTCAAGTTATTGCTAATGTTGTTAATCAGCCTTCTGCTGTTGTTAGTGTAAGTGGCAATAAGATTACTGTTTCTGGTTTGGCTGCTGGAACTTATACATTGAATGTTACTACAGTTCCTGATGAAAACCATACTGCTGTAACAGAAACCGCTGGAATTACTGTCAATAAAATTAACTCCACTTTAACATTAGATGATGTTGAATTGGATTATGGTGAAAGTAAAAACATTACTGTAACAACTGAAGGAGCAACTGGCATTACTGCTAAGATTGATGGCGTTGATGTAACTGTCAATAATTATACTATTCCAATTTCAGGTTTAGGTGCAGGAAATTACACATTAACTGTAACAACAATCCCCGATGATAATCACAATCCAGTAACTAAAGAAGCCAACATCACTGTGAATAAATTATCTACTGAAATCATTTTAGCTAATGAAACACTCGATTTAAAAGTAGGTGATGAGGTCCCTGTTTTAGTGAATTTAACTCCTGCAGGTAATTTGACTTTCACATCCAGTGATGAGGATCTTGTTTTTGTTGAAGATAATGTAACTATTGTTGCTAATAGTCAAGGTCAAGCAATTATTACAGTCAGTTTTGCCGGTAATGAAAATTATACTGCTGCTGAAAATAAGACAATAACCGTTAATGTCGCATTAAACGACGCTAGCGTCAGTGTTGAAAACGATACTTTGAATTTAAAAGTTGATGAAACATACGCAATTAATGCAACTATAAAACCGGATACAATAATGCTTAAAATTAAGTACACATCCAGTAATGAATCTGTTGCCACTGTAGATAAAAATGGTATTGTTACCGCTGTGGGTGAAGGTACAGCAATTATTACCCTTGAAGTTGGTGATAATGTAATCTATGCTAAAAACTCAACAACTGTTACAGTTAACGTTAAAGATAACACAGTAAATGTCTCTGCTTCGGATTTAACTAAATATTATAATGGACCTGAAAGCTTTGTTGTCATTGTCACTGATTCTAGGAATAATCCTTTGGCTAATCAGTCAGTAATCATTAATGTTGCTGGCGTTAACTATACCAGAACAACTGATGCGAATGGTACTGCAAGCATAGCCATCAGTTTAATCAGCGGACAATATAACGTAACCACAATAGTCGGCAATAATACAGTCTATTCAACTGTCACTGTTTTGCCTACTGTTAATGCAACTGATTTGGTTAAAGTTTTCAGAAACGCAACACAGTTCTATGCAACATTTAAGGACTCCAAAGGAAATTACCTCGCTGATGGAACAATGGTAAGATTCAACATCAACGGTGTAATGTATGACCGCAAAGTCTCAGGAAATAACGGTCTTGCCAAATTAAACATTAATCTTGAACAAGGACAATACATCATCACATCAATGAATCTAGAAACAGGTGAAAATGCTGCAAACAATGTTACTGTAATTTCAAGGCTTATAGAAAACAAAGAATTGGTCAAATACTACAGAAACGCAACACAATACACTGTTAAAGTCATTGGTGATGATGGTAATCCTGTTGGTGCTGGTGAGAGTGTGACATTTAACATCAATGGTGTTATGTATACTCGTCAAACTAATGGATCTGGTATTGCTAAATTAAACATTAATCTGCATCCTGGTGATTACATAATCACTGCTGAATATAAAGATTGCAGAGTATCCAACAATATTAAAGTATTGCCTGTTTTAACTGCAGATGACTTAACTAAAAAGTACGGCACTCCAGATCAGTTCATTGCAACTCTTGTTGACGGCCAGGGAAAACCTTATGCTGAACAAAGGGTTCAATTCAACATAAACGGTGTTTTATACAATAGGGTAACTGACTCTTCAGGTCAGGCTAAGTTAAACATTCGTTTGATGCCTGGAAAATATGTTATAACTTCCAGTTATAATGGTGCAAACATTGCAAACACTATAACAATATCTGCCTAATGTGGATGATTAACTTCATTCACTTTCTATTTTTTTAATTGTATTAATGTATAAATAAATTAATAGTTAATTTGTTAAATGCATATTTTATTAGTCTGATTTTTAAATATATACTACTTCATTATTCATTAAAACAAAAAGTTATTTTGGATCTATCTGCAAATATTGATTTTTCTGTCATGATAGTACATTAATGATAAGATTTTGTCATTTCATGTATTATAATTCATAATATAGTGTCTGTTAAATGAAGTGATTAGAAAATATATAATATATGACGGATTTAAATTTACACTTAATTTAACTGAAATCCTTATTCAAACATATAATTGCTATTAATATCTATTCAAGCCAAATTCGTTTTATTTTTCTTGTAAGTAAGTGTTTGCAGTCGAAAACATTTATATGGTGGTTTTTTCCATATAATGAAGCAACGAAGGTGATTTTAATGAACTTTAAAGGAGTATTGTTTTTATTATTGGTGTCATCTCTTTTAATCGGAAGCGCTTGTGCTGCAAGTGTTAATGATTTTAAAGTTGACAATACATACAAAAGCATATATGGTGGAGAATATTATTCGGTTTATACGAACGGAAATCAGGATGCGGGAGTTTGTATCTATAAAAATGTAAATGATGACATTTATGAGCACAGGGAAAACGATGATGTCCTTGACCATGTTATTCACCACGAGGGAAGAGAATACACTTATGGTGATGATGATATGGCAATCAGCAAAAACGCTGACAATACCATAAAATTCACTGACTACGATCATGGAACACAAGGAGTATCTGAAGTCGTAGGTCAAGACGGTAATCAATTCATCGTTGTTTTCTGGGCTAAAAATTCAAGCGGCTTGGATTCTGCTAAATTAATGTCCATGTTAAATGATTTCAACAAAAACAATAATGTTTCACCAGTCGCATTCTAATTCCCAACTGGAAAAACAGGAGTCCTGAACTCCTCCCTTTTTTTATTTTAAACATCGAAATTAGTATTTTTCTGTTAATTTTTTAGAAAAAATCTAAACAAATATATCTATTCAATTAAAAATATATTATTATGACAGAAAAATCAGATTTCATCAGATTACCTGAAACATTTGAAAACTACAGATGGTACAAGCCAATACTTGTTTTTATAATCGCTACAGTGATATATGTCATACTCACTTTAATGCTGACAGCAGTATTTGAAGTAGCGTATGGGGAACACTTCACAGTATCTGTCCTGAATGGAGGATATGAAGTGATGAACAGCGAACTTGGACAGATTTTCAGCGATTTGGGAATCATCATAATAATTCCATCCCTGTATATTGCCTCAAAAATTGTAAAAGACAGACCGTTTTCCTCATATGTATCATCACGTGGAGGATGGAATTACAGGCTCTATTTCAAAGCAATGGTAATTCCATTAATCATATACATAATCTTTGAAGTGATTTCATTTGTTTTCAGCGGAGCTGATGGGAAAAACCACTTTTCAATTGGATTTTTTATTGCATGTCTGATTCTGGTACCTCTTCAGTGCATCGCCGAAGAATATTTATATCGCGGTTTGATTATGCAGACATTCGGATCATGGTTTAAAATACCGGTTTTAGCAGTAGTCCTTCAGGCAATAGTTTTTGGAATATCCCATGGATACAATAGCTTAGGAAATATTAGCATTCTTATTTCAGGACTTTTTATGGGAATTATCGCATGGAAAACCAATGGTATAGAAGTAAGCGCTGCAATGCACACTGCAAATAATTTAGTCATTGCCATGACAGTGATGATTGGATTTGGAGTGACTTCATCAACAATAGAATTAACAGATACCATAATGGCAATTGCAATGGATTTGATAGTATTTGCTGCAGTGTATTATGTGGGTATTAAAACCGACTGGTTTGGTGAAATAAGAGAAATTTCATGATTATTTCTATTGAATATCCCACATTTTTATTTTTTTGTTTAAAATCCAATTTATTCACCACCCCCTAAAATTGACTCTTTCAAAAACCACACTATCTCAAATCATATAATCCAATCCTATAAACTGATATTTATATACCTATTGATTTGACAGTGCCAAATGAATAATGAATTCATCAATATGGTTGATGATTAAATTTTTTAAATTCATTAAATTACTTATTTTATGATTTAAAGAGTTTTAATGAAAAATAAAAAAAGGCGTTGGTTGATGATTAATATTTTGATGAAAAAATTAACAAGTATAAATCTTTATACTCCATCAGATAAGTATAATTTTTTATACTATATAATAAAGTATAATTTAATATACTAGTATAAATAAATAAACTAATAGGTGAATTAAATGAATTCAAAACCATTATTTTTACACAACAATTTAGATGAATATTTCTACAACAGAAAAGAAGATATCAAAAAACTTAAATACCAAATAGATTCCCTAAATTACTCCTTACCCCAACAGATATTATTAACCGGATACAGGGGAGTAGGAAAAACCTATCTTCTAAAAAAAATAATGACCGAAATAGAACCCAATATAATATGCACATACATTGATATCGCAAAACTTTATGCACGAACAAAGGAAGAATTAACAATAGAAACAGTGCTTATAGAACTATTAAAAGAAATGAATCAAAACATACAAGCAAATAACTACAAAAATAAGTACAAAGCAAAAATAACTGAATTAATTAATAACCTAAAACTCAAAAAATATGATTTCCATGACATAACCACCATACTAGACATACCCATACCTAAAACTGAAACCAACTACGGAAAATTAAGTCAATTTGTAATGGAATTTCCTCAAAAAATAGTAGATGAACTGGATGAATTAAATGGATTCGTAATAATCATAGATGAATTCCAAATGTTAAGAAAAATAAATCATCTTGACAAATTCTTTTGGTTAATTCGAAGTTACAACCAAACACAACATAATGTGAGCTACATATTTACCGGATCAATATCAAGAAGTTCAGATATTATAAACGAATTAAATGGTGAAAGCGGAGCATTTGGTGGAAGATTACAACAAATAACAATTAATCCATTCAGTAAAGAAGAAACAAAAGCATACTTTAAAGACAAAATGAGCGAAATAAAATTCACAGAAGAAGGATTCGAAAGATTTTACAAATGCACAAGAGGAATACCATTATATATAAACAGTTTTTACAATGTAATGGACAGCAATCAAATATACACACCAGAAATAGTTAAAAAAACATTTTTCACAAACATGGAACAAATCCTAATAATGTGGATAAAAATTTGGAGCAGCTTAAACAACAACGAAAAAAACATAGTCGAACAATTAGTTGAAGAAGATTCACTAACCTGGAGCGAATTACTAAAAAAAACAAATATTTCAAGAGGAACATTTAATAAATATCTAACAATCCTCAAAGATAAAGGAATAATAAGTTACAGAAACCAAAAATATTCAATCGAAGATGAAATGCTTAAAACATGGTTAAACTATGAAAAAGAAGTATATGGAATTTATCCATTATAAATCCCACATCTTCTTTGGCTTCAAAATGAGCCAAACAAAACATAAAACCGTCAAACTAATAAACTTATCACAATTTGAGTCTTTTATATTCCATTTTCACCATACACTTAAGTTCATAAACTGATATTTTATATAACTATTTATTTAACAGTGCCAAATGAATAATGAATTCATCAATATGGTTGATGATTAAGTATTTTTAAATTCCTTAAATTACTTATTTTATGCTTTAAAGTATTTTAACAGGAAAAATAAAAAAAAGAGTGAATGAATATTATCCATCCACTAAGCATAAATTATTATAGTATTTGCTATGTTTGAACCATTATAACTTGAAGTTATAATGTATTCACCAGCCTGCAAGTTAATATTAAGTTTTGCATCACCATAAGCATCAGTTGTGCGATTATAGAACACACCATTAATGTTGAAAGTGACAATTTGATTTGAATAAGGATTTCCTGCATTATCAAGCAAATTAACAGTAAATTTAGATCCGTCATGATAAGACATTTCCAAGTCACTTGCATTTAAAACAGATAAAACCTTAATGTTATTACTTACAGAGCAACCTCCATATTGAGTAGTTATAATGTAATCATCAGGATTTAAGTTAACATTCAATTTGACATGACCCGTTGCGTTGGTATGTCTGGTATAGAAAACACCGTTGATATTGAATGTCACTTCCTCGCCTGCACCAACATAGTTTCCTTTTTCATCAGTTATACGAACAACAAACTGAGAATCATTCATATAATACTTTACCAAGTCATGGCTTTCAATGTATGGAAGAACAGTCACCACATTTGATTTGTTTTCACCAGTGAAAGGATTATTGGTGGTTATGATGTATTGGCCAGGGTTTAAATTGATGTTTAATCTGGCAATGCCATCATCATTGATTTGTCTTGTGTAAAATACTCCGTTAATGTTGAATGTAACCTTTTTGGATGAGTTTGTGTGGTTTCCATTGCTATCAAGAAGTCTGACTTCAAATTGGCTTGCATTTTTATAATATTTGACCAGATCATTTGATTCTATAGTTGAAAATACAGTTATAGTATTTTTAACAGACTGATTTACCCTTGGATAAGAGGAGGTGATGTTATACATTCCAGGACCCATATTAATCGGCAATGAAGCAGAATTATTGACAAGGGCTCTTCGATATTCCCGATTGTTAATGGTGAATACAATATAGTCTGAATCAATATTAACAGCCCTTGCATTAAAGTTTTTGGCTTCGCCATAATATTTAACCAAATCATCAGCCCAAATGAACTCCAAAGTCATTCCAGGCCTGGCGCACGGATTAGAACTATTCCAAATTCTTGGATCATTCAAAATATAATCCGGAATTACAGGAGGATTCTCAGGATCATAATAATCACCCGGCCATTCTGCAACACTTAAATTAACACTACCATTTTCCAAAAACAAGGTATTATTTCTGTATTTGTTATAGATTTCACTAAACCAGTCTACAAGATGTTGATTATCATAGTAAAAAGGAGAAATAACCTCCCGGGGAGAATTGATTGAATAATATTCATTTTGTAGGATATCATCATCTCCAGATTCATCATCAAATGACGGCAGCGAATCATCAACAGCATCAAAGTCAACGCAGGATTCATCAGTGCAATTTAAATCATCTGCACTGACAGCGGCCATTGATAAAAACATGATTAATGTCAAGACAAAAATGATTTTTTTCATGATATAAAATATGATGGACATTCCATAAAAATATTATGAAATATTAAAATTCATATCGCAAGTACTTATTGAATAAAAAAAATAATATATAACTTAAATAAATACATATCATTATGACAGAAAAATCAGATTTTATTACATTACCGGCATCATTTGAAAACTACAAATGGTATAAGCCGATTTTTGTTATAATTGCAACCATAGCAATGTTTGCAATATTTAGTGGAATACTAATAGCTGTATTCAGTTCAATCTATGGATGGAACTTCATATTGTCCATGACTCATGGCTATGAGGTTATGAATACCGAAATGGGACAAATCTTTACTGATTTAGGCGTAATCATATTGATTCCATCACTATATATTGCCACAAAAATCGTAAAAGACAGACCGTTTTCATCATACTCCTCTTCACGTGGAGGATGGAATTATAAGCTATATTTCAAAGCAATGATAATTCCAATTATCATATACATAATTTTTGAAGCAATAAGCCTTATTGTTAATGGTGCAAAAGGAACAAATCATTTTTCATTTCTGTTTCTTTTCATATGCATTGTACTGGTGCCTTTGCAGTGTATTGCTGAAGAATACATATTCCGTGGTTTAATAATGCAGTCATTCGGATCATGGTTTAAAAATCCTATTTTAGTACTAGTCATCCAAGCCA
>Ga0256405_10011687_pt1 | contig 11110 bp, 10 predicted proteins | sample RumenRJG_02DNA_FD_189096 | JGI IMG/M metagenome (GOLD analysis project Ga0256405, IMG submission 189096) | Bovine rumen microbial communities from Lethbridge, Alberta, Canada - RJG_02 | ecosystem: Host-associated > Mammals > Digestive system > Stomach > Rumen | place: Canada: Alberta...
GTAATTGCTTTTATAGATCTTATCTATCAAAGGCGCAAGTTTACAAAAGATATGATGATGACCAAGCAGGAAGTAAAAGATGAGTTCAAGAATTCTGAAGGAGATCCTGCAGTAAAGAGTGCTCAGAAGCGCCGTATGATGGAAGCTTCAAGAAGGCGTATGATGCAGCAGCTACCACAGGCTGACGTAGTTATCACTAACCCTACTCACTACGCTGTAGCCATCAAGTATGATGCTGATGAGTCTGATGCGCCAATCGTTATAGCTAAGGGTGCTGATTACCTGGCACAGAAGATAAAAGAGATCGCAAGAGACAATGACGTTGAGATCGTAGAAAACAAGCCCTTGGCCAGAATGCTATATGCCAATGTTGAAGTCGGAGAACTTGTACCGCCAGAGCTTTACAAGGCTGTAGCTGAAGTTCTTGCTTATGTATATCACTTAAAGGGCAAGATTTGATTTTAGATTGAAACTATAAACCAGATGGAAGGAGGATGATGATGGATCTTAAGAAAATCAGAGATCGCGTATATGACTATGGTCTTGCGCTTTATATTGTTGCAGCTATTGTTATGCTCATTATTCCGCTTCCTGACTGGATGCTGGATATTTTGCTGGCTTTTGATATGTCACTTTCCTTTGTGATCATGTTTACAGCCATGTTTGCTACCGAAGTTTTGCAGATGTCTTTTTTCCCGACAATCCTCTTGTTTACCACAATATTCAGGATTGCCCTTAACGTATCATCAACAAGACTTATCCTTACTCAGGGCAGTGCAGGAGAGGTTATTGAGGTATTCGGTTCCTTCGTTGGTGGTGGTGACCTTATCGTAGGAGCTATTGTCTATGTCATTCTTATCATCGTTCAGCTCATGGTCATCAACAAAGGTTCTGAGCGTGTCGCTGAAGTATCGGCACGTTTCACACTGGATGCTATGCCTGGTAAGCAGATGGCTATCGACGCTGACCTTAATACCGGAGCGATCACAGATGCTGAAGCAAAGGAACGAAGAGATAAGATCCAGGAAGAAGCAAGCTTCTTTGGAGCCATGGATGGTGCTACCAAGTACGTAAAAGGAGATTCAACTGCGGGTCTTATCATTACCGCAGTAAACCTTATTGGCGGAATTGCCATGGGTGTTTTACGAATGGGAATGGATGTAAATACAGCCATTAACACCTATTCTATCCTCACCATGGGTGATGGACTTGTAAGTTCAATTCCTTCCCTTATGATCTCTATGTCAACTGGTATCCTGGTTACTAAGGGATCTAAGGAGGCAGACTTTGGTCATGTGCTTATTGGTCAGCTCTTTGGAACAGCCAAGACACTTTATCTGGTTGGTGCTGTAGTTGCTGGACTTGGTATTTTATCACCTCTTCCTACAATTCTTTACGTTACATTTGGTGCTGCATTTATCATACTTGGACGTATTGCAAGCCAGACTATGGAAGAAGTCGCAACAGAAGGCGAGGTATCTTCAGAAGAAGAACAGCAGGCTGAGGAGATCAGACAGCCTGAGAATGTCACAAGCCTTCTTCAGGTTGATCCTATTGAGCTTGAATTTGGTTATGGTATCATCCCGCTGGCTGATGTTAACCAGGGTGGTGACCTTCTTGACCGTGTCGTAATGATACGAAGACAGATTGCCCTTGAGCTTGGTACTGTTGTGCCTATTATCAGACTGCGTGATAACATTCAGTTGAATCCCAATCAGTACATAATTAAAATTAAGGGTATACAGGTTTCTGATGGTGAGATCCTCTTTGACCACTACATGGCCATGAATCCAGGTCATGTTGAGGATGAGATCACTGGTATTCCTACAACGGAGCCATCTTTCCACCTGCCAGCTACCTGGATCACAGAAGGTCAGAGGGAGAGAGCAGAAAGTCTTGGCTACACAGTAGTAGATCCACCTTCTATCATAGCTACACATCTTACAGAGATCATAAGAGAGCATATAGCTGAGCTTATGACAAGGCAGGATGTACAGAACCTTGTAGACAATCTTCGTGAGAACAACCCTGCACTTGTAGATGAACTTGTTCCTAAGCTCATGAGTCTTGGTGAGATTGAAAAGGTTCTTCAGAATCTGCTCAGTGAAGGCATTTCTATAAGAGATCTTGTTACAATATTTGAGACTCTTGCGGATTTTGCGCCTTCAACCCATGATCCGGATATTCTTACAGAGTATGTAAGACAGAGCCTCAAGAGGGCTATATCAAGCAAGTACTTTGTTCCAGGTGAGACCACAAGCGTCCTTACCTTGGATCCTAAGATAGAGCAGGAGATCATGAGCAGCGTCAAGCAGACTGAGACAGGCGCATATCTCACCCTTGATCCTGCAAGGACCAAGTCTATTCTTACAGCAGTTGGTGAAAATATCAGACGCCTTGAGGATGCTGGAAAAATGGCCATTATTATGGCATCACCAATTGTCAGAATGTACTTTAAGAAAATGACACAGGATTACTACAAGGATCTTATTGTCATTTCCTATAATGAAGTAGAACCAACTATCGAATTACAATCAGTGGGGATGGTAACGGCATAGTATGATTATCAAAAAGTATGTTGGAAGAACTGAAAGCGAGGCAACTGAAGAGGCAAGGAAAGAGCTTGGGCCAAACATTGTGGTCATGACTGTAAGACCGGCCAAGAAAACAGGCTTCTTTTCTATATTTCAACCTCAGAAGATCGAGGTCACAGTTGGCCTTGAGGAAGAAACTGAGAGAGCTCCCAGATCTTTTTCTCCTGAAAAAGAAAGAACAATAACTCCAAAGGTTTCTGCAGATGATTATTCTCAGAAGGATACCATCATCGCATCAGGAGGGAGAGTTTCGCCAAAGATTACTCCTGTTTCAGAAGTAAAGGACGACAACAGCGCAATTGAGGAGAAACTTGATAACTTAAGTAATCTTCTTGAAAAGAATTTCCTTAAGCCTGAAAAGAGCATAGCAGATGATAAAAAGGAATTTGATGAGCCTGTAGCAACAGTAAGCAGGCCTTCTAAAAGTAGTGAAGTCTCTGAAGAAACAATGTCTTTTATTAAGCTTCTCTATAATACTCTTATTGAGAATGAGGTCGATGAGATCTATGTAAATCAGCTTACGGATGAAGTTGAAAAGATTTCAAAGCCAGGACTTCCGTTTGATTATGCCCTGGCAAATGTTTATCAGAAAATGGTCCTTAAGTTTGGAAAATCTGAACCTATAGAACCTGTAACTGATGGCCCAAGGGCAGAGATCTTCATTGGACCTACAGGAGTTGGAAAGACTACAACTATAGCCAAGCTTGCTTCAGAGCTTTCAGTAACTCAGAAAAAGAAAGTAGCTCTTTTAACTGTTGATACCTACAGGATTGCGGCTGCTGAGCAGCTTCGCACCTATGCTTCGATCCTGGAGATACCATTCAGGGTAATCTACACAGTTGATGAGATGAAGCAGGCAGCTGAGGATTTTAAAGACTACGACTACATCATGGTAGATACAGCTGGACATTCTCTTCACAACGAAGAGCTTAAGCAGGGGGTTGAGAGCTTTATAAGAGTTCTTGAAGATATCATGGACTGCGAGAACTTCCTTGTTTTATCAGCAACTACCAAGTATCGCGACCTTATTGAGATAGCAGATGCTTATTCCGAAATGGTGGCTTACAAGCTCATCTTTACCAAGATGGATGAAACTGGAGCCAAAGGTAATCTTTATAATATCAGGATCCACACTGGATCACCAATTGCCTATATCACCAATGGACAAAATGTACCTGATGATATTGCAGTATTTGATGCTCAGAGGATCGTTAAGAATTTGTTGGGTGGAAAGAGTTAAGCCCGGGGGAATCAATGGATCAGGCAACACAGCTTAGAAATATAATCAAAAATACAAACACGCCCCAAAGGCCGCTTGCAAGGATAATTACTGTTACAAGTGGAAAAGGTGGCGTAGGTAAGAGCAATGTGGCAATAAATCTTGCGGTGCAGTTTCGCAAGATGGGGAAAAGAGTCATAATCCTTGATGCAGACTTTGGTCTTGCCAATATAGAAATAATGTTTGGAACTATTCCAAAGCATAACTTAAGTGATCTTATATATCAGGGAAAGAATATTAAAGACATTATTACCTGGGGGCCTGAAGGCGTTGGCTTTATTTCAGGCGGATCAGGTATTTCCGGAATGTATAACTTAAGCAGAGATTACCTTGTGTATATTATTGTGAATCTGGCTCAGCTTGATGCCATTGCTGATATCATAATAATTGATACTGGAGCAGGAATCTCAAGTGCTGTTATGGAATTCCTTGTGGCAAGCGGTGAGATCATTCTGGTAACAACTCCGGAACCTACATCTATAACTGATTCATATTCTCTTTTAAAGGCGCTAAACCAATCACCGAGGTTTTCAAGAGAAAACACAAAAGTAAAAGTAGTTTCAAACAGGGTTTCGTCAGATGAGGAAGGACAGCAGCTCTTTAATAAGCTTAATGCTGTTGTGGCAAGGTATCTTAAGCTTCCCCTTACTTATATGGGGGCAATCCCTCAGGATCAGATGCTTGCAAGAAGCGTTATGCAGCAGTCTCCGGTTTCAATCCAATATCCCAATGCCAAGTCTGTAAAGGCATTCGAGGCTATCGCTGGGCACCTGATGAATCCAGGTGAAACAATGGAGGTCAAGCAAAGGGGCATGGCAGCTTTCTTTTCACACATCATCACAGGCAGAAAACTGTCTAGTACACAAGTAACAAATGGTACTCAAGTATGATATACTGATAATATATTAATCTGGATGGAGAATCTTAAAAGTATGCTCACTGACTACATTTCACCCGGAAACAGAGTGGAGCTTAAAGCCACAGGCAAGGTGTGGATGGACGAAGACGTCCGTACCAAGCACATATATATGAGCAAAATAATGGATGTTACAAGCGATGACAGGATTGAGATATTGATGCCTTTTGAAAGAGGCAAGATAGTTCTTTTACCTGTTGATGGTGAGTACAGCATGTGCTTTTACTCAACCAAAGGTTTGTTCCAGTGTTTTGCAAAAATTGTGGACAGATACAGATCTGACAATATGTATATTCTTGTTATGGACCTTACTAGTGAACTTAGTAAGCTGCAGCGAAGAGAATACTACAGATTCAGCTGTGCCCTTGAACTAAAATCAAGGCTCTGTTCAAAAGAGGAGCTGGAAGCCTTTGAGAAAAACCGAAAGTACCTGGTTGACCCGGGAGACAACCTTCAAAAAAGTGTCGTGGTGGACATTAGCGGAGGAGGACTTAGGTTTGTAGCAAACTTCCAGTATGAAGAGGGCAGTACCATTTATTGCGCTTATCGTTTGCCTGGCAGTTTAAACGATAAAGAGTATGAAATGATCTGTAACGTGTTGAAAGTACAGGAACTGGAAAGCAGGCCCGGATTATTTGAACATAGGATCCAGTACGTGTATATTGATGAGAATTCCAGAGAAGATATTATTCATTTTATCTTTGAGGAAGAACGAAAAATCAGAAAGAAGCAGACTTAATTATGAAAAAAATTATAATTATTGATGACTCTGCACTCATGAGAACTGTACTGAGTGATATTATTAATTCAGATTCAAGATTCCAGGTGGTTGACAAGGCTAAAGATGGAGTCGAGGGACTTGAGCTTCTCAAAAAGAGGACCTATGATGCTGTAGTTCTTGATATCAACATGCCACGTATGGATGGCATAACGTTATTAAAAGAACTTCATAAGGCAGGGATCAAGCAAAAGATCATGATGGCCAGCACCGACACAAAAGAAGGTGCAAAGGTAACACTTGATGCACTTGATCTTGGCGCTCTCGATTTTATCCATAAACCGGACAGAGCTTCTGAGTGTAGAGGAGAAGATTTTACAAGACATTTCATTAACACTCTTGCAGCTGTCGCAGAGTCAAAAGCTCCTGCACCAGTAAAATCTTTCTCTTTTGAAGAAGCAAAGGAATCCCGTAAGGTTATTGAACTGGTAACCAAATCTGCAAGTAAGATCACAGGCAACAAGATTGTTGCAATCGCCAGTTCGACAGGAGGTCCAAGGGCGCTGCAGGCAGTAATCCCTAAGCTTCCCAAAAACCTTAAAACCCCAGTTGTTCTTGTACAGCATATGCCTGAAGGCTTTACAGCTTCTCTTGCTGAGAGACTTGATTCTCTCTCGGAAATCAAAGTCAAAGAGGCTGCTGAAGGAGATGTTTTACAGGCTGGTACAGTCTACATCTCAAAAGGTGGCAAGCATATGCACATAGTAAAGACTGCTGGAAAACCCACGATCCATTATGTGGATGGTCCAACTAGAGAAGGCGTAAGACCTTGCGCCAACTTTATGTATGAGTCACTGATGGATTCGGACTATGATGAAGTCTGCTGCGTAGTACTTACAGGTATGGGAGCAGATGGAACAGAGGGGATCAAGAATCTAAAGTCTAAAAAGAAAGTTCACGTAATTGGTCAGGAAGAAAGCACCTGTACCGTTTACGGAATGCCCAAAGCAGTAGCAACCGCTGGACTTGTTGATCAGGTTGTAAAACTTGATAACATAGCCCAGGAAATAATAATGAGTGTCGGTGTGAATTGAGGGTTTAATTGTTTATTCTTTTTTAATCTTTAGCTTCTAAATTCCTCCATTCAAGAAACCGATATCTTGTACAAGAGTATGCGTATAAGCGTTTACTTTTGACAACCAATCATTTCTAAATGGAGGTATATAGGTTATGGATGTTTCCCAGTATCTAAGTGTCTTTCTCGATGAAGCAAAAGAGCACCTTCAGTCGCTCAATGACAACATCATGACTCTCGAGCAGGATCCTGAAAATGAAGATTGTATCAATGAGATCTTCAGATCAGCACATTCTATGAAGGGTATGGCTGGAACAATGGGCTATACCAGAATGCAGAATCTTACTCACGACATGGAGGATGTTTTCTCAGATGTTCGTGGTGGCAAGATCAAGATCAAATCTGCAGACATTGATGTTTTATTGCAGTGCCTTGATGCTATTCAGGGATATGTTGACAATATCACTGAGAACCAGGACGAAGGTACTGATGAACACCAGAACATTATCAAAGCTTTAGCAGACATCAGAAATGGTGCTACAGGCGATGGAGGTGATGCTGCTCCTGCAGCAGAAGCAGCTCCAGCAGCTGATGCATCTGCAGCTGGCAGCGTATCATCAGCAGATGGTGCATCTGATTATAAGGCAATAAAGCTTGACCCTTCCGTAAAATCCACATTGGAAGAGGCAGTTTCACAGGGCAAAAAGATTTATGGCGTCACAGTACATATTCAAGAGTCCTGTATCCTTAAGGCTGCAAGAGGCTTCCTTGTATTTAAGGGCCTTGAGGAAATTGGTGAGATAGCAGTTTCTGATCCGTCAACTCAGGACATTGAGGATGAGAAATTTGAGTATTCATTCAGTCTTATTCTTATTACTGATGAGTCAAAAGAAAAAGTTGAAGAAATTGTAAAGGCAGTATCTGAGGTTGAAGGCTGTGAATGCGGCGAATTTAATCTTGGAAGTGCCAAGACAACAGAAGATAAAGAAGAGGCTCCAGCAGCACCTGCAGCAGAGGCAGCACCTGCTCCAGCAACACCTGCACCGGCACCTGCAGCAGCTGCAAAACAGGCACCGGCACCAGCAGCAGGAGCGGCAGGAGGAAAGAAACCTGTTGGAAAGCCTGTTGTTAATAGAACAGTCCGTGTTGATATTGAGAAGTTGGATGTTCTTATGAATCTGGTAAGTGAGCTTATCATTGCCAAGAACTCCCTTATTTCAGCAGCTAACACCTCAGGTGTAAGTAACGGAAATGTAAATGAGCAGATTGAGTACCTCGAGAGTGTAACTACAAACCTCCATGAATCAGTTATGAAGGTTCGAATGGTTCCTATTGAGAGTGTACTTCAGAAGTTCCCTCGTATGATCAGAGATCTTAATAAGACCCTTGGCAAGAAGATGGAACTTACAATGACTGGTGAAGAGACAGAAATGGACCGTACCGTTGTTGATGAGATCGGCGATCCTTTGATGCACCTTATCAGAAACAGTGCAGACCACGGTATTGAGTCAGCAGAAATTCGAGCTCAACGTGGCAAGCCAGAGGTTGGACAGATTTTCCTTCACGCTTTCCAGGATGGTAACAGCGTTGTTATCGAGGTAGGCGATGATGGTAATGGTATTGATGCAGAGGCTGTTAAGAATAAGGCCATTGAAAAGGGTGTAGTTACTCCTGATCAGGCAGCTCTTCTTACAGAGAAGCAGTGTGTAGAGCTTTTGTTCCATCCAGGTTTCTCTACTGCTAAGCAGGTATCTGAAATTTCAGGTAGAGGTGTAGGACTTGACGTTGTTAAGTCAAAGGTTGAATCACTTTCTGGCGAAGTTACAGTTCGTACCAAGCTTGGAGAGGGATCTACATGGGTTATCAGACTTCCACTTACACTTGCTATCATTCAGGCTCTGATGGTAATAATTGGCGAAGAGAAATATGCTATTCCTCTTGATTCTATCCAGAGTATTGAGGATGTTTCTCCTGCAGATATTAAGTTTGTTGAAAATAAAGAAGTTATCAATTTGCGCGGAAGCGTACTTCCTCTTATCAGACTCAATGAAGTTCTTGATACAGAGTCCAAGAGAAATCCAGATGAGGATATGGTTGTTGTTATCGCAAGAAAAGGCGATCAGCAGGTAGGACTTGTATCGACGAACTCATGGGCCAGCAGGAAATTGTTATTAAGCCACTTGGCAAGTACACCAATAAGTGCAAGCTCATAAGCGGTGCGACCATTCTTGGTGATGGTGAGATTGCTCTTATCCTTGATACCAATTCAATTTTCTGATGAGTGTTTAAAAAGAAAGGAAGAATGTTATGAACGAACTTAGAGATAATAGTGATGTAGGAGAGCTTATCCAGTTTATCGTTATCAAGATAGATGATGAGCAGTATGGCATTAACATCAAATACATTGATAATATCGTTAGAATGCAGCAGATAACAAGAGTTCCCAAGGTAGATGATTACCTTAAGGGTGTTATCAACATTCGTGGTGAGATCGTTCCTGTTATGAGCGTAAGAATGAAGATGGGGCTTGCTGAAGATGAGATTACAGGCAAATCCAGAATTATCATCTTAAAGACAGGAGAAGGCGACCTTGTTGGAATCATCGTTGACCAGGTTAACCAGGTTCTGACACTTGATACCAATAATATTGAGAAAGTCAGATATGATGACAAAAAGGGAAGTGGCCAGGCAAAATTTGTTGGCGGCGTAGGACATTATGACGGTGGTCTTGTTTCAATTCTTGATCTTGACGCTGTCGTTTCCGAAAAGGAAGTAAAAGAAAAGACTTCTAATGCCAGCTGATTGGAGGATTAACTATGGGTGAGATGAGTTTGGACAATATGTCCAACCAGTACTTTGATGTACTAAAAGAGCTAGGTAACATCGGCGCAGGTAATGCTACAACAGCTCTGGCACAGATGATCGGAACCAAGGTAGATATGGCAGTTCCACAGGTCAGACTTCTTGATTTTAAGGATGTTGGTGATCTGATGGGCGGTGCTGAACAGATCATGGCTGGTATCTATCTTGCGGTTGAAGGAGATATTGATGGAAGTATCATGTTCCTTCTTAACAAGGTGGCTGCTAGACATCTTGTAAATAAGCTTATGGGAACTGGTCAGAAGTCTGAAGAGGAAGAATTTGATGAGGTTGAGATGTCTGCCCTTAAGGAAGTGGGCAATATCATTACAGGTTCTTACCTTAATTCCCTGTCAATGATGACAAACCTCAAGCTTGTTCCTTCAATTCCTTACGTTGCCATAGATATGGCAGCTGCAATCCTTAGTGTTCCAGCTATACAGTTTGGAATGATGGGAGATAAGATCCTTCTTATTGAGACACAGTTCTTTGACGAGCTTAAACTCAGCGGATGGTTTATTTTGCTACCTGATGTGGATGGATACGCCAAAATACTTTCTTCTCTTGGTATGGGTGATGTCCAGTTATAAACGAAAGGGCGAATATGAGTCAAATTATTAAGGTTGGTATGGCCGATCTCAATATTTGTGTGAGCCCTGACGGAATTACTACTTTGGGACTTGGTTCCTGTGTTGGAATAGCCGTAAGAGATCCAGTTACCAAAATAGGGGGCTTGGCACACATAATGTTGCCGGACTCAACTGAGATTAAGAATAATTCAAATATTCCTAAGTTTGCAGATACTGGTATAGAAGAACTGATCAAACAGATTGTTGCTAAGGGAGCCAGCAGGCAGAGGCTTGTAGCTAAGATTGCAGGCGGCGCTCAGATGTTTGCATTTCAGTCTAATAACCAGACCATGAGAGTTGGAGATAGAAATGTTCAGGCAACCTTGAAAAAACTTAAAGAAATGAACATTCCGGTTCTCGCTCAGGACACCGGTGACTCATATGGTAGAACGGTCATTTTTTATCCAGAAAATGGAAATTTTGTAATAAGGGCAGTAGGAAAGCCTGAGAAAGTAATATGAATCCCGATATTGATGAACTTAAAAAAATCAATACGAAGCTGATCACTCCGCTGATAGTGCTTAGTTGTACCGCTATTATTGCGATATTTACTTATTTTAAGCACTATCCAGCTGGTGATTGGTTTATTATTGTTTTTGCTTCTGTAGTTATTTTTCTCGTAATTGGGCTTATAATAGAGAAGATGATCACAAGATTTATGGAGATCAACTATGAAAAGGGTGTAGCAGAAAGAGAAGAAGCAGAACGCCTTGAGGAAGAGGCAAGAGCCGCAATGGAAGCGGAAGGTGGAGAGGAAGTGGAAAATGTTGATCAGGAGCTTCCACCTGAATTCTAAATATTATCTGGGGAAGATAATAAATGGACGAAGCAGGACGTAGTAAATTATGGACCGAATATAACAAGAGTAAATCAGCTGATATCCGTGAGCAGCTGATTTTAGAGTACGCACCTTTAGTAAAGCTGGTGGCCGGAAGACTTTCCATGTACCTGGGCTTTAACGTTGAATATGACGACCTTGTTGGTTATGGCATATTTGGACTTATTGATGCAATTGATAAGTTTGACCTTATGAAGGATGT
>Ga0256405_10011688_pt1 | contig 11109 bp, 11 predicted proteins | sample RumenRJG_02DNA_FD_189096 | JGI IMG/M metagenome (GOLD analysis project Ga0256405, IMG submission 189096) | Bovine rumen microbial communities from Lethbridge, Alberta, Canada - RJG_02 | ecosystem: Host-associated > Mammals > Digestive system > Stomach > Rumen | place: Canada: Alberta...
TCTTAAAATTAGAATATACATATTAATTTTTGAATTTTAAATTAAATATATTTTATTATGGATTTTCTGAAGTTTGATAAATAATTTCTTGATTATTATGGATGGATTTTTTGAAGTTTGATAAATAATTTCTTGATTATTATGGATGGATTTTTTGAAGTTTGATAAATAATTTCTTGACTATTTGAATTAATTGAAAAAATATTTTAAGCATTTAAGATATAATAAAATTAATAGCCTGCTTATCTTGTATAGCAAGCAGGAGGAAAATTTATATTTCAAGGGGATGATTATGGATTTCAGTGTAAAGGATTTCAATGTAAGGCTTCGAACAATCAGGCTTAGGGAAGTTATTATCGCATATGCGATATCTACTATTTTAACCTTGTATCTGCTAGAAAATGTTTTTTTCATCAGCAATGACCAGATGCCAACGATTATTTTTGATTTGTTCATGATGATTTTCTTCTGTTTTGCCCTCTCCGGCACCCGTGGCTTTAAAAAGGATTTGGACGAGGTCTTTCTGCCGACAACCATAATCAGAATCGTATTCCTATGTGCTGTGAATATCTTTTTTGAATTGGCTTTGATGAATTTCATTCCTTTGACTGACTTTTTCTTTAATGGTGCGAGCTATTATGCAATAGGCATAGATTCTGGATTTGGAATTCTGGCCTACGTTTTAGACTTTATTCTAGCTGTTGTCATCGCTCCAATCTCAGAAGAGCTCTTGTACAGGGGTGTTTTGTTCAATAGATTGAAAATAAGAAAGGGAGTATACTGGGGATTGTTAATATCTTCTGTAATATTTGGAATAGGCCATTACTACGGGGAAGACCCTCTCATGCATGTGATTTCTGCAATGATATTTGGAATGCTCATGTGTGCGCTATATTTGAAAACAGACAATATCATGATCTGCATGGCGGTCCATTTCTTGTCTAATTTATTCGTTTACTTTAATGAAACAGGTATTCCGGACTTATTATTTTCATTCCAGAGCATGATTCCAATATTATTCATATGCGCCCTGTTTTCATTGATATTTGTGCCGGCTTATATCCTTTATTATGCCCATAAGTTTAATGCATGATTCAAATCATAAAGGAAGGGATATTAATAAATTTAATAAGATTTCAAGATGTCATTTGAAAAAATTTATATAATCTTTTTGGTAAAAAATATAAACAATATTTTAATTTTCTAGAGGAGATATTGGATTTTAAAATAATGCAATATTTTAATTTTCTAGAGGAGATATTGGATTTTAAAATAATGCAATATTTTAATTTTTAGAGGGGATAGTGGATTTTTAAATTTTATCAGATATTTTAATTTTTAGAGGAATATTATGGATTTTAGTGTAAGTGACTTCAATGTACGGCTTAGAACAATAAGGCTTAGGGAATTTGCAGTAGCTCTTGTTGCTGCATTAATCATTACCCTGTTGTTGGATGTGTTGTTTCCTATAATGGATGTCTATGATGATTTGTTAGTGGTTTCTTTAGTCTTATGTCTATTGGTCTTTTTTGTATGGGCGCTGAGAAATACGGATGGTTTTAAAAGGGATATCAATGCCCTTTTCGAGCCTGAAACTTCAAGAGAAATTTTATATGTTCTCATAATCAATCTGCTCTTTGCATTCATTTATGTTTCCATAGGAGCATCCTTCGATATCGTTCTGACAGTATTTGATCCGACCTGGATTCCTTCACTTGATCTTTCACCTGTTTATTACGGCGATTCAATCATTTACTTTTTAATGCTGTTTACTTCAATCATATGTGCGCCTTTGATTGAGGAGTTAAGTTTTAGAGGAGTTCTATTCAATAGGTTGAAAATCAGAATAGGCATTCTTCCTGCAATGCTCTTGTCTTCTGTTTTTTTCGCAGTAGGACATGAATTCGGCGGAATCATTAGTGCATTTGTATTTGGAATGTGCATGTGTGTCCTGTATTTGAAAACAGATAATATATTTGTTCCAATGGCTGTGCACTTCCTGAATAACCTTTTAATATGCATTATGGAATACTTCAATATGGAAAGCTTCCTGTTCGGCACACCAAGTGCATTTTTAATGCTTGTGCTTTCCGTAGTATCAGGGGTTTTGATAATAATCTATCTTATAAGGGAGATACCTAAATTGAGTGCATGATTTCCAATATTTAATTCAACTTCTTATTTTTTTTAATAATCAGAAATTATTTATTTTTTCAATTGTTTTTTAGTTAATTTTACTTTTTTTTAAATTTTGAACAATTTTTCATAGAAACATTTATATATCAGTTTGAGAAAAATAGAATTGTCGAATGTAATATATTTTTTACATTTGAATTTTTTTATTATTGTTATTTTATTTATTATATGGGAGATACGATGAAAACAAGAATAAAAGAATTGAGGCAAGAGGTAAAGTTGAGTCAGCAGGCCTTGGGTGAATCTGTAGGAGTAACCCGCCAGACCATCAACTCTTTGGAAAAAGGCAGGTATAATCCATCTTTGCTCCTAGCTTATAAAATTACAAAAACTATCAATGAACATTGTCATGGTGATAATGTGGAGGATTATTTTAAAATAGAAGATGTTTTTATTTTAGAAGATGAGTGATTCTAAAAGAAAACAAATGTATCAAATTGGAATTTCTCTAAAAAATTAATATAATGCTAATGTGTGATTAAAATGATTTTGGATGTTTATAAGGATGCTTTTGAGTATTCCGCTCAAGACTGGACTGCTCTTGTAAAATTAGGAGTAATCAATGTTTTAGGTATGTTTATCTTTCTGCCGCTGTTTTTAACAAGCGGTTATAATTATAGGGTAATAAAAATAGGTGTAAAAGGAATGATCAATGGCGAGGATGAATTGCCTGAGTTTGATGAATGGGTTAATATGTTTGTAGACGGCATAAAGGTATTCATTGTCGAGTTTGCATATGCTCTGATTCCGATTGTATTGTTTTTTGCAGTATTGTTCTCTGCTGCTTCCATTGGTGGAAATGCAGGCGGAATAGTCATGGCTCTTGGAATGATTGTCGCAATTGTTCTTTTCATACTGCTTCCTTTGATGGGAATAATTGGAGTAGCCAATATGGCTGAAAATGATGATAAATTCTCAGCCGCATTTGATATCAATGGAATAATTGAAATTATCAAATCCATTGGATGGCTGAATACAATTGCAACATGGATTGGCGTTCAGATTATTGTTGGAGTAATTTCAATTGTTGTTTTCCTGTTGCTTTATGCTATATTGATGTTCTTAGGACTATCTACTGCAATGGTTAGTTCCAACATAGCGGGGGGAGTATTTGGCATAGGATTCATTCTCATAATTGCAATCTTGTGTTTCTTGGTAACTCCATATCTCAGCATTTTCCAATCAAGAGTTTATGGATTGCTGTATAATCTTCAATGAGCAGTTTTTATTGAATTAGTCTGATATTTATTATCAGGCTATTTAATAATTTTTCTGAAGGTTAAATCTTAAATAGTAAATTGCCTTATTTTTTGTTAATTAATTTTCTGATGATTTAATTTTGATAATTTGTTTAATTTTTATAAATGAACAAGCATAAAAGGTGATATTATTATAACTTGTAATGTTTGTGGTTATTTAAACAGCCCTACTGCAGTATTTTGTGAAAATTGTGGTTCTGAGTTATCAGATAGTCCAGATTTAGACGTATTTGATGATGATGACGAATGGTGAAATCAATAATATCTAAAAAATTAACTATAGAAAAAAATAAGTAAACAATAATTATCTAAAAAGTTAAAAATTATTTCGTTATGTTTTTTGTAATGAATTTTATGATGATTTAAATTAGTGGGTGATATTATGGGAAGTATTACAGATATCGTTGTAGATGGATTGAAATATCCATTTAATGATGTAAATAAATATTTAGGTTTCGGTGTTATTCAAGTAATAATGTCCGCCTTATTCATGGGGGCATTCGCTTCAACAGGATACTACTTTATTCAAGCCTATAAAACCAGCGTGTCAATGGGTCTGGATATGATAGACTTGTCAGTTGTCTCACCATCCATGATTATTGTATCAGCTGTTCTTTTTGTTCTGGGACTGATTGTTTTTGTTTATATTTCAGGATATGAATTCAACATTCTTAAATTTTCCATTTCAAAAAACAATGAACTTCCACCTTTCAATGATTATGTTGGAATGTTTAAAGATGGATTAAAGATGATTGCAGTTCAAATCGCATATGCGATTTTGCCAGGAATTTTGTTTTTATTAGGTTTGATGCTCGCTGTTAATGATAATGTAGGTGCAGTTGTAAATGGTATTGGATCATTTATTCTTGCAATAGCCATAATATTTGCTATTGTTGTTGCATTTTTCCAAATAATGGCGATTGCACGCATGGTGGATATGGGAACACTTCGCTCTGCATTTGATTTTAGAGAGATTTATGAGTTGATTTCCAATATGGGAGTTGTCCAATATGTGGGAATATTGATTTTCCTGGCTATTGCAATAGCCATTATAAATTTAGCTGCCTCAGCTATCTTTGAAATATTTGGATTTGCGGTTGCATTGGTTCTTCCAACTGCTTTGGCTTCTGTATTTTTAGTAATGATTTTAAGCAGCCTGCTGATTGATTCATTTACTAGCTTGGCTACTTACAGGGTTTACGGATCCGTTTATAATGTGGCTCAAGGCAATTATGATTTTAATGAATCTGAAACCGAGGACTCTCAAGATTCTGAAGACACCTCTGCTGCAGATGAGAATGAAGTTGCAGATTCTGAAGAAGCTGCTGCTGAGGATGTTGTAGATTCTGAAGAAGCTGCTGCTGAGGATGTTGTAGATTCTGAAGAAGTTGTGGCTGTGGATGATGATGTTGTAGTCTCTGAAGAAGATGATGTTTCAGAATCTGAGGATGATGTGTCTGAAGATAAAGAAGCAGAAGCAGATGAAAAATAACTATAAATTTAAAGAAAATTAATTATTTTCTTTTTTTATTTTTTCTTAAATCTCAACCTTTTTTCTTAATTACCAATTTTTATATTTCAATCAATTCTTCAACAGCTTCTTTTAACTCTTCTAAAACGGAATATATCCTATTTCCCTTGAATGTCTTAGGTTCAATGTTCATTCCATAGCTATTGATGGTTCTCTCATCATAGGTAATTGCTATTTTCCAATGGAAGTCTGCTTCTAGATTGCATGACTGGTAATTCTCCTCCAAGTCCCATATTCCGAGCTCTTCAACCTTTTCCCAGAATCGAATCCAGTTTTCCTCATTAATAGAATTGATATCAATTAGTTCCGCATGTGTATCATGCTTGATTAAAAAAGTAGAATTGCTTACAAGTTTTATTGACTCACTGCCGGTTAATTGGTGGGAATAACTTATTTCAAGCTCTTCAGGGAGGTATTTTTCCATAGTATCATGCTTCATGATTAAATTAAAAATTAAATAGCATAATCTTCAAATAATAGTATGCTATATAGAATTATATTTTATTTATTAAAAATATTTGGTGTTTAAAATGGCTAATCTTAACAGGTATTTGGATGAATTGTCCCTGATTAAAGTTCTTTTGTTTTTCATACTTGTTATTCTGGTAATGACTCTGTTTGGCATGGTTTTTAACATTGAATACGGAGATTTGACTTTTAAACTCATCTTATATGGATTTATGATTGTATTTTTCGCATATAATTTTAATAATGCAAAAACAAAAGGCGGCGAGACTTTTTCCACTTCATTAAATGATGCCTTGCAATCCCTGTTTTCAAAAAACAGCTTTTTCAGTATATTGTTTATAATAGTCTCAAATATTTTATTTGTGGCATTCATTTTCTTTTTATTGGAATATATGGGTAGAACAGGAATTTTAAACTTTGATTCCTACTTGTTTGGCAATTTAGGTGCTTTAAATATGGCTACTTTGATTGTCTACTTTGTTTCAGTGGTGATTTTCTCTCCGATTGTTGAAGAGGTCCTTTTTAGGGGAATATTTTTAAGACGATTCAATGAAGAGTTTGGCAATGTCACTCTAGCTATTTTGGTATCATCCGTTTTATTTGCTCTTTGCCATAGCTTTGGAGGAATTTCAGGCGCATTTCTATTTGGAATCTGCATGGCTGTTCTTTATATAAAATCAGAAAATATCATGGTGCCGATTTTTGCCCATTTCATGAATAATCTGATTTCATTTGTTCTTGGATTGAGCGGAATAGAGTTCCTGCTTTATGATAACGCTATTTCAATTGCAATCGTCATGATTCTAGCAGTTGCATTCAATGCATATCTGTTTAAATCAATAATTGCGGAGTGGCCGAAAAGAATGAATTAATTTAAACATAGTATTGCCAAATGAGGGGATCCTTGTTTTTCATTAAAAGATTGGTGTAGATATGGTGATTCTACAAAAAAAGTTCCTTATCCTCTTTTTTTCCTGGAATTCATATTCAAGCTGTCTTTAATTTCTTCTTTTTTGCTTTCCAGGTATTCCGGCAGGTCATTAATATTATTTTTTATATTATCTGTCTTGTTTTCCAGGTATTCCGGCAGGTCGTTTATGTTTTCTTTTATATGGTCTCTCCTGTTTTCTATATAGTCTGGAATTTCATTCCTTTTTGATTCTATGAATTCGCTTATATCTTCGATATTCAGGAAATTATCAACATCATCCCTTGTTGGGAATGTTTTTTTGGAGTGGCTGATTGATAATGTCTGATTTTTATTTTCGATTTCCTTGTTTTTGATTTCTGCTTCGACTTCAGGGCTTTTCAATTTGAAAATGGTTATTTCAGGAGCGCAGTTGATTCTAAGCCAGAAAACATTTGTTCCAAGTCCTTTTGATGTGTATTGCACCATGTCGCCGACCTGGTATTCTCCAACAGGGTATTTGTGGGAATATGATCCTCTGAGAATTGTGGTGTTGAGTCCCGGAATAATGAACTGTCCTCCATGGGAATGGCCTGATATTTGTAGCGCGAATCTTCCAGTAGTGGCGGCAATGTCTGCAAAATCAGGTTCGTGAGCAAGCATTATTGCAGGGTCGTATTCCGGTATTTTAAGCATCACCGCATTGATGTCCTCCTTTTTAAGCTTCATGCTGTCAACACCTGCAATGTGGAGCCGGGCTATTCTCTTTCCATTATCCCTGGAAATGGAGTAGACATCATTGCTTATGTCTATTATTCCTGCATTTTTCAGAATCTGCCTAATTTCCTCCGCTCCGTTCCAATGGTCGTGGTTTCCAAGCACTGCAAGTGATGCATCATTGACCTTGATCATTGACAGGCATCTTTCGAGGTCGAAAGCCACATCATCAAGAACATAAGACACATAGTCTCCTGTAAGCGCCACCATGTCGGGGTCCTGCTTGTTTACAATATCTATTACTCCTTCTAGATACTCTGCAGTCAGCCATTGGCCAAGATGGAGGTCGGATAAGTTTACAATTTTATAATCGTGAAAAACAGGGTCCAGGTCCTTGATTTCAACATTGACCTCCACAATATCGTATACGTTTTCATTAAATTCCATTGGGATGATTTTCTCTCGAGTGATTGTCATTCCCTTTTGAATCATCTGACGGGCGCTTAGTCCGATTGGTTTTTCACTAGGCATGTTTACACTTATCCTTTTGATTATGTGTAATTTCTTCTGTTTGGCTTAAAAGGTTCATATGTATTGGATTTCTGCACAATTTCTTCTTGGCTTAAAAGGTTCATATGTATTTCTGCACAATTTACAGTTTTTGCTTAATAAGTCTCATAGTGTATTCTGGATTCGTCAAATTTGTCCATATATTTGTTTTCCCAGCCTTCTGCAGGATATCCGAGGGTTATTATGCAGAATGCCTTATGCTCTTTAGGAATCTTGACTATTTCTCCGATTGCATCCATTCTCTCTTCAATTGGAGCAACTCCGTTCCATAATCCGCCAAGACCAAGCTCGACAGCTTCAAGGAGCATGTTTTCAGCTGCTGCACTGCAGTCCTGCTGCCATACAGCTTTATAGAATGCTCTTTCGATATTTGCAACAATCACAATAGCTACTGGCGCATTTGTTACTCTAGGCTTGATTTCTCCCATTTTGGCAAGAGTCTCTTTGTCCTTGACGACAATGAATTCCCAAGGTTCGGCTCCTAAACGGCTTCCAGGAGCTTGCATGCCCGCTTTGAGGATTTTTAAAATCTTCTCATCCTCAACTTCCCTGTCTTCATACTCTCTTATGCTGCGTCTTGTGTTTATAATAGTTTCTAGTTCTGCCATATTATCACATCAATGTTTTTAATCAGTGATTTCTTTGTTTATTTTGTATTTAATCAATGATTTATTGCTTTTAATTGGTTGCTTTTAATCAACGATTTTAATTTAATTTATGATATTTACTATATTATCACAAAGTATATAAAACTTTAAATGTAATCTAATTTTATGATAAAATTTACAGGAAAAGAAGTAAGAGATTTAATCATTTCATTCATTGTCATAACTCTTGGTTTCTGCATACTCTATTGCAACGGAAACTATGGATTCATCATAGAGCTCTTTCCAATAGTTGCAATAGCTGTGGGACTTGGTTTTATCCTGCATGAGCTGGGACATAAGTTTTCCGCAATGCACTATGGATACTGGGCTGAATTTGAATTATGGCCTACAGGTTTGGTCATCGCTCTTGTAAGCTCATTCTTCGGATTTATTTTTGCAGCTCCGGGTGCGGTGTATATCTACAGCCAGTATATGGATGACAAGACAAACGGAATAATTTCCATATGCGGACCTCTTGTAAACATTGTCCTTGCTTTGATATTCATTGCGGTGGGCAGTTCACTTGGTTCATATGCATATACAGGCACTGGTTCATTAATAGCTATAATATGCTTGTTTGGAACAAGAATCAATGCGTTTCTGGCATTGTTCAACCTCTTGCCTATACCTCCATTGGATGGATCCAAGGTATTGAAATGGAACATTCCGGTCTGGCTTGTGACTATTGTCTTCTCTGGAATTCTGGTGTTCTTCACAGGTGGAATATTCTAGATGAATGGCTTTTAAAGCCATTTTTTAAATTTCTTATTTTAACAAATTATTTAAAAAATATTTTTTATTTATTTTTTTTAAGATATTTCAAAACTAATTTTTTAATCTGTTTTTTCATATTGGATTTTCAATAAAACTAAAACTTTTAATATTAGAAATTATAGAATAATTAATACTTGTAAACTAGCGAATATGCTATTTTAAATGCTTTTTAAAAAGGCTTTGTTTTTTAAAACATACTCTAAATAAAGCCAGTTATTGATTTATTCAATTGAAAATTATTAAATCTAAAAATTAAATATAATGTGATTATTATGCCAAAAAAGAATGATAAAATAAGCATGCCTATGAGTGGGGCAGGTTTAGTAAGATATTTTGATGACGAAAGTGTAGGTCCTAAAATAGCTCCAGAACATGTTGTTGCATTAACAATTGTTCTCGGAATTTTCTGTTTTATTTTAAGATTCTCTGTATAGGGAGAAAATCTGCTTTTTGGGAACAATTATTTCCTAAAAGTTTTTTTATTACATTTTAGCTATTTTTAACCTATTAATAGCTCTATTTTTTTCTTTATTTTTTTTAAATTTTCATATTCTTTGTAGCTAGGCTTATCTACAATTTTTTAAAATTTTTAATAAAGAGAAATACGCGGTTGAACTACAAATCTGATGGGATCATACTATGGATTATTTTGAAAGATTGGAAAGTGAAACACACAAGTTATATGAAATCGCTAATGAAGCAAGGTCTAAAGGTTTGGATGTAGAACTTGAAACTGAAATTCCATTAGCAAAGGATTTAGCAGAACGTGTAGAGGGACTTGTCGGGCCAGCTGGAGTTGCAAAGCGTATCAAGGAGCTGGAGCAGGAATTCGACTCCCGTGAAGCCGTCGCTTTTGAAATAGCTGCTGAGATAGCATGCCAGGAAACAACTGAAACAGGCGCCAAGGCTGAAGCAGAAAGACAGGCCTTTGCAGACCAGGGACTTAGGACAGCTTTGGCTATCTTGACAGAAGGTGTGGTAGCTGCTCCTCTGGAAGGTATTTCAGGAGTCAAAATCAAAGACAATGCTGATGGAAGCAAATATGTTGCTGTTTATTTTGCAGGACCTATTCGTAGTGCGGGAGGTACTGCGGCAGCACTTTCAGTTCTTCTCGGTGATAAGATCCGTGTAGCCACAGGCCTTGGAAGATACCAGCCTACCGATGATGAAATCGAGCGTTATGTAGAGGAAGTGGACCTTTATGAATCCGAAGTAACCAACCTCCAGTATTCTCCAACTGCTGACGAAGTCAGATTTGCCGCTCGAAACATTCCTGTTGAAGTAAGCGGAGAGCCTACAGATCAAATCGAAGTATCCCACAGCAATCTCCCTCGTGTTGAAACCAATAATATTCGGGGAGGAGCTCTTCTGGCTATGGTTGAAGGGGTAATCCAGAAATCCAAAAAGATTCTCAAGATTGCAAACAATCTGGGTCTTGAAAGCTGGGGCTTTTTAGCTGAATATGCAAAAGGAATAGGCTCAGAAAAGGAAGAGCCAAAAGAGGAAGAAGAAACCAATGTGGTTCAGGAAGAAGTGGATGAAATAGAAGATGATGTAATCGACAAGAAGGCTTTGTTCGAACATTCCAAATATATCCAGGATGTAATCGGCGGAAGGCCGGTTTTAGGATATCCTTCTGAGAAAGGAGGTTTCAGACTCAGGTATGGCCGTTCCAGGAATACAGGCCTTGCCACAATGGGGGTCCACCCAGCCACCATGGAGCTTCTTGAATTTCTAGCAGTTGGAACACAGCTGAAAATCGAAAGGCCGGGTAAAGGTAACTGTGTCGTTCCTGTAGATTCAATCGACGGACCTATTGTTAAATTGAAAAATGGCGAAGTCCGCAAATTATATTCAATCCATGACGCCCGCGAAGTCAAAAACAAAGTTGTTGAAATTCTCTTTTTAGGAGACATGCTTGTTGCATTCGGCGAATTCTTAAGAAACAACCAGCCGATGCTTGGTTCCTGCTGGTGCGAGGAATGGTGGATTGAATGCATCAGAAACAGTGATAAGTACCAGTCTTTAAGCGACGAGGAG
>Ga0256405_10011689_pt1 | contig 11109 bp, 11 predicted proteins | sample RumenRJG_02DNA_FD_189096 | JGI IMG/M metagenome (GOLD analysis project Ga0256405, IMG submission 189096) | Bovine rumen microbial communities from Lethbridge, Alberta, Canada - RJG_02 | ecosystem: Host-associated > Mammals > Digestive system > Stomach > Rumen | place: Canada: Alberta...
ATGAGCCGCCTCGGTATGGGACTGTATTACACGAAGAGCTCGGATAAGAAGGTGTTCCGTAAGTTTTCCGAGGAAAAGAGGGAAGAGATTTTGTCCCGTTATTATGACCCGCACCACGGAAGACTTGCCGCTGCAGTGGCAGAAAGGCTGAAGACTCACGGAGAATGTCTCATCATCGACGGCCATTCCTTCTATCCTGTGCCGCTGCCCTATGAGCTTGACCGCGAGGATAACCGCCCTGATATCTGTATCGGTACTGATGATTTCCATACGCCGAAGGTTTTGGTGGAGAAATGGGTGGATTACCTGAAGGGCTGCGGACTCTCGGTGAAAATCAACTCCCCATTCGCAGGGGCGCTTGTTCCTATGGAGTATTACATGCGCGATGCACGCGTCGGTTCCGTAATGATTGAGGTAAACCGCAGACTTTATATTGATGGGAAAGGACAGAAAACCGCTGATTTTGACAGGGTGAAGAAGGTTCTTAATGACATGATTCTGATGGCGGAATAAAAAGCACGTATAATATAATGGGAAGAAAAGAGAGGGAAATAGACACTTATTAATTTTCCGGCTGCAATGCGTATGGTAAAATAAGAAAGAATGAAAGGGGGACGGGTGTATTGCCCGTGTTTGATATGAAGAGATTGTGTATGATTATGATTGCCGCGTGTGTCCTGTTTTTGGGGCACACGGCGGAGGCTTACAGGCTGGATGTCCGCACGCCCGGCGGGCAGACAGTATCTATCCTCAGACTTAGGATTGTGCTTTTTGTCAAGGATTATTATGGCGACAGCAAGTTCAGCCTGTTTTATGATGAGAATGAGCGTGCGCTTTATTTTGATTGTCATGGAAGCAATGACGGGAAAATTCATTTTCAGGAGAGGAGGGAGTCTATCCCGGACACGGTAGACAGGAAGATTCTTGAGTTTTATTCTTCTGTAAGCGACCTTCCGATTGATAAGATATATTTGATGTCCTGCTATCAGGCATCACGTCATAAGAAGAATCCGAAGGAGCTGTATATCGGGGAGTCAAAGGCTTTCCGCTGTCCTATCGTAGAGATGTTTCAGTTTTACGGTGTGCTGACTTCTGTATGGGAGAGTAATAAAACGCATTTCTATGCAATCTGCTATGACGGTGATTATAACGATTTGTCGGATAAGTTTTACAGGAAAAATTTCAATGCAGTAATGGATGCTGCGAAGGATGCCAAGCTGAAGTGGGCAGTCAGGATGCTGCGGAATATCAAAAAAGGAAGACTGAAAAACCATGATTTAGAGGAGTTGTTTGAGTAAATAATTTTCCTTGGAAAATAAAAGAGGTTCATTAGCTCAAAGGAGCTGGTGAACCTCTTTTATTTTTGTATTTTAGGGGAAGGAATGATGCTGATTAGATGATTGATAAGTCCTATGGGCATGTAAAATCTAAAATATTATGTAAAATTACTTGACATTATATATATATATATATAATGTCAAAAGAATCGTGAAATGGAGGGGGACAAATGCGGGTAAGAAAATTTTGCTGGCTTGTCTTTTTTGTTACATTAGCGTATCTGGTAGGGTTCAAAATGGGTATATGGGGAGTTGATAATAAGAATCCGGCAGATCAGCAAATAGCAAAGACAAGTGCATCAAGCTCAAAGGATAAGAAAAAGACTTCAGATGACCGGGTAATGAAGGTCAGTGAAAATAAGGCTGAGTCTAAAGAAAGGTCTGAGCCGCGCAGTGATAATACAGCGAATAATAAGGGAAAAAAGAGCGAGCCAATAAATTATTCCAGGCAATCAGGACTTAGCGGCACTGTGGAATCAGTAACACGTCCGAGATCGCTCACAGGACCGATGGGGACGGTGCAAGGGCCGTTTGCTCTGATAAATCTCACTATTGTTAATCGAAGCAGTAATGCGGTGAGTATCGTGGGTTATGGTATAAAGCTGATTGACAAACAGGGCAGATCATATTCGCTTAGCAATGCGGCTATGGGAACATTATTTCACCTGCGGGAGGATACCTTTCATATGACAGATATTCAGCCGGGGATGAGTAAGACTGCTTATGTTGTATTCGCGATGCCGGCTGACGCGGTGCCGCATAAATTGCACATTCAGCCGCATGGATTTGGACCTTCCTTCGAGGTAGAAATTTAAATAAAAGGAGATGTTGGAAATGGAAAAAGAGAGTCTTCCAGTAGTTAAAATCAAACCTGAGGAAAATTTGTCGGAGAGCAAAGCAGTGGGGGAAGAATCGCTGCCGATAATTAAACAGCAAAAGACGGAGGTAGATGAAATGTCGACAATCAAACGGAATTATTCAGAGAACAGTGAATTTGGAGAGAAAGGAAATACGGAAAAATTTGAACAGACTTCTGATGATTTGGCTGAAACTCCCGTCAGCAAAGCAGCAGGTTATTGCACGGAATGCGGTCATCCTTTGCGGGCCGGCGCAAAATTTTGTGATAACTGCGGTAGGGAAACAGTTGAAGAAACAATCAGAAAAGAAGTGGGCCATTATGACGGGTATATAAAAAATAAGATAAAGGAAATGATTAACTTTGATGGCAGACTGAGCCGCGGACAATATGTAAAGATTTGGCTGGTACTTTTCTTCATTCATATTATTTTGCGTATTGCAATGATGACAACAGATTCGTTCCTTGGAATTATTATACTTTTGGCCATAACATTGCCTTTATGTGTATTTGGTGTGTCTGTTAACGTGCGGCGCTTCCATGATCTTGACAGAAGTGGCTGGTACTGCCTGTGGCTGCTCATTCCTATTGTGAATATCGGTTGGCTTATTTATTTGCTCTGCAAAAAAGGAACGGCGCGGGCTAATAATTATGGGATAGCGCCTTTAGACTAATTGACAAGAAGGTGAGTGGTCTGATTTGAAAGATATCTATACGGATTTACGAAATACGATGTTAAAAAGGATGCAGAATTCAGCATCTGAATTGCGTCGATTTATGGGATTAAGCGGGCAGGAGCTCAGCGAATATTTAGGGGTGACACGGCAAACCGTCAGCAATATTGAGCAGAAAAGAACTCCGATGAATATACCGTTGTATCTGGCTTATGGGGCTCTGCTGGATAATTATCTGGGCAAACACAAGCAGGATATGAAGGCTATACAAGCTGTTATCCGCCGAAATAATCCGGAAATCGGTGAAGCGGATATGAATTTGGAATTAAATTCTGTCAACGGCTCATTTTTGCAGGGGTGGTTTGCGTGTTTCCCAAGCAATGATGATAAGCGCCTATCGGAAGTTCCGGAGTATGAGTGCATGCAGATTTTAGCCAGACAGTATAAGGTTTTTTTGAATCATGATACGCTTCAAATGCTGGAATGCCGCGAGATGCTGCAAAGATTTACACCTGTACTGCAGGAGTTTAACAGTAAAATTATCGTTCCTCAGCGCAGTATTGAGCATTTACAGAACAATCTGATGTCCGATGAAACAGAGGTGAGAGAAGCTGCGAAGGTTGGCTTGGATACCTGTCTGAATGCTAAACGTGAAGGTATCATCAGCATTCATGGAGAGGCGACGGATGGAGAATTATCAGTATTATATCCGGCGGTATTTTCACGGTTTAAGCTGGAACAAAGACTGCTTCTGATCAGTCAGGATGAAATGCTCCGTAATTCTGTGGAGAAATTGGATGACACAGATGACATACAGGGCTTTCAGGTGCGTACGGGCAGACTGGATGATCAGGGGACTTTGCGGATTCTTCCAAGCAATTGGCACTGAGCAGGAGGGGTTTGTGAGTGTTTGAAGGAACGGGTTGGGAGGCACAGGAACGTGCCCTCAAAAATAGTCGGGTGTTAATAGACACTTGCAGTTTAATCTATATTGAGGAACATCATCTGGATAAGGTCTGGGAAAATTTTTCGATTTTGCACAAATATACCAATAAACCGATTATTGTACCGGCAAGTGTGGTAAATGAGTTAGATAAGCATAGAAAGAAAAAAATATCCTCAGATATCAAGGACCGGACACTGGCACAATACGCAGGCAAGGCAATAGACAGACTGGTTGCTATGCAGAAAGAAGATATTGTGCAGATAGCCGGGGATCCGCAGAAAAATTTTGCGGATGCAGAATTTTTTTCTGCCTTTTACGATTTAACCCAAAATACAAATGTAACGCTGATTACTCAGGATAATGCATTGGCAGAAGGCGTATTGGGAATAAGAAACAATCGGGCCTTGAAATATGTAAAGAAAATTAATGTTCGAAAAGTCAATCAGAACGGAAGACTGCAAACATTTTATTTCGATGAGATGCTTCGAAGTAAGAACCCTGATTTTGGTCGTGGAAAACAGCCTTTCACACGTCCGGAAGGGGAAAGACCGGGACATAAATTTCGCTTTTGTACCAAAACCACTGATATCCCCGATACGCAGCTGCCGCTGACTGAAAGCGTGCAAAAAGGGGAGATGCTTCATACTGATGATAAACAGGCTGTCATACTTGGCGAAATTGTAGGGAGCGGTGGAGAGGGGAGTATCTTTGACATCGGGAATAATCAGGTGGCAAAAATATATGCTCATCATCGCTTAACGAGAAGGCGTTTTGAAAAAATAAAGCTGATGATTGCCAATCCAATAAGGTGCGAGGGAATATGCTGGCCGTTGCATATGCTTTACAATGCCCGGGATGAATTTGTGGGCTATACAATGGCGCGGGCTAATGGGCATGTGTTGGACCCAAACTTGTTTAATCGCACGCTTCTTGAAGAAAAGTTTTCCGGGTGGACGCGTAGGGAAACGATAGACTTATGCATCACTATCCTTGAAAAAATCAGCTATCTGCACCAAAGAAATGTATTGTTAGGTGATATTAATGCGAAAAATATTCTCATTGTGTCGCCGCAAAAAGTATTTTTTGTGGACACGGACAGCTATCAAATAGAGGATTTTCCTTGTCCTGTGGGAACAGAGGAATTTAAGGCACCGGAAATAAAAGCAACTCAATACAGTGAGCTGCTGAGGACATTTGGAAACGAGTATTTCGCGATAGCGGTACTTCTCTTTAAGATTATGCTGCCGGGAAAACATCCGTATTCTCATCAAGGCGGAGGCAGTGTAAAAGAGAATATACAGAAAATGGATTTCCCTTACGCTCTAAAAGAAAAATCCAATCATAATGCTCCTGAAGGGCTTTGGAGATATATATGGAGTCATATGTCATATAAACTAAAAGAAGCTTTCTATACAACCTTTCAAAAAGATGAAGAACATTGCCGGGAAAATAAACGTTACGGACCGGAGGCATGGATTGAATTGTTTAAGCACTACCGTAACGCTTTGCCAAAGATGGCTGAAAATGATGAGCTGGCCTTGAGCTTGTTTCCTGACCGCTTAAAGAAAAATGATGGACAGTACTATAACTTCAAAAATGATACAAAAATTAATGAATTGCCTGATGAGGCTTTGAATAGGTCAGAGAATAAAAGCTCCACTAATTTACGTGATATACTGCTTCTTTTAGTTTGGTTATATATTTTTTACAGGCTTATACACTGAATATAGTACTAATGAATTTAAAAATGTGAAAATGGGAGAGATTGGTAATGGAACAATACGAACTCATAAAAATAAACAAAGAAGATTTGGTGAACAATCCTGCACCGCGGATTCCGGTGTGCTTATGCCTTGATACCAGCGGTTCGATGAATACCATTGATGGCGGAGATGGTGTAGTGAATGGTCAGATTGTAGAAATCGATGGGAAGAAATACCGTGCATCTACGACAGGTGTGTCCCGAATTGACCGTCTGAATGAGGGGATTAAGCATTTATTTGAAACCATACGCAATGATGACAGTGCCCGGTTTTCTGTAGAAATCTGTATGGTGAAATTCGACAGTAAAGCAGAGTGTATTCTGCCCTTTGCGAATATTGAGCGGCAGGTGGAAATTCCTGAACTGGTAGCTTCAAATGATGCACAGGGAAACTCTTTCATGGGAGAGGGAGTGAACCTGGCGTTGGATTTGTTGGAAGCCCGTAAACAGGAGTACAAGGATAGCGGTGTTGATTATATGCAGCCCTGGCTGATTCTTATGACTGACGGGGAAGCAAATGGCTCTCAGATTGTGCAGCAACAGGCAATAGAGCGTATTGAGCGTATGGTCGGCAATAAAAAGATAGTGGTATTTCCGATTGCCATTGGCAGTGATGCGGGCATAGATACATTAAAGCAATTTTCTCCGGAACGGCAGCCTTTAAAATTACAGGACATGAAGTACAACGAATTCTTTCAGTTTATCAGCAATATGATGATTGCTAAATCTAATTCCGGAGACGGGGAGAAGGTGCGTATATTGCTTTCAGATATTAAAGGCTGGGCGGAAATTTAATGGAGGAAAAGCATGTGGAAAGCAATTCATGGTGCTGTGCAGGGGAGAAGCCACAAACGTGAAAACATACCTGGGCAGGATAGGACCTGCAGCTATGCCGGGCAAAATGTATTTTGCGCGGCTCTGGCTGATGGTGCCGGTTCTGAGCCACTATCGCATATTGGAGCGGAGCAGGCAGTAAAGGCGGGTGCTGTTTACCTGTGTGAACACTTCGATGAGTTTTATGAATCGGGGGAAGATAAGGAAATACAAGTCACCAAGCTGATTGACTGCGTGCGCCGGCAGTTGGCAAAAACCGCTGCAGAACATGGCCTGGATAATATAGGTGAACTATCTTCTACACTGCTTTTGGCTGCGGTTAAAGAAGATAAGCTGGTAACAGTGCATATCGGAGACGGGGTGGTGGCTGCGATTGTAAAAGGAAAACCTGTAGTGTTGTCAGGTCCTAAAAACGGAGAGTATTTGAATGTAACGTATTTTACTACATCAAAGAATGTGATGGAAGGTACGGAAATCTACTGCGGCTTAAACAGGGATATAGAGGCGGTGGTTCTTATGAGTGACGGCAGTGGGGATAATTTCTATGATCGGCATAAGAACACGTTAGTGCCGATATTGGCTGAGATTGTCCAAAAGCTTAAGCATATGCAAGAAGCTCAGGCGGAAGTACAGCTGCGCGGAGTATTGGAATATATAGCCGGGCAAAATACGCAGGATGACTGCAGCCTTGCGGTTTTGGTGCAAGAATAGAGGGAGCATTGATGGTAAAAAACGTATGTGTATTGCAATTCACTGGAGGAAGAGATTCAACGCTCACAGCAATTAAGTTAATTGAAGAGTATAAGTTCAAAGAATTGCATTTATTAACGTTTCAGACGGATTTGACAGATGAAGCTGAGGCTGTGCAAAAAAATATCAGAAAACTACGGGAGCGGTTTAGTGACGAAGCTGCAATCCATCATGAATACGTCAATACGAACGAACTGCTGATGACTTTGGTACAAGACAATTATCTCAATGATATCATAAAGTTCAAGAGCTTTAATGTTTCCACATTTTGTCCGTCCTGTCGATTGTCACATCATGCGAATACAATTATATATTGTCTAAAAAACAACATAGGCAATGCAGCTGATGGTGTGAATAAATTGACTGGATTTGATTTATTCCAACAACCGTGGGCTGTGGAACATGTCAAAAAATTATATGAGGAATTTGGAGTATCGTATGTTACGCCTCTTTTGTATAATAAGGTTTCTTCGGAAGTCTTGTTGGAGGAATACAATAAAGAACACAAGCTGGAAATTCCTTTTTATGAATCACAGCCCAAATGCATTGGCGGAGGTCAATTTCATAATATATATTTACGTTGTTATTATTTACCGCTGAAGGGAAAAGAAAAATATATTGAGGTTTCTAAGAAGTGGATTGAATATAAAATGCCTTATGTAAAGGAATATATACACCAGAAGTCAGCCAGGTAAAAGGAGGAGAAAAAATGGTTGATTTTCTAATTTTATATCGTGATTTTGGAGTTGAAACAGGGGTTACTGTCTCGGTTAAACATCTAATAGCCTTGATGGAAAAAGAGAAATTTTCCTATTTAGCATGCGGCTATAAAGATGACATGGATCTTTTGCACATTACGGAGCAGAATGATTCTCGTGTATTGATATTACAGGCTCCTACGTTCATGCCTGTCACACTTGAGAAGATCATCGATAGCGGCCGCTATGTAAATTTGGTTATTCATTCGACTATTTCTTATCTGCAGGTGGAGGAAGAGGCTTTTGCAAATGTGCAGAGGTATATGAATGTTAAGAAGGATAATTTTTCGATTTCTAATCCATGTATATACGAGGTTGATGGGTTTAAATCCTATGCTGCTTGCGAAATCTTTTATCTGCCAAACACTTTTAACAAAATACTGAGTGCCGGAGAAAATGTTGTATTCAGTCGGCTTGAAAAGGCAAAGCGGAAAGATGTGGTTCGTATAGGACTCTTTTGTGCATATCGTCCTTTTAAAAATATTATGACGCAGATTACAGCATGCAACCTTTTGCGAAAAAATTTGAAACTTGATGTAGAGCTTCATTTATTTAAATCTAATGAATGTAATCCTGTTTATAAAAATGTCTTGAAATTGTTACAGAATATGCGGATGGCATACGTATTGCATGAAAACTGCAGAAATGATGAATTGTATGATATTTTACAGGAGATAGATATAGGTCTTCAGGTTTCATATTCGGAGACTTTTTCCTATATCATTTGTGAACACATGATGATGGGGACGCCGACTGTCGCTTCGACTGCAGTCCCTTTTGCAAGTAAAGTAGCGGAGTTTAATAATGCAAATTCAATTGCTGATTGTATAAGGGAGATATGCGTAGATGATAGAGCATATGCGCGTAATGTTTCTGAGGCTGTAGAACGGGTGGCTAGGGTGAAAGAGGAAAATAACCATGATGCACTTATAACTCTGAGGAAAATGTTGGAAAGGAGTAAAGGTGTCAATGATTGAAAAGATGGAATTTGCAATTTTGCGTATAATGGGTACGGCACTGAGTTTTATAGCATTAGTTTGGATGCCTTGGAGATTGAGGATAGCATATGCTAAGTTCCTTTACCGCATAACTTATGTGAATCCGAAAAAACATCCTACTTTCATGAATTTTATTGAGACGTGTAATGCTAAATACGATATGGGGAAAAAAACACATGATGCTTATAAAAATATTGTAATAGTAAAAGAGAGCCATGAAAATAATGCATGACGAGCTTAACTTGACTTTCAAAGGTGATAATTTTATAAGGCTGGAAGATGAAAAACATGAGACGTGCTGGGTTTCTAAAGCTCAAAGCATCATTAGCTTTGCAGCTGGCGATGCTTCAAAAGTAAACAGTGACATTTCTGTACAAAAAGATGGACAGACCATATGGATGGATGTGAAATTGGAAAACAAGGATGTCCCTGATGTTCGGCTGGAAGTTGATTTTCCCTGCTTGGTTTTAAATAGCGAGCATGAGATAAGTTACTGTTTCCCGTCATTGAATCCTACGATAGGGAAGGGACCTATTGAACTTAAAATGCCATATTCCACATGGTATCCTATGCAGTTTATGGGATTTTGGAATGATAAAAGGGCAGTTCTTACTTTGATGAGTCAGGATCGGGATAATTTTGACAAAAGTTTCATAATTAACAAAAGCTCTGAAGAAGTTGTTAGGTGTGCTATTCGCTATAAGCTGCGACTGGAACAAAGTCAGCCTGTTGTTTTACATGCAATTCTTGTTGCAGGAGAGGGGGACTGGCATGAAAGTTTGATGCTTTATAGGTCGCTATGGCATAAAAGTCACGCGCAAAGTCAACGTAATATTGCCTGGCTACCCAAAACGTATCTTTTTAGACAATGGTTTATGCATAAAAATTATGATGAACCGGTGTTTAATGAGAGAACCGGAGTATTCACAACAGAGCAGAAATTTTCTGATGATATATCGCTGGTTGGAGATGTTGACTATGTGCAAATTTTTGATTGGGCTTATGAACCTGGTTTGGGACGGTTAGGTAAGTATACACCTTGGGAATATTTGCGGGGCAGTCATAATTTCGAACAGATGCTGGACTGCCTGCATAAAAAAGGAGTACACACGGGGATTTATTTCGAAGGGTATTTGTTGGGGAGAGATACTCCGTTTGCGGATGATATAGGCGGAAAGGCGCATGTGCGTAAAGAAAATAACATGTGCTATTCATATTCAGGAGAGGAATATTATACTCTTTGCCCTGGCGATGGAACCTGGACAGAATGGCTGCAGTCCCATATCAGTGATACTCTGAATAAATTGGTAGATTATGTGGATGCTGTTTATATTGATGAATACTGTTGTGGCGAGCAGTATCCATGTCATAGTGAACTGCATAGTCATGTTCGTGGGAGGACACAGATACAGAGGGAGAAACTATTTTTGCAGGAACTTCGGAAGCAGGTGCCATTGGACAAGTCTATAATCACAGAATATTTCCCTTCTGATGAATCTATCGCTTTGGTGGATGCCTCATTGACTTATGCTAATCCGCTGGTGAATTTGAGCAGATTCGCTTTTCCTGAATTTAAGCAATTTGTTATCATCAAATGTGATATGCCTCTTCATAATGATGTCGAAGCAGCTAAAAGGATATTTTTTAATGGGCAGGGAATTTGGTTGTCTGGAAATCTTCATGATGAGGAATGGTTTGGCGGGGATTTTTTAAAATTTGTAAGGAAAATGCATAAAATTCAGCGAAATAACAATGAATTCGAATCCTTGGATTGTACTCCACTGCTTTATGGTGGATATAATGATATCGCTATAAATGAATTCCGCGGAAAAGATACGGTTATTTGGACTCTTTATAATGTATCAAAGGAAAGAATTAAAAAAAGTTATCGTGTTCCTGAGGGGATGAGAACAGCAATTGATATTTGGAATGAAAAGAATGTTGTTCTGAGTAATTTTGAAATAGCAGTTGATTTAGAGTGCGGAGAAATAGGCTGTGTAAAATTTGCGAAATAAGGAAATACAAGTCACCAAACTGATTGACTGCGTGCGCCGGCAGTTGGCAAAAACCGCTGCAGAACATGGCCTGGATAATATAGGTGAACTATCTTCTACACTGCTTTTGGCTGCGGTTAAAGAAGATAAGCTGGTAACAGTGCATATCGGAGACGGGGTGGTGGCTGCGATTGTAAAAG
>Ga0256405_10011691_pt1 | contig 11106 bp, 9 predicted proteins | sample RumenRJG_02DNA_FD_189096 | JGI IMG/M metagenome (GOLD analysis project Ga0256405, IMG submission 189096) | Bovine rumen microbial communities from Lethbridge, Alberta, Canada - RJG_02 | ecosystem: Host-associated > Mammals > Digestive system > Stomach > Rumen | place: Canada: Alberta | collected...
AGCATTTTGATTAGGAATGTGAGACAATTCACAATGTAAATTCTAAAAGAACAATCTGACTGTAAAAGTCAGTCAAAATACTCAAAACTATTTTTCGGTATTCGACCGTTCTGAGTAGTTACAATTTTTTAAAACTTAAATAATTTTTTTTCAACATAAAGAAAACCGTATCTTAATAGCCATAAAAAATTATGTTTTATCCCAATATAAGTTATAATATGCGTATTGTTATCAGGAGAAAACCATGTCAAATTCAATTACTGTAGACTACAACACTAAATCAACTAAAGCTTTACTTTTAGGTTCTGGTGAACTTGGCAAAGAAGTAGCTATTGAATTAATTCGCTACGGCATCGATGTTACCGCATGTGACCGTTATGACAATGCTCCAGCCATGCAGGTTGCTCAGCACAGAGCTGTAATTGATATGCGTGATCCAGTAGCTCTGCAGAACCTTATTGAATCAATTGCTCCTGACTATATCATTCCTGAGATTGAAGCTATTTCAACTGAGACTTTAGTTGCTTTAGAGGGAAAAGGTTACAATGTTGTTCCATCTGCAAATGCTGCAAATGTAACCATGAACCGCGAGTCAATCAGAACATTAGCTGCTGAAGAGTTATCTCTTCCAACCTCTCCTTACTTTTTTGCTTCAACCTTAGAAGAAATCAAAGAGAACATTTCAAAAGTTGGTTTCCCTTGCATTATGAAGCCAATTATGAGCTCATCAGGCAAAGGTCAGTCAGTATTAAAGTCTGAGGCCGACATTGAAAATTCATTCAAGCTTGCCTGCGAAAACGGTCGTGGTCATATCGCCAGAGTTATTGTTGAAGGCTTCATCAAGTTTGACAGAGAAATCACTCTGCTTACTGTAAACGCAGTTGACGGCATTCACTTCTGTGAAGCTATCGGTCATCACCAGGTTGACGGTGACTATCGTGAGTCATGGCAGCCAGAACCATTATCAGAGGATGTACTCCTTGAATCTAAGCGCATTGCATCATCAGTTGTAAGTGCTTTAGGCGGTTATGGTATCTTCGGTGTTGAACTCTTTATCTGCGGTAACACTGTAATCTTCTCTGAGCTCTCTCCTCGTCCTCATGATACCGGTATGGTTACCATGATTTCACAGGATCAGTCAGAATTTGCTCTGCATGTACGTGCACTGTTAGGTTTACCTGTAGGCAAGATTTCATTCTTTGGACCATCTGCATCAGCTGCTGTTTTAATCAAGGGCAAGGGTTCAAACATTATGTACAAGAATCTTGATAAGGCACTCTCTGCTGCACCAGTTTCACAGCTTAGGATCTTCGGAAAGCCGGAAGTTGACGGAGAAAGAAGAATGGCTGTGTGCCTGTCACGAGGCAACAGCATAGAAGAGGCTGTTTCAAATGCCAAGAAGATGCGTTCTGAAATGACATTTGACGTAGAGTAAGATTTATTAAAAGCCTTCGCAAGAAGGCTTTTTAACAGCTAGAAGGTAACGACTATGATGTCCTTAGAAAGATTTAAAACCATGGATCCATTTATTCTTCTGTCTGCTGTAAACATGCAGCTGCGTGATGAATACTCCTCACTTGAAGATCTGTGCAGAGCTCATGATATTGATGAAAAAGAGCTTGTCGAAAAGTTAAAGACTGCAGGTTTTGAGTATGTAAAAGAGACCAACCAGTTTAAATAAACAAAAAATAGAAGATCTACCTTAACAAACATAAACAACATGTCAGATAACTTAAACCGTCAGTACCTTTTTGTGCTTCCACTTCCAATGTCAGCACCAGGCCTTCACGGATCATTATATGGACTTGCCTATGTAGTGACCGATCGCTACTTTAACATAATAGGCAATAAAGAGCTTATAACCTGCAAAGGTGTAGATTACAGACTTCCAAGTCCAAGTTATCTGTTTTCCTTAGGTCTTGATCCATATCAGATTAAAAAGGGTCTTAATGAGTGTGAATTTTTAGATAAGGTATCGGTCCTTTTGTGTAATCCAAACGTTGATATCTTTACCTGGTCTTCAAGAAATCTGACTATCCTTGAGAGCATGTGCTTAAGAAACATTCATCCAAACAATATCTTTAAGAACATACACTGTCTTATTGATATCAACCGTGTTTTAAAGATGCATGAAATCTTTACCTATGGACAGATATTCAAATCTGATGCGCTTTTAACCTGCGCAAAAAAATACGGTCTTAATATCAATACCAATACTTCAGTATCCGTATTTGACAGACTCGATGCCCTTGTGTACATGGTAAAAACCATGTGTCAGCAGAACATGCAGATGATTAACTTCATGTTAAAAAGCCAGAGTGAAAAACTAAATCTGATTGAAAACGCCATCAATCAGGGCAAGTATCTTGTTGACTACAACGTTAAAGAGCACTGTATTGAAGTATTAAAGCCTTTAAGACTGTTTGATGATTACCTTGAAGCACTCTACTTTGACGGAGCAAATGTTCTTAAAAAGAACTATCTTATAAATGAATTTCATGTATTCTCACCTGCCGGTGTATTAACACCGGACAGGCAGTCTTTAACCGGTATCAATCTTAATGAAGTTTTAATGGCGATAAGTGCCAGAGAGCACAGTGCTTTTGAAGAAGACAAGGTTAATATTCCACTGTCACAGTCATTCTTTAAAAACTTTACTCAAACTGATTTAAAAACCTACGATGAGTATATGACTGTTCAGAAAGAAGCTCTTGGTATGGCACCTCTATCCTGCTCACTTAATTTTAGAAACCTTGTATTCATGTTAAGAGGCAGCAACTACAGAAATACCATGCTTGATAATGAACTTCAGCTTTACTATAAGAAATGCACCTCTGCTATTCAGGCTCAACTGCCGTTATACGCAGGTGAACTTAAGGCTGTATTAGGCAGAGTAAATGAAAACAGCGAAGATGAGTTAAAACTTGTTGATAAGATAAGAACCTATCCAGAGAACATCTAGCTTTTAAGATTTAAAAAGGCTCATTTTTTAATATGAGCCTTTATTATATGCAGTTAATCTTTCTTTAAACAGTGATCTTCTTAACCTGAGCAAGCAGAGTATCGAGCTGACGTACAGAAGCTGAAATCTCCTGATGAGATGAATCAACTTCAACGTTAAAGCCTTCGATAATATCCTTAATCTGATTGATGTTATCAGAAATCTCAGAAGTTGCTGAAGTCTGTTCATTTGCAGCAGTAGCAATCTGAGTGATCTGCTCGGCTGCTGAACCTACATGTTCCTGAATAGTCTGCAGATGTGATTCAACGTCAGCTGCAGCACCTGCTAATTCATTCATTCTTACTAAAGAACGCTGCAAAGTTGCATTAGCTGAGTTTGCATCAGACTGGATCTGCTTTACCATAGAGGTAATTTCTGAGGTTGACTTTGAAGTACGTGAAGCCAGAGCACGAACCTCATCTGCTACCACAGCGAAGCCTTTACCGTAAGTACCGGCACGGGCTGCCTCAATTGCGGCATTTAATGCAAGAAGGTTAGTCTGGTTTGCAATATCTTCAATAGTATTAACGATATTGCCAATCTTCTGAGCCTGTTCTACCAGAGCACGAACAAGTTCAGCATCATCCTTAGACTTGTTAACCTGATCCTGAATACCGTTAATGGTCTGAGAAATCTGAGCTACTGATGAATTGGTAATATCACTTGCTACAGAGGCTGACTCTGAAGCCTGAACACAGTTTCTTGCAATATCAGTAGTATTGTTAACCATCTGATTTGCAGCTGCGGATACTGACATTGAACGACTCTGAGCAACACCGGCACCTTCGGTAACCTTGTCAGTAATCATACTAACAGATCTTACATTGCCCTCAACTGAGTAGATTGTTGACTGCATGTTCTTAACAAGAGCCTGCCAGCGTCTGCGCATCATATCAAGAGAGTTTAAGAGCTCACCTAACTCGTTGTCGTAGTTGCCTTCAATCTCCTCTGTTAAATCACCACGTGCAATAGCATTTGCAGCCTTGGTGGCAATTCTTAAGGTATGCTGAATTGAAGATGAAATCTGAGCTGAAATATATAATGCAAAGATTACAGTTAATACTGCAAGAACATAGGCAAGATATACAGTACCACGACCAGAAATCTGCTCTACTGCCTCTGAACAGTGAGAAACCATTGAAGCGTTAATCTTAACTAAACCTGTGGTTACCACAATACGCTGATTAACCATATTGTCTGCATAGAATTTTGCAGCTGCTGTATCGCCGTTCTTTGCAAAATCGGCAATCTTTGAAACACCTGAAACATATTCATTTGCAGCGGCAGTGATCCTTGCCACATCATCTTTGTACTCTTTAAAGCTGAAGTTATTCATTGCGCTCTTAAAGTCAGTTACAAGCATTGAAAGTGAATCAGCTTTTGCCTTATTTGAAACTGGATCTGTAGCACATGCAGATACTGCACCATCAAGCTCACTCATGGTCTGCTGCACATTTGAAACAACCACAAGATTTTTAGCTAAAGTAGTCTTTGTATCAAATACAGCGTTAATATTTGATGAAAGATTTGAGGCGCACATAAATGCAACCACAAAAGTGACAGCTGCCATGAAAAGGAATGCAAAATATAGTTTTTGCTTAATGGTTAATTTTGATAAGTGCATAAGATTACCATACTGTTTTATGAATTTTGTTTATGTACAAAAATACAATCTTTGTACAATTATTCTAAAGATAATATAAATTTCTTGATAAATCTTAGATCTAATGCAAAAAAAATAATCTTGAGACTCAAATATCTCAAGATTATTATCGGAAATTTTTTAAATAATTTTATTATCTAAAGTTGATTAAGCTCAAAAAAGCTACTTCTCTTTAGTCCTCGAAGCTGTTGTACTCTTCTTTGCAGTAGTCTTTTTTGCACTTGCCTTTGAAGAAGATCTGGTGCTCTTTTTAGAAGTACTCTTGCTTTGAGCAGCCTCCTGAGCTTCCCATTCATGAGTCTCCTCATTATAGAAAGCAACAAAGCTGGTCTGCTTTTCATCTTTTACAGAAACGATGTACTGTTTCTTCATCTTGCGTGAGAAGCGAACCTCAGTCTCGTTGCCATCAGGATCAGTTTCAGGTGCATCAGCCAAATAATAGAACTTTGGTGAAATCAAATCACGATAGCGCTTTAACTCGCTAATCTTTGGTGCTCTGGTCTCACGTACCTTAGGGAAATTGTGAGCTGCAAGGAACACGCCTGCTGCACCGTCACGAAGTACGTAATGAGAGCCTTCAGTCTTGCACAGTAAATCAGGCAGATCTACAGCATCCTCTCTTGGAGGAGCTACCTGACCATTCTTTAAAATCTTTCTGGTGTTACCGCATTCTTTGTTGGTGCAGGCCATATATTTACCAAAACGACCTTCCTTTAAGATCATGGTCTGACCGCACTTGTCACAAGGAATTTCCGGACCCTTTTCAATTTCAGAGTCAAATTTGCCCTCTTCAAGAAGATGTCCTTTGCAGTTTGGAGTTGAACAAAGATGAAGCTTATGAGTTTCATCAATAATATAACTGTCCATAACAGAATGACATACAGGGCAGCGAGGACGGGAACGGAGGAAGTTTGCCTCCTCCTCTTCTGAAATCTTCTGAGAACTTAATGCTGTAAGATCAAGAGCTCTTAAATTTAAAGTCTTGTGGCATCTGTCAGCACTCTTAACATCTTTGTCATAGTAGCCAAGACAGGTTAAGAATAAACCGGTCTTTCCAGACTGTACCGCCATATGATACTTGCCGCAGTCAGGACATTTGAAGTTTTCAAGCTCAAGAGGTGAATTCTCTGGCATACCGCCATCAGAAGCTGGTTTGTTGGCTTTATCAAGTTCAACAGCAAAATCCTTATAGAATGAATCAAGACTTTCAATCCAGTCCTTGTTGCCAGAGGCAATCTCATCTAAGGAATCTTCCATGGAAGCAGTAAAGTTCTTGTCCATCAGATCTTTAAAGCTAAAGCGCAGACGATCGGTTACTACTTCACCCATTCTCTCAGCGTAAAAACGTCCAGAGTTAATCTTTACATATCCTCTGTCCTGAATGGTTGAAATAATTGAGGCATAGGTAGAAGGTCTACCGATACCGTCCTTTTCAAGCTCCTTTACAAGACTTGCTTCAGAGAAACGTGCAGGAGGCTGAGTAAAGTGCTGAGAAGGAATAATCTCAAGTACATTTAATACATCGCCAACGTTTAATTCAGGAAGCAGGACTTCTTCATTTTTATTGAAATTATATATTCTCTTAAAGCCGTCAAAGGTAATGTGCTTGCCTGAAGTCTTTAAGGTATATTCACCTGCTGCCACACTTACAGAGGTAGTCTCATACTCCTGAGGTACCATCTGGGATGCCAAATATCTTGCCTTGATAAGTTCAAAAAGTCTCTGACCATCTCTGTCAACTGATGCTGGAAGAGGATCAAAAGGATGAGAAGGACGAATAGCCTCGTGAGCTTCCTGTGCTGATTCTTTTGATTTGTAGTAATTTGGCTTCTCTGGCAGATATCTGTCTGAGAGCATATTCTTAACAATGGTTCTGGCTGCAGCAATAGCCTCTTCTGAGAGGTTAACACTGTCAGTACGCATATAGGTAATAAGACCCATTTCATACAGATGCTGAGCTACAGTCATGGTCTTTCTTACTGAAAAACCAAGTCTCTGATTGGCAACCTGCTGCAGAGTTGAGGTGGTAAATGGAGGCAGAGGGCTCTGAGAACCTTTTTTAAGGTCAATTTTTTCAACAGTAAAGTTTTCACCCTTTAATGCGTTTAAAACGCTGTCAGCTTCAGCCTTGTTGTGAATTTCAAGTTTTTTGCCCTTAAAATTCTGTAAGGAGAGTTTAAATTGCTCACCTTTTTTATTTGATACATTAGCATCAACATTCCAGTATTCAACCGGAATAAAAGCTTTAATCTCTCGCTCTTTATCAACAATAAGTTCTACAGCTACAGACTGCACTCGTCCTGCTGACAGTCCACGGGCCACCTTCTTCCATAAAAGAGGTGATACCATAAAGCCTACAACTCTGTCTAAAAAGCGTCTGGTCTGCTGAGCATTTACAAGATCCATATTGATACGGCCTGGATTTTTAAAGGCCTTATCAATAGCATCTTTGGTAATTTCAGGATATTTAACTCTTAAGTACTTCTCATCCTTTCCGCCTAAGACTTCTCTTAAATGCCAGGCAATAGCTTCTCCTTCACGATCCAAGTCGGTTGCCAGATATACTTTATCAGCATCTTTTGATAATTTCTTAAGCTCTGCGACTACCTTATGCTTATCATCCATGATTGCATAATTAGCCTTCCAGTGGTTATTAGGATCTACACCCATGGATAAAGCCAGTGCCTCATCCTTAGTGAGTTTTGCCTTCTTTTCCTTACCGTTTTTATCAACAACTTTAGGAGCATCACCTGAGGACAGATCACGAATGTGTCCAACGCTGGCACGAACTACATAATCTTCGCCTAGATAGCGATTAATAATGCTGGCCTTAGAAGGAGACTCCACGATAACCAGAGATTTACCCATGTTAAATTCCTTAATTCTAGATGTGATACTGCTCGTTTACGCTGCTGTTTTTAAGCTCATCAGATACAGCCTTAGTCCAGCTTTCAGCCTTGAAGAATTTTTTAACTATTTGAGCAATACCCTTTTTTTCAACTTTTTCTATTTTTATCTTTATAGCACAAAGTTCTGTAATTTCTAGGCAATTTTGTAAATATCCGTCAAAAGTGTTGATTTCGTCAATAAGATTGAGCTCTTTTGCGTCACTTGCAAGCCAGAATTCACCGGTAGAAACCTTATCAATATCAATGGATTGACGATAACGTTTTACAATTTCCTTAAATCTTGTGTGGATTTTTAATAAATCCTCTTTAAATTTCTCTCTGCCTTCCTCTGTATTTTCACCAAACATGGTTAAAGTGCGCTTGTACTCACCTGCTGTGACCATCTCATAGTCAACATCATATTTTTTAAGGACTTTATTAAAGTTTGGAAGTGAAGCAACCACGCCAATTGAACCAATATATGAGAATGGTGCAGCCACAATCTTATCTGCAATACAGGCCATAAGGTAACCGCCAGAGGCTGCAACCTCATCAACACAGACAGTTAAATGAATATTCTTTGCTCTTACTCTTTCAAGCTGTGAGGATAACAGACCATACCCATTTACCACACCGCCAGGTGAAGTTAATTTGATGATTACCTCATCCTCAGCTGTTGCTGCTGATAAAACGTAGTTAAGTTTTTTTACAAATTCTTCTGTGTCACTTGCCTTAGGATCACCGTCAAATTCAATTACAAAGACTCTTTTTGGACAGAACTTTCCTTCTTTTCTTAAATCTGCAATTCTCTGTTTCTTTTCTTCCTTTAAAGCAGACTCTTGCTTGTCCTTTTCTTTGCTGTTAGCCTTAACCTTTTTATCTTTTTCCTTTGCAGATAAAGAAACATCAAAGTCTAATAAAGCTGCATCAATCTTCTCTTTTCTTTCTTTTGCTTCATTTATGAGATCTACAAAAGTTACTTTATCTTTAGACTTTTCATCCTTAGCTATAGATTTGATTGAGGATATAACCAACAAAAGAACAATAAGAACTACTGATACAGTTGCAAACTTGGCCGCAAACAGACCGTATTCATATAAAAATTCCATTTTTATCTCACTTTAAGGTATCAAAAAAACATCACAGCCTTAGTAATTCTTGTTTTTAAAGATAGTTTTTCATCTTTAAAAACAAGTGATTATGCTGTGATATTTATTTACTTGAAATCAGTTGCTATTTTTCTTTTTTTGAAGAGTTTTTTGTAAGATACTCAGTACCAGCTTCAGTCAAAGCAATACCATCATCTTTAATCTCAATCAGACGGTTTTTGTAAAGATTGCCTATAGACTTTTTAAACTTGCCTTTTGACATATGCAGATAATCTTCAATGTCCTGAGGATCTGATTTGTCATTGAACGGCAGGAATCCGTCAGATGTCTTTAATACTCTTAAAAGCATGGCTGCAGCATGCTCAATTCCACTTATACCAGGTTCTGAGAAGGATACATCAAGTCTTCCGTCTTCTCTTATCTGAGTGATATAGGCATCATATCTTTTACCGATTCTGATTTCGCCTTTAACTTCACTCTTGTAAATGAGTCCCCAGACCTTGTCATTTACAACAACTCTAAAGCCAAGTGGAGTGTGAGAAACAGCAACAGCGGTTACTCTCTGACCCTTTTTAAACTCACCTTTACCAGAGGCTTCACGTATATATTTGTTGTAACGCTGAGTACCAAACAGTCTTCCCTGATCATCTAACTGAACCAGGATTAAAACGGAAGCTCCAACCTCAAAGGATGAACGCTGTTCAGATACCGGAACAATAAGCTCCTTAGGAATACCTAAATCCATATAAACAGTACCGCAGTCAATGGAAGTAACAGTAAGTCTGCCTACCATTCCTGCCTCTAAGTATGGATGACGGGCGGTTGCAAGCACTCTGCCTGAGTCCTTGTAAAGGAATACTCTTAACATGTCGCCAATCTCAAGCTCTCTTGGAAGCTGAGAGTTAGGGACAAATAAGGCACCAAATTCACCACCATCAACAAAAGCGCCCTGTTCAGTGATATCCACAACCTCACGCTCTGTCATGTGACCAAGTACTGGAGTCTGTTCCATTTAAAACCTTTAAATTAAATAAGGAAAATAGCTTAACTATTTATATAGGATATATCATTCAAAGAAAATAAAAAAGCCATTCTATTCAGAATGGCTCTTATTGTCAGTATGAGACTGATTATACACGCATGAAATCGATGTGTAAGATACGCTCTGATACTGGGTGACGCTGAATGTCTACTGGCTTAACATTGATTGACTCGCCGTTTACCTTTAACTCAACGCCAGTGTAGAACTCATCCTTTAATGCAGCTGCAATTAACTTCTTCTCATCTAAAGTAACTGAGATTGCATCTTTGCCCTGACCGATTACGATTGCAGGGATCTTGAACTCACGACGAAGGCGGCGGCTCGCACCTCTTCCTAAGTCAGCACGTGAAGTAGCTTCTAAAACAATAGCCATTTTCATGTTTTCCTATAAAATTAAAAAAAATTACGCTGTGTAATGCGACCATAAACACAGCGCAGGTATTATAACAGTTTCTTTGTTTCTGTAAAGACTTTTAAGCTTAAAAACCTTGAGAGTCTATTTATTACAGGTTAACAATTTTTGGCCACATGCATTCTGGTCTTGAATCTACTTTGTCAGGATCAAAATTACGTCTTTCGTTGCGGTTCATGTCAGAGATGGTATCAATATCTGTGTTTGAAAGCTCAAAATCATAAAGCTGCGAGTTTTCAAGCAGTCTTTCAGGTCTTACAGACTTTGGAATTGCGACAATACCGCGCTGAATATTCCAGCGTAATAAAACCTGTGATGCAGTAGCCTTATAAAATTCACGCATACAGATTAAACGAGGATCATCAATAATAAGTCTGCCCTCACCGCCAAGTGGTGAAGTAGCTTCAACAATAATCTTGTTAGAACGGCAGTAGCCGATTAAATGCTCCTCAGTATTCAGTGGATGAATCTCTGTCTGATTAACCTGAGGAATAACCGAAGCTCCAGCCTCTTTTAACTTTTCTAAATGATGAATTTTAAAATTGGATACTCCAATTGAACGGCATAAGCCTTCCTTCTGAAGCTTTTCAAGTTCAAGATATGCCTTTTCATATCCCTTAAAAGGCCAGTTGATTAAAAACAGATCAACATAATCAAGACCTAAGGCAATTAAGGATTCTATTAAAGCTTTTTTGGGATTTTCAAAACCGGTTTTCCAAAGTTTTGTAGTCACAAAAATTTCATCTCTTGGTACCGCACTGTCATTTATGGCCTGACCAACACTCTTTTCGTTACCGTAGATTCTGGCTGTATCGATTAGTCTGTAACCATATTCTAAAGCTGTCCTAACCACATTTCTGGTATTGTCACCTGCAGGAATATTGTATACACCAATACCTAGCAGAGGCATCTTTACACCATTGTTAAGGGCAATTGTAGATTTAATGTTAAGTTTCATTTGTATTCTCTAAAACTTAAAGTTTAAAATTTC
>Ga0256405_10011692_pt1 | contig 11106 bp, 10 predicted proteins | sample RumenRJG_02DNA_FD_189096 | JGI IMG/M metagenome (GOLD analysis project Ga0256405, IMG submission 189096) | Bovine rumen microbial communities from Lethbridge, Alberta, Canada - RJG_02 | ecosystem: Host-associated > Mammals > Digestive system > Stomach > Rumen | place: Canada: Alberta...
ACGGCCAGAACGACATCGCACTCGAAATCTGACTACAAAGATTTTTCATGGTTTCTTGTATAGAGTAGCATAATTATACTGAATTGAATACTTTTTTGCGGCAGACTTTCGTCTGTCTTGTTGTGATACTCAGAAATAAAAAAAGAACGATTGAAGATATAAATACCTCAATCGCTCTTGTTGATTCTTTGGTTAATCCCTTAATTGGTCAATGTTAACTTAATGACATTGGGCATTTGCTCGAGGCTCTTTTTCTTGTATGTATGGGACTATAATAACGGATATGTACCTATACATGTTTTTCTGCAATCTGATTAGCTGAACTTTACGACCCACTAGAAATGTGGTAAGGCTCATCCAAGGGATCATCTGGTCCGATGGGATCGCCTGGGACGATCTGGCTACGAACATATTCCATACGACGGTCTAGGTCTGCACATTCTTCTGCACAGATAGCCAGTTCCTTTGCCATAGCATTTAGTTGTTCTTCGGACAGGGTCTTTTTATAGCGAAGCTTGTGCTCCAGCGATGCCCAGAAATCCATGGCGATGGTACGAATCTGCACCTCGACATACATTTCCTTCTTACCAACCTCTGTGAAAATCGGAATCTTTACAATCAGATGGAGAGAGCGGTAGCCATTGGGCTTGGGATTATTGATGTAGTCCTTCTTCTCCACCAGGGTGATGTCATCCTGGGCCAGGAAGTACTTGGCAATACGGAATACATCCTCTTCGAAGGAACAGATTACCCGAATGCCGGCGATGTCGTAGATATTTTCTTCGATGGATTCCACTGAGAGAGGCACGCCCTTCTTCTTCACCTTACGGATGATGGAGTCCATAGACTTGACTCGTGTCTTAATGGATTCGATGGGATTACCATCATACTTCATGCCCAAGCGCTCGTTCAGCACCTTGAACTTGGTCTCCACTTCGTAGACGGCACACTGATAGTTGGCCAGCATCTGGCGAAATGGAAGTGTCTGTTCGTCGATATTATTCATAATGCCATCTAGATTCAGACGGCGTACCCAGTCTGCAGGGATAATTCCTCTGCGGAACTGAGCGATATTTTCAAATTCATTCATATTACAATTCCCCTCGTGTTATTATTTCTAGCACGCCCACTATCATATCACTTTTTTATGAATAGTTCTTGCTGAGATTTCGTATGTATCATCCAAATTCGGCTTACAAAGCAAATAAGGCCAAACACAAGCTGCATGCAAAGGCTTGCAGCAGTGGAAGAGTCGGCTTGTATCATCCAAATTTGGCTTACAGAGTAAATAAGGCGAAACAAACGAAAATGAAAGCAAGTTCTCGCGGCCAAGGTAGGCAGGAGTTCGCCTTTTACTGACGCGCCAGGGGATATGGGCGAAACACAAGCCGGAGACCCAGGCTTGCAGCAGTGGGAGAGTCGGCATGTATCATCCAAATTCGGCTTACAAAGCAAATAAGGCGAAACAAACTCAAAAGTAAAGCAAGTTCTCGCGGCCAAGGTAGGCAGGAGTTCGCCTTTTACTGACGCGCCAGGGGATATGGGCGAAACACAAGCTGCAAGCGAAGGCTTGCAGTTGTTGCCTTTGCGAGGGAAGCTTGTGCCAGGCGAGGGAAAATACTTGCTGAAAACATCCCGCCTAGATGTTGTTGCCTTTGCGAGGGAAGCTTGTGCCAGGCGAGGGAAAATACTTGCTGAAAACATCCCACCTAGATGTTGTTGCCTTTGCGAGGAATAGCTTGCTTCTGACGAGAAAAGGCAATACAACATCTTGGTGGGAGAGCCGGCATGTAAACTAGCCTACAAGCAATCTTAAACATAACCTTAGGAAATCTTAAGCCTCTATTTATTTTCACTTAAGATGCCTCACATATACTGAACCGTGGTAATGAAAGCGAGGTAATCATGGCTTATAACACAAATCTATATTTGATGATTTTTCTCCCAATGGTGGTGGTTCTGTATCAGTTGACTCCAGAGAAGCATCGTTGGAAGACTCTAACACTGGCAAGTGTTATATATTTCCTGTTATTAAGTAAGTGGCTGATTGCATGGTCTTTCGTAACCACAGCAATTACCTGGGGCGGCGGCCTTATGGTTCAAAGGATGCTGGATGCAAATGCAAACCAGCCTAAAGAATCCCGCCTGAAGCCTAAGGAGATGAAAAAGAAGACAGGTAGAATTGCAAGACTTGCAGTACTTTTTATCGTTGCAATTCTGGCAGGACTAAAGTACACCAACTTTACCATGGAGATCATTACAAAGGTAATGAATGACCTGGGAAATGGCATGACCTATCATCCACTGAAGATTCTGGTTCCAATTGGTATCTCCTTCTACACCTTACAGGGTGTTGGATATCTCTTAGATGTCCACTGGAAGAGAATCGAAGCAGAGAAGAATCCATTCAAGGTATTGCTCTTCATGATCTTCTTCCCGACTCTGATGGAAGGACCAATCATGAGATGGGACGATGTGAAGGATAGCCTCTTCAAGGGCACATCCGTAACAGGGGATTCCATCGTACAGGGTTCCCTGAGAATTGGCTGGGGACTTTTCAAGAGAATGTTGATCTCCGACAGAATGAATACCATGGTCAATATCCTCTTCGATCCGAAGAATAAATACAACGGTCTGACCATTTTATTTACCGGCTTTGTAGTTACCGTTCAGCTCTATATGGAGTTCTCAGGAACTATTGATATCGTCATCGGTTCTGCTCGTATCTTTGGCATTAAGCTGCCAGAGAACTTCCGCCAGCCATTCATGGCTGCATCCGCTGCTGAGTTCTGGCGTAGATGGCACATCACCTTAGGTGTCTGGTTCAAAAACTACATCTTCTACCCTGTATCTACATCGGGTCTTATGAAGAAGTGGAATAAGTTCGGACGTAAGCATTGTGGTAACTACTTAACCAACTTGGTTGTATCTGCAATTGCCCTTTTCCCAGTATGGATGCTGAATGGACTCTGGCATGGACCGAAAGCTCCATACATTCTTTACGGTGTCTACTACTTCGTGATTCTAGTCATCGGTGTTGCCGTTGAGCCAATGGAGAGAGTGCTCTCTGCTAAGCTTCACGGCGACTACGAGAAGGGCTGGTTCCTCTGGTTCAGAAGAGTGAGAACCTTCTTCGTGATCATTACAGGCGAGACACTTTTCCGCTGTGAGACCTGGGGACAGTTCACTGGTATGATTGGCAGACTCTTCACAGCACCATGGCATGGAAATCTCTTCACAGCTCAGATTGTAGAAATGGGATTAGACGTGGGAGACCTCTTAGTTGTTCTGGTAGCCTTAATCATTGTATTTGTGGTGAATTATAAATGGGAGAAGAATCCTAAACTCTTCGAAGAGATCCCGACATACTCCCTTCCAAAGCGTTGGAGCATCTACTACTTCCTGATCTTCTCCGTTATCATCTTCGGAGCATACGGCGCAGGATACCAGGCAGTAGACTTAATCTATGCAGGATTCTAACTCAGTCGGAGTACAGCATGGTTTACATTTTATCTGTGAAATATAAACCATAGGGAAGTATAAAGTATGGCCTAGTATATTACAGATCGAAAAAGGCAGATAGAAATATGAAAGATAAGAAATACGAGGAGTGAGCGTTATGAAAAAGCGAATTACGAATAGTGTGTTCTTTATCATTCTAATTGTGGCATTGATCATTCCGGGAATGGTGATGACACCATCCTTCCTAAATAAGCATCATCTGAGATCCACCAAGGATAGCGTATATGATGGCCTGGATCAGGAGAAGCCTGACTCTCTAGATGTCCTAATCATCGGAGACTCTGAGAGCTACACATCCATCTCTCCAATGATGCTATGGAAGGAATACGGAATCACATCCTATGCTGCAGGACAGCCTGGTGCTCGTATCGGTGAGACCAGAGATGTACTGAAGTATGCACTGAAGAAGCAGCAGCCGAAGATGGTTCTCTTAGAGACCAATAATCTCTTCCGCTTCCAGTCGGATTGTAGAAAAAGAGATTCTAATCTCGCTGAGATGTCCTACCAGGTATTCCCATTCCTGAAGCATCATAACTTCTGGAATAATAAGGTGAATTACCTCTGCAATAAGGGTAGGCATGCCTATAAAGGATTCGGTGTTAGCGGTAAGGTGAAGTCCTATAACGGTAAGATTGAGGGCTCTATTGTAACTGGTAATCAGATTACAGGAGAGAGCATTAAGTGCCTGGAGAAAATCAGGGAGGCTTGTGACCAGGCTGGAGCAAGGCTGGTTCTCTACAGTGCACCATCTCCAAAGTGCTATCCAGAGAAGAAGCTAGCCTACTTAAAAAAGTTTGCTAAGGAACAGGGGCTGACCTACTATGACCTCAATAAAGAGTCCAAGTTAATGGGCATCGACTGGAATGTAGATACCAGAGATAGTGGTGATCATCTGAATACCGCTGGTGCCGTGAAGACCACTAAGTATGTAGGTAAATTACTAGAAGAGAATTACGATCTCCCTGATCACTCTAAGGATCCTAAGATCGCAAGTAGCTGGAATAAACTCTATGAGAAGTATAGCCGCGCAGAGGCCAATGCCCTGAAGAAAATCGAAGCTAAGAAGAATCCAGTGATCGTTAACGATGAAATTTAGATAAGAAGATAGAGGAATAGTTATGTATAAGAATATCATCGACCTGATCGAGCAGGCCGCTGGACACTATAGTGATAAAGTGTTCTCAACAGATGTATTTGGCCAGATTACTTACGGCGCATTTCGTGAGAAAGCACGTATTGCAGGTAACCGGATTCGTGCAAAACTAGGAACCGATGCCAGTGAGGCAGGTTACCCAATCGCAATCTTCGGAGAGAAGAGTAATGACTTATTAACCTTGATGATGGGTAGTGTCTACGCTGGTGCCTTCTATGTGGTTCTGAATCCAGAGCAGCCAGCCGAGCGTCTGAATCAGATTCTTAGTGTCTTAGATCCTAAGGCTTTGATTGTAAGCCCTGATATGGCTGAGCGTGTATCTGAATTAGATTTTCACTGTGTCACAATGGACTACAGTGATCTATTAGAACCAACTGCTGAGTCAGTGTCCGCTGCTGCTGGAATTGATAGCGAGGGCTATATTTCTCGTATCCCAAATGGTGATACACCACTCTATGGGATCTTCACGTCTGGTTCTACTGGTACTCCAAAGTGCGTACTGATTAGCCATCAGGACGTGGTGGACTTCATCGGACACTTCGTCACTACATTCCACTTCGATGAGACATGTGTCATCGGTAACCAGGCACCATTCGACTTCGATGTATCTGTTAAGGATATCTACACGGCACTGTTCGCAGGAGCCTCTCTGGTTTTGATCCCAAGAGAGTATTTTTCTACACCACCTCGTCTCTTAGACTACCTCTGTGATCATCATGTGACCAATCTCACATGGGCCGTGTCTGCACTCTGCATTATCTCTGGACTGAAGGGATTCTCCTACAGAGTTCCAACCGACATTCGCCGCGTTATGTTCTCTGGTGAGGTGATGCCAATCCGCCAGTTACGTATCTGGCAGGAGAATCTGCCGGAAGCAAGCTTTGTCAATCTCTATGGACCGACAGAGATCACATGTAACTGCATGTACTATGAGATCCCGAATCCATACGTATCTGATCATGCTCTGCCACTGGGTATCCCATTTGCAGGCCGCTCCATTGTACTAGAGGATAATGGACAGGTTGTAGCAGGCCCTGGTGCCCGGGGTGAGATCTGTGTCCGTGGAGAGTCCCTGGCACTGGGCTACTATCATAACCCTGAGCAGACGGACAGTCACTTCATCATGGAGCATGTGACCGGTAAAATGTTGACCAATGGGGAGACTGGTGAGCTGACGGAGATCCCTGCAGCAGATGGTCCTATGGCCCGCACTTACCACACTGGTGACCTGGCAGAGATCGGTCCAGACGGACAGATCTACTTCGCTGGACGTAAGGACTTCCAGATTAAGCATATGGGTCATCGTATCGAGTTAGAGGAGATTGAGAAGGATGTAGAGGAGATCGATGGAGTTACACGCTGCATCTGTTCCTATCATCAGGAGCGTCAGCGCATCAATGCATACTTCACTGGCTCCATCGATAAGAAGGAATTACATCGCAGACTGAAGGTACTCCTCCCTGCATACATGATTCCAAATCGCTTCCATCACGTAGAGGAATTCCGTCTGAATAAAAATGGTAAGATAGATCGTAAGGTTCTCGAGGAGCTGGTTGAGATCTAAGGAGAGTAGACATGAAATACGAATTATTGAAAGAGGCTGTAGCAACACACGAGACACCTCTCTATATATATGACGAGACAGCATTTACAAAGCGTTTTCAGTATATGCGTAAGGAAATCGGCCCACGTATGGAGCTGACATACTCCATGAAGGCCAATCCATATCTGACCAAGATTGCATCCACCATGGCATCCCGTATCGAGGTATGCTCCTATGGTGAGTTCCTGATTACAAGAGAGCTTGGAATCGCTCCAGAGAAGCTTCTGATCTCCGGCGTCTTAAAACGTCACGACGATATCATGGACATTGTATCCTATGGTAGGGATGAGGCTCTCTACACTGCAGAGAGTGCCCATCAGTATGAGCTGTTAGAAGAGGCTGGTAAGCGCTATGGACTGGTTCTGCCAGTTCTCCTCCGCCTGTCCTCTGGTAACCAGTTTGGAATGGATCAGGATACCATCCTTAAGCTGGTTTTGAATCGTGATGAGATGAAGCATGTTCACATCGTTGGACTCCATTATTTCTCTGGAACCCAGAAGAAGAATCTGAAGAAGATCGAGAAGGAATTAACCAAGCTGGATCTGTTCCTGGCTGAGATCTATGAGCGTTGCGACTATACCATGTCCATGCTGGAGTACGGTACTGGATTTGGCGTTCCATACTTCATGGATCAGGAGGAGGGCGTAACGGCTCCTGAATCCATGGCTGAGTTTAGAGGCCTGGTGGATCACATGGACTTCACAGGGGATATTACTGTTGAGATGGGCCGTGCATTGACCTTCAATGCAGGTACCTACATCACAACCATCCTGGATCAGAAGACCACTGGTAAGAGTCATTACTGCATCCTTGACGGCGGTATGCACCAGATCAATTATGATGGTCAGATGAAGGGCATGTATGTGCCTCATATCCAGGTGATTTCTGGAAATGTAGACCATGCTGAGACCTCTTTAGATGCCACAAGTGACGAAGCAGATGATGAGAACCTCACCAGCTATACTCTGTGTGGATCCCTCTGCACAGGAAATGATGTATTGGTTGGTAACTTCAAGGCGAAGAAGCTCTCTATCGGTGATGCATTGGCATTCGAGAGAACAGGCGCCTACTCTCTCCATGAGGGAATGAGTAACTTCCTGTCCCATGAACTGCCTGAAATCCTCTTCTATAATGAGGAGACAGGATTCCGTTCTGTACGTGAGCGTAGAGAGAGCTATCCATTTAATATGGCAAAGTAGGAAAAAATTAAAAATCCCTCTAGCGCATCTGAAAAAAATGTGTATAGTATTATCTAGATTACAAAAATACCATAAAGGAGTTTGGAAAAAATGGATGATTTATTAGAAATCTTAAATGACATCGACGATAGTATTGATTATGAAAATGAAGAGCATCTGATTGATGATCATCTCTTAACATCCTTCGCAATCATCAGCTTAGTTGGTGAGTTAGAGGATAATTTCGACATCACGATTGAAGCATCTGAGATGACAAATGAGAACTTCAATTCTGTTGAAGCAATCTGGGACATGGTTCAGCGTCTTCAGGAAGAAGCATAATTCAGAAAGTAAGTGAAAAGCACCTCTGTTATGAGGTGCTTTTTTTGAAGGATAAGGACAGGAGACAAGCATGAATGAGAGGGTTTATCGCATTCTAATTGCAGAGGATGACGGGGATATCGTAGAGGTACTAAAGCTCTACTTAGAGAATCAGGGGTATGAAGTTCTGGCAGCACCGAATGGTCGTATTGCTTATGAGATCATACAGAAGGAAGAAGTGGACATGGGTATCTTCGACATCATGATGCCGGAGATGAATGGCTATGAACTGACCCGTGAGGTTCGTAAGACCAAGAATATCCCGATTATTATCCTGTCTGCAAAGCAGGAGGATAGCGATAAGATCATCGGCCTGGACATCGGCGCAGATGATTATCTCACGAAGCCATTCAACCCATTGGAGGTAGTGGCTCGTGTGAAGGCACAGTTCCGTCGCTACTATCAGCTGAATCCAGAGCAGGTGAAAGTATCTGATGAGGAATTGGTATCTGGAGATCTAAGAATCGACATGCAGAGTCTGACTCTCTATAAGAAGGATGAGGTGGTGAATGCCACTCCAACAGAGCTGAAGATTCTGATCCTCCTTATGCGTCATCCTGGCCGTATCTATACCAAGGTCCAGATCTATGAGCATCTGAATGGAGAGTACTTTGAGAATGATGAGAATGCCCTGATGGTGCATATCTCAAATCTTAGAAACCGAATTGAGGATGATCCAAAGCATCCAGAGTATCTTTTAACTGTACGTGGATTAGGCTATAAGTTTCGTGGGGATAAGTAAGAGAGAGCTGGTATCAAAATGAATCGTTTGAAACAGAAAAAGGACAAGAATGTGCCTAAGCCTAAGCGCTTCTACTACTTTATTCTAAGGGATTTTGCCATCCTGATTATGATCATTCTGGTCATGGCCTTCCTCCTCAGTAATTTCTATAATAATCTGCCGGAGATGACCAGGCATGTTCCCATTAGTAAGGACATCGAGAAGCAGGAGGACTACCTGGAGTCTGAGAACTATGACATGTTGAAGTTCCCCTCCTCCATCGGTAAGAAGGGCTATTTCGAGGTCTTAGATAAGGATGCTAAGGTAATCTACTGCAGTAGGGAATCAGAGAAGAATACCTACACGAAGACATCGTTGTCCTATATTATTGATCTTGATAAGGATACCTATAGTATGGCTATTCCCTTTACCGATGACTATGGTACTGGATATGTCCTGGTGAAGCTTTCTACCCAAGACTTGGATAAGGATGAGCCTAAGCAGTTACTGCAAGGAATCGCTGTCATCAATGGAAAGCGTGAGATCAAGTATTCCAATCTGGCATTCGCAGATGACCATATTTCTAGTAAGGAATTGGATTATCTCCTAGAGACCTCTGGAGATTCCTCCCGAAATAATACCATCCTGCAGAAGTATCGCTTTAAGACTGCTGATGGAGAGGTGCGCTATCTCTTAATCCATTCTCCAATTGATAACCCTGCAGGTGCAAAGCTTGCACGTAACTGGGAGATCGCGTCTCTCATGCTCTTTATCGCACTGGTTATCATAGCGATTCTTACAGTCGCCTTTATGATTGTGCGCCGCATTAAGCGCCCACTCCAGAAACTAGATACTGCATTAACTGGATTGGCCAGTGGTAATCGTGCCAAGATTATTGAAGAGGACAGTCCGCTAGAACTCCACCAGGTTATTCGAACCTTCAATGCTATGGAGGAGAAACTAGAGGCCAGTGATGTGGAGAAGCAGGAACTAGAGGACCAGCGACGTAAGATGCTGGCAGATATCTCCCATGACCTGAAGACCCCAATTACGGTAATCCAGGGCTATATCAATGCTATGCAGGATGGGTTAATCCCACCCTCTGAGCAGCAGAAGTATCTGAAGATCATGAATGAGAAGGCAGAGATGATGAGTAATCTCATCTCCGGATTCAGTGATTATAGTCGAATGGAGCATCCAGAATATCAGTTCACCCTAGAAAGGGGTGATCTGTCTGAGTATATCCGTGAATATATGGCAGAGCGATATGATGAGCTTAGTTTGTCAGGCTATGACCTGGATGTGAATGTTCCAGAGAAGAGAGTCATGGTGGACTTCGATGAGAAGGAACTTCGCCGTGTATTCGATAATATTCTATCCAATGCATTGAAATATACACCATCCGGTACAACCATCTTCGTAGGTCTAGAATCCGAAGCAGATGGTATCATCAGAGGAAAAGATGAACATAAAAAGCCGACGGTATATAAAGGCGAAATTGCTCGCCTCTGGATTGGTGACAATGGCCCGGGTATACCTGAGGAATTGAAGGAGCATATCTTCGACCCATTTGTCATTGCAGATAACTCAAGAAAGAGTGGCAGAGGAACTGGGCTGGGTCTCTCTATCGCCCGCAAGATTGTCAGCGGACATGGTGGTCGAATCCATGTGCTGAATCATCAAGAGACAGAGAAACTCTTCCAGAAATGGGGCAGACGTGAGACAGGCACGAGTACGAGTACAATTTATGAGATTATTCTGCCTATGAGCCAGATGTAATAAATGAACATTGTGAAGCCTTGTGAGAAGCCGTGGTCCTGTTGGGCTACGGTTTTTTGCTTTGGAAGGGAGTCTATGGTGAAGCCGGAAAAATAGATGTTCGTAAGGGTGATATGTAGCTGGGACGATTACCTTGTATAAAAAGTCATCATTTATACAGGAGAATAGCTACGAGAAACTGGGATAGATGGAAATAGGAAGGATAGTACAAAAATCTATGGTCATACCAGAAGGACAATACAGAAAGCAGATAATAAGAAGAATGAGAGACCTATAGGATACGTGCTTCTATTAGGGCGATTCATCGCCCTATTTCAGAGAATGATAGATAGGAAAAAGGGACTGCCTGGACACACCAGAAACGAAATATCCACTACAGAAAATGGAAACCCAATATCGAAATATGGATAGAGACATAAATTGAGTAAACAATTATAAAAAAGTTTGTTAAAAAAATAACGGAAAACTATTGCACTCTAAAAATCACAATGCTATAATCCGTGTATCGGGTCGACAGATCAGGTGTAGAAGGAGGTAAAAGCTCCCGCCTAGGTACTGACTACCCTGCATTTTTTTTGCTTTGTATTGTTAAAAAATTAACACACTCCACAATGTTGGAAGTATTTTGGTTGAACAATCGATTTCCTGAGGAAACCGAGACTGATTTCAGACAATACACAGTTGAGGAAATGCAGCTTATTCACTAGGGGAGTAAAATTAAAATGGATTACGCAAATCAGTATAGACAGAAGCTGGTTACTGCAGATCA
>Ga0256405_10011694_pt1 | contig 11106 bp, 9 predicted proteins | sample RumenRJG_02DNA_FD_189096 | JGI IMG/M metagenome (GOLD analysis project Ga0256405, IMG submission 189096) | Bovine rumen microbial communities from Lethbridge, Alberta, Canada - RJG_02 | ecosystem: Host-associated > Mammals > Digestive system > Stomach > Rumen | place: Canada: Alberta | collected...
GGTTCTTAACGGCATGAAGATGAAAGAGGATATGGATTACGGGGATCGCATCATGTATACCGAAAATGGCATCGGCATCGCGATCTACGAAAAGCAAGAGGATGGCTATTACCATTGCCTCAGGGGGATGCGTTAATGGAAATCATCCATATCGATTTAGATCATATCGCTGATGAGCCCTTGAGCCTTTCCCTTTGCTTAGGCAATTTCGATGGGATGCATCTTGGCCATCGTGAGGTGCTATTTGAATGCACTTATTCTGGAGAATACGAGCATTCGATCTTGTTGCTTCTACCAAACGAAGAAGCGATACGCGAATTGCCATTTTTGCAAAAAGAAGTGCTGATGGGCATTGACGATAAGATCAATTTCGCCAGACAAAACCGCATTGAGCGCTGCTACGTTTGCCATTGTGATCCCTCTTTCTTTGCCTTAAGTGGGCAAGCCTTTATTGAAAACGTATTGCAAAAACTCCATGTCAAAGAGATTTTCTGCGGCGAGGATTATACCTTTGGGTATCGTGGCGCAGGCAGCATTAAGATGCTGCAGCAATATTTCGATGTGCATGTCTTAAAGCTACTAGAGCAAAACGGAGAGAAGATTTCTTCGACTTCCATTCGCTCCTTGATTGCCTCTGGTGATATTGCTTCCGCAAGGGCAAGACTAGGTCATCCATATTCGCTTCGTGGCAAGATCGTCCAAGGGAAAAGGCGTGGCACAAGCTTAGGTTTTCCAACCGCAAATCTTGAACTCGCCTATCCCTATCTACTACCAAATAGCGGCGTTTATTATGGGGTAGGTTATGTAAATGGCCTTTCTTATATCGCGATGATCAACATTGGCAATAATCCGACGTTTGAGAATAAGGATGTGACGATTGAAGCCCATCTAATTGGCGCGCCAAAGGTGGATATGTATGGCAAAACCATCTATTTGGATTTCTATGGATTCCTTCGTGAGGATGTGCATTTTGAAAGCGTGGATGCTCTAATAGCCCAGCTAGAAAACGATAAAGAAACCATCATCGATTTGATGCAAGAATAAGCATCCATGTACGGAATAACGAGTTCAGCCTCGTTATTTTTTATACCCATGTTTTGATAATTCAATAAATGGATGGTATTTCGCATTTTTCCATAAATTCTCTTCATTTTGATACCTTGTATAGGTATTTCGTATGGATATTCGCATACGCGCATTGCCTTTAGTTATAATGGGCATATAATGGAAATAACAATTTAGGAGCGCATCTATGCATTTACCTCTTTTAGCTGAATCCTCGATCAACGGTGGTCTTGTTGCTGCCGTGATTTGTATCTGGATTGGTTTTATTTTCGCCGCGATTTTCGCGATGTACATGCTCTATCATATGGCATTCAAAGATAAACGAATCTTCTTTTTCTTGTTGCCTTTGATGTTCCCGATTGCCTTCACCTTAGATAGCTTCTTATTAGCAAGCCTAGTCGTTGGCATCATCATGCTGGTCCCAACCCTTGTTTTGGACCTTATCTTGATCTTGGTCCAATGCAAGAAGCTCCGTCTGCCATTTTTCGCCCAGCAGGAAGCTCCTATGGAAGAAGAGAAGCCTGAACCTGTTTCAGAGCCAGCTCCAGAAATCGAACCTGAACCAGAAACGGAATCTTTCCCAGTTCCTGAAGCTAAGCCAATCTTAGAAACGCCTGCTCCAGAAGGCGATGAAGAGGAAGATGAAGCCTCGGAAGTCACCGATGACGAAGGCAATGTCTGGGCCGTGCGTTATAATCGCTCCTTCGTTGCCAAATTATCCTTATTAAGCGATGAAGCCCGTGCCTATTACAACGAGCTTAGGAATCATTTCCTATCCTATAAGAAAGTTAGCGCGAGGGTCTCCTGGCCGTTTGATTCGGTGAAAAGCGGACGTAACCACCTTGCTAAAATCGCGATTCGCGGCAGAACCTTATGCGTTTATCTAAACCTCGAGGAAGCAGATGCCGATCCTAAATATCACTTAGAGCATGTCGACAGCAAGAAATTCCAAGAAGTCCCATACATGATCCGCGTGAAGTTTGACCGCAATGCCAAATATGCGATCGAACTCTTCGACCTTATTGCCCAAAGAAATGGCTTAAAAGGCTTCGATAAGCCAGAGGAAAACTATCTTGAGCCAAAGGAAAACCTCCAGCAACTGATGGAAAAAGACTTAATCCGCGAGGTTCGCACCTTAATCAAGCCAGGGCCCAATACCCCAGATTTCATCAAATAATGCAACAAAAAACTCGATCGATGACCTCGGTCGAGTTTTTTGTTAGCTTATTGTTCGGCTTCCTCAAGCAATTTCTGCTTGGCTTCCCATTTCTTACGCTCCGCGGTATTGAGGATGCGTTTTCTCATGCGGATCGCGGTTGGTGTGATTTCGACCAGTTCATCGGAATTGATGTAATCAAGGCAGGCCTCTAGGGTCATCTTGCGCGGTGTCTTCAAGACAACGGTCTGCTCCTTGGTGGAACTTCTGACGTTGGTCATTGGCTTTGCAGCGGTGACATTGACGGCAAGATCAGTTGGGTAGCGGTGCTCACCGACTAACATGCCTTCATAGCAATAGGTTCCTGGGGTGATGAACATCGTGCCATGGGCTTCGACTTTCTCGATGGAATAAGGAGTGCTTGGACCTTTATCGACAGAGACAAGGACGCCGATTTGACGTTCCCCAACGGAGTGGGAGTAAACAGGGCGGTATTCCTTGAAGGTGTGGTTGATGATGCCATAACCTTTGGTTAAGGTTAAGAAATTGGAGACGAATCCGAGCAATCCACGGGAAGGAATGACGTAATTGAGCCTGGATTGTCCATTGACCTCAACCATGTCTAAGAGGTTTCCACCTCTAGAGCCAAGGGTCTCCATGATGTCACCGACGAATTCCGATGGGACATCGATCTGAAGGTCTTCGTATGGTTCGCATTTGACGCCGTCGATCTCTTTGATGATGACGTGCGGTTTGCTGACTTCAAGCTCATATCCTTCACGTCTCATGGTCTCAATCAAGACGCCTAAATGGAGCTCACCACGGCCGCAGACGGTCCAGGATTCGGTATTTGGGATACGGGAATAACGCAGTGATACATCGCGCTGGACTTCAGCGAATAAACGGTCTTCGATGACGCGGGCAGTAACGAATTTGCCATCCTGCCCACGGAGTGGGGAGCTATTCGTGCCGAATTCCATCTGTAAGGTCGGTTCGTCAACACGCAGTGGTGGAAGCGGGTTGTTCGTACCGGTCGCGCAGAAGGTCTCGCCGACATTGACGTCAGGGTTACCGGCAATCGCGCAGATATCGCCGCTTTGGACTTCCTCCGCCTCAACGCGGCGTAAGCCATCGAAGGTATAGAGCTTCATGATCTTGAAGTCTTTGGTGGTACCGTCCAAACGGATATCGGTGACGATGTCGCCGACATGGGCTTTGCCACCGCGGATGGTGCCGATGCCGATTCTGCCGACGAACTCGTTATAGTCTAATAACGCTGGCTGGAATTGGAATGGAGCATCTGGGTTACATTGCGGCTCTGGAATCTCTTTGAGGATGGTCTCGAAGATCGCATCCATGCCTTTGACTTGGTCTTCTGGCTTATTCTTATAGCTGGAAGTGCCGTTTAATGCAGAGGCATAGACAACTGGGAAGTCTAATAGATCATCCGGAGCGCCAAGCTGGATGAAGAGGTCCAAGACCTCATCTACCGCTTTTTGAGGGTCGGCGTTTGGACGGTCGACTTTATTGATAACGACGATCGGCTTGATGTGGTTATGCAATGCGTTTTTCAAGACGAAACGGGTCTGTGGCATCGTGCCTTCGAAAGCATCGACGAGCAATAAGCAGCCATCGACCATATGCATGATGCGTTCGACTTCGCCGCCGAAATCGGCGTGCCCCGGCGTGTCGACGATATTGATTTTCGTGTCCTTATAGATTAAGGATGTTGTTTTCGCGAGGATGGTGATGCCACGTTCCCTTTCTTGGGGATTGTTATCCAAGGCACGGTCTTGGAGCACTTGATTCTCGCGGAAGGAGCCAGAGGATTCTAGTAATGCGTTGACAAGTGTGGTCTTGCCATGGTCAACGTGGGCGATGATCGCGATATTCCTCATTTTCATGGTTGTTTCCTCCTTTGGCTAAAAAACCAAGGCGCATTTTATGCCTACGCAAGCGCGCGTGCAATAAAAAGTGTGGAATCCCTTGCGAAATTAGCAAAAAGGGCTTGCCCGCCCCGAAGGTTGTGTTATAGTTTAGGTGAGTTACTTCGGACGTCGGCTACAAAGCCGGCGCCCTTTTCTTTCACCTAGCCAGTACTACAATCAGAAACATCAGAATCAAGATCAAGGCGATATCGCCGACTTTCATCTGGCATTCCTTTCCTAGAGCAGGCAAGCTTACTTTTTCGTCCCATCGGTTTACCTCCGAGACGAGGGAAATAATACGCCTACAATTTCGTTTTGTTAACAAAACGAAATAGATTTACTGATCGATTGATTGCTCGTTTGTCACGATCCATTTTCATTGATAGACTCATCGAAATGATCGATATATAAGAATAACGTAATTATTTATATAGATACCTAAATTTGATGTTGCGCTCATTCTTTACTAATAGTAAACTTCTTCCTGCGGCCAGCCAGAGTCAGCACGCCTCTCCTGCATCTGACCCTAGACTTGGCTAAGTAATAATGAAAAGGAGAACACAAAGATGGCTTTAGACAAAAAGACCACAGCCGCAATCATCAAAGAGTATGGACGTGATGAGAAGGACACCGGTTCCGCCGAAGTCCAGATTGCGTTGCTCACCCAGCGCATCAAAGATCTCACCGAGCACCTTCGCGCTAACAAACAAGACGCCGGTGCAAGACGCTCGCTCATGATCCTTGTTGGCAAACGTCGCAGCTTGCTTGGCTACCTTGCTCGCAACGATGCAGACCGCTATGCGGCCCTCATCGCGAAGCTTGGCATCCGTAAGTAATCGCGCGACCAACAGAATGTCCGCCCTGAGGCGGATTTTTCTTTATTTGTATTTCAAAAATATAATATTTAAATATGAAACATTTTATGATATCTAATTAACCGTATCGAGAACTTGCTATTTAAATATAATATTGTATCATTACCTTGCTATGAAACTTTATTATGGGTCGAAGACATATTTCAATCAGCCAACATTTGGGATTGGCAATCCGTCCAATGATTATGGCGTTGGTTTTTATATGACCGACAGCAAGGCCATGGCGGAGCTCTGGGCTAGCCAAAATCCCGAAGGGGGTTATGTTTTATCCTTTGATATTGATTTGAATCATATGCGGATTCTAAAACTAGCTGATTATGATGAATTATCTGTTCTGAAATGGATTACTTTGCTTGCAAAGCATCGCTTTCCTTACCAAAGCCGCTTGCAGTATAAGGATACCCTTGATTGGTTGGTGCGGCATTTTGATTCACCCATCAATGATTATGATATTGTTATCGGATATCGTGCGCATGATTCCTATTTTAATTATTCCGTTGGTTTTCTTGCGGGTGATATTTCGCTAGAGACGCTGCAAAAAGCAATGCGGCTTGGGAAACTTGGCTTGCAATATGTTTTGATTTCAAAAGCATCGTTTGGGCAGCTAACTTATTTAGGCGCTGAAGAGGTCGCTTTTAAAACGGATTACGCGAATTTCCGAGCGAAGACGCTGAACGAATATAATGAATTGCTTCGAATGGAGGATCGGTTTACGAATACCTTTATCGGTGAACTGATGAAAAAGTATGGCAAGTAGCAAAGAAGCGAACGCGAAGAGCAAATTTGGGTTGTTGATGCATTACCTCGTTGCATTGGGTTTTTCTTTTGAACTCATTGAACAACATGTGATTCATGACCCTTATTTCCTATTTTTTGAGCATAATGACATCGATGCTTTTTTAAACAAACCGATTGAGGACATCGTTGAACAAATATTTCATAAGCAAGCCTACATTGACTATTCCAAGCCGATTGCGAGTGAGATCTATTGGGCAGGGGAAATGTACGTATCGCTGCTATTGAATCTAAGAATACCTTTGCAACGTAGCTTTTTAGTCCTTGGATTAGGCAAAATGATTTCATTGTTTCATCCTTACCACGAGATGAATGATATGAAATTGCATGAGCATTATCTTCAGGAAGAAGAATCTTGCAGTGTGCTTCAGCTCCTGATGGACCGGAAACACTCGATGCAACAGCTATCGTTCTTAATTGGGATTAACCGGAATACATTGCTTAGTTATCTAGATAACCAAAAGCTATTCGCGATGTCTTTAGAAAACGCTCGTAAATTAGCAGACTACTTTGATGTGCCGTTTTCTGTATTTCAGAGAGTTTCATCATTCCATCCAAACGTGGAATTATTGATGCAGGACCCGTTGTTCCAAGATATTTATCTTAAGCATGTTCAATCATTATTCCATCTGGGTAATAAACATATCCTGCTTGCGAAAGAGAGTTTTGATAAAGCGTATATGAAATCGATCATCGATCAAGGCGTAATTATTTTTGATGCGCGACGTTTTGTGTTGCTTCGCAAAAGAGGCAATGGCACCTCCTATATTCCGATCACTCAAAGCGATCAATATTGCCTTGCTGATAAATCCATTGCTGATTTTACCGAGAAAAGCCCATCTTCTTTGCCGCTTTTTTAATCAAAGCAAAACGAAGGGTCATATGTTCTTTGTATATCCCCTCTTTATCTTCACCCTGTAGGGGTGTATGATTCTTTCGTTTGTGAATTAAGAAAGAGAAAAGAATGAAAAAAGTATTCGAAACAGAATTCGCCGGCAGACATCTCCAATGTGAGTTCGGCGAAATCGCCAAACAAGCTGACGGCAGTGTGCTTGTCCGCTTTGGCGAAACGGTTGTGCTAGCGACGGTATGCTGCGCAGACGAACCAAAAGAGGGTGATTTCTTCCCCCTTACCGTCAACTATGAAGAAAAGCAATATGCGATTGGCAAAATCCCTGGTTCCTTCCTCCGCAGGGAAGGTAGAGCAGGGGAGCACGCGACCTTATCGGCGCGTCTCATCGACCGCCCAATCCGTCCACTCTTCGCGGATGGATTCCGTAACGAAGTCCAAATCGTCGCCACTGTCATGAGCTGCGATCCGGACAACACCCCAGAAATGACCGGTATGCTTGGTGCTTCCTTAGCCCTTTGCACATCCGATATTCCATTCGATGGACCTGTCGCAGGCGTCTATGTCGGACGCGTGAATGGCAAGCTCATCATCAACCCAACCGTGGCCGAGAAAGAAGCTTCTGACATCGACCTCGCGGTCGCCGGCACCAAAGACGCCATCATGATGGTCGAAGCCGGTGCGGCCGAAGTTCCTGAGGAAGAGATGCTCGACGCCATCATGTTCGCTCACGAAGCCATCAAAGAGCTCTGCGCCTTCCAAGATAAGATCATCGCCGAAATCGGCAAGGAAAAGCGCGAGATCCAGCTCTATGCACCAGACCCAGCCATCGTCGCCGACATCGAATCCCGTATCGGTGAGCGCTTGGTCAAGGCCATCTCCATCTTCGATAAGCTCGAGCGTCAGCACGCCGTCGATGCTTTGAAGAAAGAGATCATCGATGACTATGATCATCGCGAATACGAAGATGAGCATGACTACAAGATGAGCATGCTCATGGTCAACGACATCCTCGAAGGCATGGTTGCCAAAGAGGTTCGCCGCTTGATCACCGATGAGAAGATCCGTCCAGACGGCCGTAAGTTAGACGAGATCCGTCCATTAGATTGCCAGGTTGACCTCCTCCCACGTGCCCATGGCTCTGCCATGTTCACCCGTGGCCAGACCCAGGTCATCGGCACGACCACCCTTGGCCCTCTCTCCGATAAGCAGCTTATCGATAACCTAACCGGCGAAACCGAACGCCGCTTCATGCATCATTATAACTTCCCACCATTCTCGGTCGGTGAGATCGGCAGAATGGGTGCTCCAGGCAGACGTGAGATCGGACACGGCAAACTCGGCGAACGCGCCCTTAGCTATGTCCTTCCTTCCGAAGAGGAATTCCCATATACCATCCGCTGCGTCGCTGACGTCGTTGAATCCAATGGTTCTTCCTCCCAGGCTTCTATCTGCGCCAACTGCATGTCCTTAATGGCAGCCGGCGTCCCTATCAAAGGCATCGTCTCCGGTATCGCCATGGGACTTATCTCCTCTGGCCCATTAGATGGCAAACATCCATATTCCATCCTTACCGATATTCAAGGTTTGGAAGATCACTTCGGTGATATGGACTTCAAGTGCGCTGGCACCGAGAAAGGCTTAACCGCCCTTCAGATGGACATCAAGATCCACGGCGTCACCCGTGAGGTTCTCCACGAAGCCCTTGAACAGGCAAAGCGTGCCCGCGCGGAAATCCGCGAGGCCATCAAAGCCTGCATCCCTGAGCCACGTAAAGAGGTCTCCAAATATGCGCCTAAGATGGTCACCTTCCAGATCGACACCGCCAAGATCCGCGATGTCATCGGCAAAGGTGGCGAAACCATCCAGGGCATCATCCGCGAATGCGACAATGTCGCGATCGATGTCGCCGAGAGCGGTGTCATCACCATCTACCATCATGATCAAGAAGTCATCGCTAAGGCCAAGGCCATGATCGATGAAATCACCCGTGAGGCTAAAGTCGGCGAGATGTTCGAAGGCAAAGTCACCCGTGTTGAGGATTATGGCGTCTTCGTCAACCTCTTTGGCGAAGTCGATGGCCTCTGCCATGTCTCTCGCCTTGCTTGGGATTATGTTGAGGATGCCTCCAAAGTTTGCCAGGTCGGCGATACCCTCAAGGTCGTCGTCATCGGCTTAGACGAAAAAGGCAAAGTCAAGGTCTCCCACCGCGAATTCGAAGAGAAACCTGAAGGCTATGTCGAACGCCCAGAACGCCCAGAGCGCCATGGCGGACCTCGCCCACATGGTAATGGCGGACCTCGCCCACACGGCAAGCCTAGTGGCGGACGTGGTGGACGTCATTAATTAATCTATCCTTCCATAGCTGTCCTTTAATGGGCAGCTTTTTGTTAACTCGCCAACAAAAAAGATAATCTCCTATCCTTATATTTAAATATGCGAAATAAAAAGGATTCGCTCATGTGTTTTGAATCGATACGGGATTACCCGATTCTAGCGATCTTGTCCTTGAGATTCATGATCATGGAGATCAGGTGATCCTCTAAGGAGCGGAGTTTGTTAAACTCACCCTCTACAATGATGATCTCGTTGCGGATAGCTGCCCCGCTTGGGCTAGCGATATCCACCATATTTAGTCTCATCTTGAGGTCATGGATCCTTTGCTGTTTGACATGCTTCTCCGCTCTGCAGGAAGCAAGCTTGCTGTTAAATTCATTCAGCTCCGCCTGCAGTTTCGCTTTTTCGTCCATGGGAGCGGTGGATGCTTGCTGGATTGGTTTTGCAAAATGGGCGACATATCCGCAACTAGAGCAGCAATAGGCGAGTAGTGGATGAGATGGGTTTTGCTGATCATAAGCATGGGCTCTGCGTAAACTCGTCTGCCCACAGATAGGGCACTTGATTGTTAGGATATCCATAGTTTTACCTCAATCGATGCATCCATTATATACTAGCGATCGCATTGACGCACCTTTTCAAGGGCATGGTATTGCTTTTAGGCTATCAAAGCCTAGAATTATAGCAAGCATTTCATAAAGGATCTAATTATGGCAGAGACGGCAGAAGTTTTACCAAACAATGAGCCTACGGAATTTAAATCCGAGGCGCGTTTCTCGTTTTTCGAATCCACCGGCGTGATCGTCGGTCATGGCGTTGGCGCGGGTATCTTATCCGTTCCTTATCTCGCCAGCCGTAACAACTGGTGGATCTTCTTCTTGATTGTCGGGGTCGCCTATATCGTCAATATCTTGCTCCATTTGATGGTTGCGGAGCTGAGCTATCATCATGGTGGGGCGCAGTTCGTTCAGTGCCTGCAGAAGACGATCTTCAAAAACGGCAAGCTCGGCAAGATCTTCACGTGGATCGCCTTTGGATTGCTTGGATTATCGGTCATCATGAATTGCTGTTCCTATATCACTGGAGTAGCAACCGTATTCTATAATTGGTTTAACTTGCCGTTATGGGCAGGCATGATCATCTATTATGTCGCATCTGGCCTTGTGGTCTTCTTCGGCATGAAGATCGTTGGCATCTCTGAGAAATATTGCCTCTATTTGATGGTCGCGGTCATGCTGGTATTGACTGTCGCGGTGTTCTTCGTCGAGCTCCACCCGCTTCCGGATACCTTCGTCCATATCAACAATGTCTTAGCCTTATATGGCATGGTATCTTTTGCCTTATCCTCCGTCATGAGCGCTCCGACGGTTGTCAAAGGGGCTAATGGCAATAAGAAGCAAATCGTTGGATCAATCGTTCTTGGTACCTCCATCAATGTCTCCTTAGTCATTTTGCTTACCATCATCACCTGCATCGGATGCGGCAGTGGCATCACCAAAGACGGCGCGATCGTCGATTTATCGAAGACGATCGGCGGTTGGGTCGCGGTTGTCGGCTACGTGTTTACAATCATTGCCTTATCAACCTCGTTATGGGCGAATACCTTGAACCTGCGCGATATGGTCCATGAGCAGTTCTCTAAGCTTGGATTACGGCTATGTTGGGTTATTGTCTCTTTGCCGTGCCTGATCATCACTTTGATTTCATTGATCCCAGTATTAGATTCTAGCTTTGTTGCCTTCGCGAAAGCCGCTTCCGCAATTCAGATTGTTACAAACCTTGCCATTGTCGTTGCCTATGCAGTCACTAGAAGAAAATTCAAGGATAGCCCATTGCTAGGCAAATTCGGCGCGTTAGCCTTCCAGATTGTTGTCATCGCCTTTGCGATCATCGCGACCGTTGGATCGTTGCTACACGTCTACTGATCTTATTCGATGCTTTGATTCAATGAACGTATCGGGTGTACCTGATACGTTTTTTTTGTTTTTAAACGCATATTTTATAAGATTTTTTCTCCAAAACAGCATTTTGCCTCCAATAAGATAGTAGGAGTATTCCTTGGGCTAGAACAGCTAAGTTAAGATGGAGGAATTCTAAATG
>Ga0256405_10011695_pt1 | contig 11105 bp, 9 predicted proteins | sample RumenRJG_02DNA_FD_189096 | JGI IMG/M metagenome (GOLD analysis project Ga0256405, IMG submission 189096) | Bovine rumen microbial communities from Lethbridge, Alberta, Canada - RJG_02 | ecosystem: Host-associated > Mammals > Digestive system > Stomach > Rumen | place: Canada: Alberta | collected...
TCGAAGGTAATGTATATTATTTCGATGAAGAAGGAAAAATGGCTTCCGACTGGAAAGTAATCGATGGCAAGCGCTATCTTTTCAATGAGGACGGCGTACTTCATCACGGCTGGATAAAAAAGGATGGAAAATATTTCTATGCTGATGATGAAACGGGAGCCTGTGTTACAGGTTTCTATAAGATCGATGGCAAGACCTATTATTTCGATACTCGTGGCGAAATGGTCAAAAACTGGAAAAAAATCGATGGCAAGTCCTATCATTTTTCCTCAGACGGTGTAATGACCGTCGGCTGGTATGAGGAGAAAAATAACAAGTATTATTTCTCGGAAAAAGGTGAGGCGGCAAAGGGCTTCAACAAGATAGGCGAAGACTATTTCTATTTTGACGATGAATTCAAGATGCGTTCTGGCTGGCAGAAGATAAACGGTTCAAGGTATTATTTCGGACGCGGCGGCGTTGTTGCAAGTGGCTGGACAGAACTGGCAAGCGGTGATATAAACCCTATCACTTATGAACCCATCATGCTGAAGTACTACTTCTATCCCAAAACTCATGATGCGGCTTACGGCTGGGCTTCTATCGGTAAAGCTTCGGCAGATGTCAAGCTTTTCAAGAAAGATATGTCTGATATACTAAAGTTTGCTAATCTTTCTGATGAAAAAAGAGCTTCTCTCACTTATGATGAGATATCAAGAATAAATGAACTTGATCAAAAGTATAAAGATAATACCATAGAAAAATTCCAGAAAGATGTTTACGATAAATTTGGCAGTGATGTTCTTGGAAATTACTATTTTTACAGCGATAATTCCCTTGCCTATGGGTGGATAACTGTTGGTGATTACCGTTTCCATTTTGATGAGGAAACAGGCAAGAAGACCCTGGGTTGGGCAACGATAGACGGCAAGCGATATTACTTCGGTGAAACGGGTGCTGCCTGCACCGGTGAATTCAGCGGTAATGAAGAGAACTATGTTTTCTCATCTGATGGTGTACTTTCTGATGGCATCGTCAAGCTGGACGGTCAGATAAAGTACAAAAAGGGAAGCGAAGAGTGGCTGACCGAAAGTTTCCATACTGAGGAGAACAAAACATATTATTTCGATGAGAACGGAAATGCAGCCATCGGATGGACTGATATTGACGGCAAACGCTATTTCTTCAATGATGAAGGCGTTATGCATATCGGTGTATATAATGATGATGGTACCATTTATTATCTCGGCAGGAACGGCATTGAAGAAAATAAGTGGGTAACTGTTGAGAATGGCAAGACCTACTATTTCGGAAATGACGGTAAAGCATATAAAGGATGGAAAACTCTGAACGGCACTGAGTTCTACTTCGGTGATGACGGCACTTTACAGGAGGGTTGGACGACCATCGAGGATAAGCGTTACTTCCTTGAACACGGTGTTATGTTGAGAGGTCCTATCACAGTCGGAAACGATATGTACAATCTTGGTGAGAACGGATATGTCACCGAGGGCTGGCTTACCTGGAGCGGCGAAAAGTACTATAACCTCAAAGGCGGCGTAGTTGCTGTTGGTTGGCAGGAGATAGACGGCAAACAGTATTACTTTGACTGGCAGGGAATACTGGTTACAGATACCGTTATTTATGGCATTCCAGTTGGTCCTGACGGCGCAGCAGTTATTGAATAACCAAACAGCTCACGAGTGTATCGTGAGCTGTTTTCATTATTACAGGGAAGTACAGAAAAAACAGACCCGCATATTACGGGTCTGTAATACTATCAGTTCTGTTTTCTGACTATCGCGTATTCATCGTCAAGCCTGTAATAAGGGTAAGCATAGTGAGGTTCGTTGAAAAGTCTGTACATCTCGTCCTCGTCAAGGTTGATCTCACATGAATAACATTCCAGTTCTTCGTCATATACATTGTTAACACAACTATCGCACGAAGTGAAACCGGGCTTTTTCTTCTTGTTCATATATCCATCACCTGTTTAAGTACCTCGTTTACCTGCACCAGTGCATTGTAGAGCTTACCCATATCTTCATCGGATACCTCCGAGAAAAGCTGAAGCAGATCTTCACGGATATCTGTTTTCATCTTTATCAGAAAACTCTCGGCTTTTTCGGTAAGTGATATGTTAACAACACGTCTGTTATCGGGCTGATGTGTCCTCTCGATGAACCCCATATCCACAAGCTGAGCCACTGCACGGGTAGCCTGTTCGTTTGAGGTATTGATCTTTGAAGCCAGCTGAGACATATTCATTTGTCCGCATACCGACAGTGACAGAAGAACTATCTGCTGAGTACGTGTAACATGGTATTTCTTCTGGTCGAATGTATCGAATACCAGCTTACGGCTCAAAGGGTATATTTCGTAAAACTGCATAATACAGCCTGTTCTGATCTCATTGTTCATTGATGTATCCTCCCGAATCTTTTTTGTTCTTATCCAACACCTTATTTTGAAAATTTTGGAAGGTGCTGTCATTATTATACTATACAAGAGGAACATTTGTCAATGTACTATGTTTATCAATATTTGATTTTGCTAAACTGTATTTTTGTTAAACATTGTGTTTTGTCATTGAAGATAATCTTCAAGTATGCTTATATCCACACAGCCAGATGTCACATCATATATTATCATACCGCGGGTGACATTATCCGTATCGTTAACAATATAGTCTTTAGTTCTGCCGTTTTCAAACTCAAAAGTTATGTGAATATAGTAGCCCAAGCGCCATGATGCTTCTTTTCGTCTGAGTTCAACGCCTTCAAAGGCTTTTGCTATTTTTTTGATATCTTCTTTTTCGGTGATATCGATGCCTTCTCCTGTTCTTCCGTTGAATAAATGCACTGATCGTATTTGTTCTGAAGGTACATCAAGCATTTTAAAAGGCATGAAGAACCATAGTGCTCCACCGCAAAGCAGTATACTTACTGTGCATAATACGACTGTAAAGATCTTTTTGTGTTTTTTGATAATAAGAACGGTCAGCACTGCGATGACAAGAACAGTTATCAAAGCTATAAAAATCAGTATATTCATATTTTCACCTCTTTGAAAAACTATTGCTTTTTATGATTTCAGAAGCAGAGCACCCGATGATATTATCAGGTGCTCCGTATATCAAAATATTATTTACTGCTGACTGTTTGCTGTATAATTCTCATAATCCTCTTCGTAGATCGCGATCATCTTCAGCAGTTCTTCTGCGTCAAGATGCAGACCCTTTGCATAATCTCTGATCTCAGCCATTGTGAATTTATCCTCGGAGTTGCCAAGTGTCTTTGCGAACATTGCTGCAGCACAAGCGAGCTTCATGTTTTCGCTCATTTCTTCCTTACTTACGTAGCTTGCCAGCTTTACAGCCTTATCGATAAGTTTGCTTTCGTCTTCGTCCTTCTCTTTGTACCTTACTGAGACTGTCAGCAGCTCCTTATCAAGGTCGGTCTCATCGATCTTTTCGGGGGCGGGGTACTCAACATCGTCCTGATATTTGAGAGTGCGTTTGCTGTCATCACTTTCAGCCTTTGCGTCGGTCATGATAATCTCATAAAGAGCTGTTACCTGCTGTGCCGCACCAACATCGCCTGCGTCCTTGGTGTCATCTTCAAAATCCTGATCTTCAAGAAGTCTGTTCTCATAGCCTACAAGTCTGTAGTAAGCAACATTCGCAGGATTGAACTCCACCTGAATCTTAGTGTCCTTAGCCACTGTGAACATAGTGCCGCTCATTTCGGTAACAAGTACTCTCTCTGCTTCTTCAACGCTGTCGATATAAGCATAGTTGCCGTTTCCGTTGTCAGCCAGAGCTTCAAGCCTGTTATCCTTGTAGTTGCCCATGCCGAATCCCAGTACGGAGAGGAATACTCCCTTATCTCGCTTTTCCTCGATAAGTGCTTTCAGTTCTTCTTCGGAAGAAAGACCAACATTGAGGTCGCCGTCAGTAGCAAGGATAACCCTGTTGTTACCGCCCTTGATGAAGTACTTCTCAGCGAGCTCATAAGCAGTGTTTATGCCTGCTGCGCCAGCTGTTGAGCCGCCTGCTGACAGACCTGCCAGAGTTGAAGCTATGGTCTCGTAGTTTGCTCCGCTTTCTCCCTCAAGTTCGATGGTATCTCTGCCTGCGTAGGTAACTATGGATATCCTGTCGTTCTCACCAAGATTTTCAGCCAGCATTGCAAACGCCTGTGTAACGAGAGGAAGTTTGTTTTCATCAGCCATAGAACCGCTGACATCGATCAGGAAAACGATGTTTGAATCAATATCCTGAACATCGATATCCTTAGCCTGCAAGCCTATCTGCATAAGCTTTGCATCACTGTTCCAGGGGCAGTCGGAAAGTTCGGTGTTTATGGCTATCTTGTCGTCGCCGTCGGGATAGTTGTATTCGTAGTTGAAGTAGTTTATAAATTCCTCTGCCCTTACCGCATTAGGATCGATAGCCTGTCTGTTCTCCAGCATACGTCTTACGTTAGTGAATGAAGCTGTATCAACATCGGTGGAGAAAGTGGAAAGCGGATGTTCGGCAACACTCAGGAAAGAGTTTTCAGCATAGTAGTTGTATTCTTCTGTGTTGATATCTATTTCCGCGTTTTCTGAATAATGATTTTCAAAGTCATTGTTCTCACTTGTTTTGTTTTCTTCATCTGGACGAACAGTACCTCCGTTATCCATAATAAAATCATTACCCTTTTCGCTTTTTTTCATTCCTGATGCATTTTTGCTGCCGGTTCCGCAGCCTGTCATCATTCCTGTTGCCATTATAAGCGAAAGTACCATCGCAGTTATCTTTTTAGTATTATCTTTCATAGTTATCTTCCTTTCTGTATATGGATCTGATTAACTAATCAATAATGGTCTCAGTTGCAATACCGCCTGATATTTCATCTGTGCCACCATCGACAGGTTCAGCATACTGAACTGCATCTACCAAATCGGGTATAAGGTCGATAGGGAATTCGTAGTACGGTGTCTCTCTGTACTCGTCATTCTCATCAAAGTAGTTGATATTGAATATGAAACTGTTTTCATACCCTATCAGTGTTACGCCCGAGCCGTCTATCTTAGTATCGCCGACTCTGAACGTCTTAGCACCCTCGAATTTCATGTGAGTCATAAAGCCCTCAGTCTCTAAACTGTTCAGCTGTTCAACTGATACTGCCAGGTCGAGAACTTTTTCCTCCGTACCGGGTGTTGCCATTCCTTTGAGGATTATCCTCGCACCCTCCAGACGGTTATCCCAACTCTGACGAATGTGACCATTGTTGTACATCTCAAATCCGAATGCACCGTCACCTATGATATAGTTGTAATACTGATCAAAGTCGTAGTCGTCCATATCAATAGTTTCCTCGGATGTCGTTTCTTCTGCGGTCATTTCGTCATCGGTTGGATATTCACTAGTGCAGGACCCCTCTGTAACTTCGTCGATCTTTTCCACAGGTGCTGCTGTCTCTCTCTTTTCTTCTACCTTGCCGCAGCCTGTCAGCATCAAAAGTGCCAGTGCTATTACAGCATATCTTTTTGTTATTTTCATCTTAACTGCCTCCTTATGCATTGTTCCACTCACGCAAAAAGCTTTCCAGGTCAAAACTTGGTGAGTACTTCATTCTGTCAAAATAATAATCGTTCACGTTAAGATTATCCTTTTCAAGATCTTCCGCACCATTGCTGAGAGCTTTCCAGCCGTTCTGGAATACAGCACCGCCATCAATGGTTATCTCTATCTGCGGGGCGTTCTCAAATACTATGCTGTAACTGTCCTCACCTGTGCGTTTTAGCGGCAGCAGGTACTCCCTGTTCTCCTGCAGGATATACGGTGTGCTGCTGTTCAGGACTATCTCCGATACGACATATTCGCCGTCTTTGTCATACATCGAATTGACCTGTAAAACATATGTTGCTCCGTTTTCTGCTGAAAGCTCTGCATCGATGACCGTTACATCTGCAAAGCAGTCAGTCGATTTGAATACCTTGTCTTCTACGAAATACTCATCGCCCTGCGGAACATAGTCTGCCATGTATGCTACTGTATCGGTAGAATTAAATCGCAGTTGTTCGTATCTGATAGTAGATGTTGAAGCATCGTCTGCCGCTTCATTTTGCACTGTTTCACCTGACTGAGCATTATTTGCTTTGTTATCCGTTTTGTTATCGGTCATGTCAGAGTTTTTATTTTTTGATGACGTATCATCTTTTCTGTCGGGGCGTGAGAGCGGAATATTATCCATTGCGGTCTTTGTCTTTTTGGATTCATTTAGTATATTTACTCCCGCAAATACAACTATGAACGCTGCTGCAACAGCTGCTATCTTCATGTATCCGCCCGAACGCTTTATCTGATCTCTGTTTTCTGTGTAAGTTGTCTCTGCCTTTGTTTCTGTTTCTTTTTTGTCTATCTCCTCAGATATCCTGTTCCACAGCTTATCCATATCGGGTGCAGTATCCTGGATATGCTGTGTGTATTCTTCTTTTAAGTTAGCCATAAATACTGCCCTCCTTTACTGTCTTTTTCAGCTTGTTCAAAGCCTGTCTGTATTTCCATGCAACAGTGCCGAGAGGTATACCCAGCGTTTCACTTATCTCCTTAAAGGTCATATCAAGACCTGCGCGGAGGTTGATGATCTCTCTTTCTGCTTCGTTCAGAGTGTCCAGCGCCTGCTTGAAAGCAATGCCACTTTCTACCTGAACATCGGTAGGATATTCGGGGTCTGCCTGTTCCTCGGTGTAAATGCCGTCATCGTCTATCGTGTATTCCTCGCGTTTTCTTTTTCTCAGGAAATCGATAGCCATATTTCTAGCCATCACCGTAATGTAGCGCTTGTGTCCCGTTCCGGAACGGTACTGCGCAGCTGTCTCCCACAGTCTTAAAAACATATCGCTCGTCAGGTCCTCAGCGTCCTGAGGACTTTTCACCACTGCAAGCATCTGTTGATATATCAGCTTGCCGTAGCATGAGTAGATGTCTTTAAGTCCGCTCTTGTCTTTACCGAGTATCCGTTGGATACACAGGTCGAACTCCTTGTCGGTCAAATCTATCATCACCCTTCGACATAATATATACGTTTGGTCATATGAATATTTTTGGTGTGATTTTGAACAAACTTCGCACTTGAAATTTATGCAATATCACGATAATGAATATAGACATAATTCGATAATAATTATAACACGGATCTTATCAAAAGTAAAGATATTTAGCTGTTAATAATCAAAAAACGTGTCTTATCAGTTTTTGTATAACAACAAAAGGATCGCACCGGAACAATGAATGTTCGGTGCGATCCTTTTAATATATCGGAAGATCAAACGATGATATCCGTTATTATGCTTTTTCAGCTCTTGCTTCCTTAGCTGCTTCAACAAGATTTTTCAGGCTGGGGATAGTCTCCTCGTTGCCTCTTGTTTTCAGACCGCAGTCGGGATTTACCCACAGCTTGGAAAGAGGTATACGATCGGTCATCTTAGCGATAGCTGCCTTGATCTCTTCCTTGGAAGGAACTCTGGGCGAGTGGATATCGTATACGCCGGGACCAACTTCTGTACGGAAATTGTTTTCCTTCAGAACATCGAGAATTGTCAGATCGGAACGTGAAGCTTCAAATGTGATCACGTCTGCATCCATATCGTCGATATCCTTGATGATGTCAGCAAATTCGCTGTAACACATATGAGTGTGAACCTGAGTCTCGGGCTTTACACCGCTGTGAACATATCTGAAAGCGGGGATAGCCCAGTCAAGATAATCTTCTCTCCAGTCAGACTTTCTCAGAGGAAGCTTCTCACGGAGTGCAGCTTCGTCAACCTGAATGATGCTGATGCCGTTTGCTTCAAGATCGAGAACTTCTTCACGGATAGCAAGTGCGATCTGGAATGCACACTCCTTCAGTGTGATATCCTCACGGGGGAATGACCAGTTAAGGATAGTTACAGGACCTGTCAGCATACCCTTCATGGGCTTCTTTGTCAGGCTCTGAGCGTATTTCGACCATCTTACTGTCATGGGCTTTGCTCTGGAGATATCGCCCCAAACAACGGGAGGCTTAACGCATCTTGTGCCGTAGGACTGTACCCATGCCTTCTCGGTGAAGATATAACCGTCAAGGCACTCACCGAAATACTCTACCATGTCATTACGCTCAAACTCACCGTGAACCAGTACGTCAAGACCGATCTCTTCCTGAAGTGCTACGCACTCAGCGATCTTCTTCTCTACAAACTTCTCGTACTCATCAGCACCAAGCTCACCCTTACGGAAAGCGGAACGCTTTGACTTTACGTCAGCAGTCTGAGGGAATGAACCGATGGTTGTGGTGGGGAAGAGAGGCAGATCAAAACGAGCTTTCTGAATCTTCTCACGCTCAGCAAATTCGGGAAGTCTTACAAAATCCTTTTCTGTCAGTGCAGCGACCTTTGCTCTTACATCAGCATTACCGCCTGATCTCTGTTCGCTGTGAAGCTCCTTGTTGCGGATATATTCTGCTGTCTCTGCAGGATTATCAGCACTGAGGATAGTTTTCAGCTCAGCCAGTTCACCCAGCTTCTCCTCGGCATATGCGAAGTGTTTCAGGTAGCTTGCATCGAGCTTTGTCTCATTAGCAAGTGTGCAGGGAACGTGCAGCAGAGAGCAGGAAGTGCTCAGCACGATGTTTTCTGCATGATTTTTCAGCTCGGTAATGATGCCTACTGTCTTCTCGTAGTTGTTTCTCCAGATGTTCTTACCGTTAACAACGCCTGCAAACAGTATCTTGCCTTTTGGGAAACCATTTGTCTTGACGAGTTCAAGAGAGCGCTTGCCCTCAACAAAGTCAAGACCGATACCATCAAAATCAAGAGCGGTCAGCTCATTGTAGCAGTCGCGTACATCGCCGAAATATGTCTGTAAAAGAACCTTAACACCATTCTTGCCTGCAAGTATCTTATTATACAGAGATACAAACAGTGCAGTGTCCTCAGCTGTCATGTCCTTAACGAGAGAAGGCTCGTCTATCTGAACCCACTCAGCACCCAGTTCAGCGAATTTTTTCAGCAGTTCAATGTAAGCTGCGACAGCTGCGTCTGCAAAGTCGGAAGCAGTCTTTTTGCCGGTGTATCTTGCCAGTTTCAGGAAAGTATACGCGCCGATAACAACAGGCTTTGTTTTAACGCCGTTGTCCAGTGCTTCCTTGAAAAGATCGAACGGCTTGGTGGATGCAAGCTTTATCTCGGTAGAATCGCTTACCTCGGGAACCATGTAGTGATAGTTGGTGTTGTACCATTTCTTCATAGCCAGTGCTTTAACGTCACCCTTTTCACCCTGATATCCTCTTGCTGCTGCAAAGAATGTATCCAGTGAGGAAAGACCGAGACTTGTATATCTCTCCGGTACTGCATTCAGCAGGAAAGAAGTATCAAGCATACCGTCATAGAACGAGAAGTCGTTGGACGGGATAAAGTCCAGACCGCTTTTCTTCTGGATATCCAGATTGTAAAGACGGATAGCCTTTGCTGCTTTTTCCAGTTCGTCAGCTGATATTTCTTTTCTGAAATACTTTTCACTTGCGAATTTCAGCTCACGAAGATTTCCTATGCGGGGATAACCAATAATTGATGTATTCATTTCCTATTCCTCCGATATGTTTTATTGTATTTATATTATAACACACTTTTATGAAATAGAAAAGTACTGTTTTTTTATGCTGTGATATAGATAAAAACTATATCGACATTCTGATGTTCTGCATGGTGTTATTTTACTCATTAACTATTATACTTGTTTGGTATAATTAACCTTTGTTGATAGTGCAAATCATTATAAATAGAGCATATGTGAGAATTTGTTTCTTGTTGTCTTTACTTTTGCGAGATAATGTGGTATACTATATAATATATTTATATGTAGAAAGGAAAGTATAAAATGAGCGAAGAATGTACACACGATTGCAGCAGCTGTTCGGCTGACTGTTCATCGAGATCTCAGGGTATTGAGAAAGCTGCCCCTCATTATATGTCAAATGTAAAGAAGGTCATTGCTGTTGTCAGCGGTAAGGGCGGTGTCGGCAAATCTCTGGTGACATCTCTGCTGGCTGTTGATTTCGCAAGAAAGGGTTTCAAGACGGCTGTCCTTGATGCTGATATCACCGGTCCTTCAATTCCTAAGATCTTTGGTATAAACGAAAGACCCGTTACAACTGAAGACGCACTTTTCCCTTGCGAAAGCGAATTTGGCACAAAGGTAATGTCCATAAATCTTCTTATGGAGAATACCTCTGACCCTGTTATCTGGCGCGGACCTGTTATAGCAGGTGCTGTTACACAGTTCTGGACTGATGTTGCCTGGGGCGATGTTGACTATATGTTCGTTGATATGCCTCCCGGAACAGGCGATGTACCTCTGACTGTTTTTCAGTCTCTGCCTGTTGATGGCATCGTAATCGTAAGTTCTCCTCAGTCGCTGGTATCTCTGGTCGTAGAGAAATCCGTTAAGATGGCTAAGATGATGAATGTTCCTATACTGGGTCTTATCGAGAATATGAGCTATCTCAAATGTCCTGACTGCGGCAAGGAGATCAAGGTCTTCGGTGACAGCCACGTTGATGAGATCGCTAAGGAGTACGACCTGAAAGTACTTGCCAAGCTGCCTATCGATCCGCTTACAGCAACTCTTTGCGACAGCGGTAAGATCGAGATAATCGAGAACGATACTATCGCTGCTTTCAAGGATATAAAATTCTGATAATTGCATAACGTAAGAAAAATGCTCTCCCGAATTGTACGGAAGAGCATTTTTTATTTGTCGTTTACCAAGTTGCTTATCCAGATCCCTGAACGTACCATGAAGAAACCTATAACTACTTTTATTATCTCAGAGAAAGTTATAATTGCAAACATCGGGTGTATATCCATTTTGGTAAAGTGTCCTATGATGAAAGCACTCGGTATCACAAACACCCATGTGAATACAAAATCAAACAGGAAAGTCAGACCTGTTTTTCCGCCGCTTCGCAGTGTGAAATAGCAGGCGTGAGTATATGACCACAACGGCATTGCGATAGCCTGAATAATTATCATAAAGCTTGAAAGGGATTTTACAGCATCGCTTGTTTTGTAGATCTGTGGAAAAAGCGGTGCCAGAG
>Ga0256405_10011697_pt1 | contig 11104 bp, 12 predicted proteins | sample RumenRJG_02DNA_FD_189096 | JGI IMG/M metagenome (GOLD analysis project Ga0256405, IMG submission 189096) | Bovine rumen microbial communities from Lethbridge, Alberta, Canada - RJG_02 | ecosystem: Host-associated > Mammals > Digestive system > Stomach > Rumen | place: Canada: Alberta...
CGCGAGGGCGAACCAGCCTGCGCGAAGGGCAAGCACCCTTGAAGCCATGATACCACCCGCCGCGGCGGGCGGATCGACCGGGCCGTACAGCGACTCATGGAGCAGGGCCATGTTCTCGGACGATTCGAACTTCTGCTTCCGCACCTTGCCGCTAGTGATGGATCCGCTGACCGACATACGGTAATGGTAGAGCGGTTCCGGGAGATGGACTGCAGGGCGCGATGCCGCCAGCAGCTGCGCCACTACCACCAGGTCGTCCCTCATGCCGAAGGCCGGCCAGGCCCCAACTGCGTCGAAAAGAGACCTGCGTATCAACTTGTTCCAGTAGTAACCGTGGAAGCCCACGCCGTTGTAAAGGTCCCTGTACATATCTTCCGGGACCGCATATTCCTTCTCGGAGACAGTCTCCGTCCTGTCGGGATATTCAAGGAAATAGTCGCAGTAGACGATGTCCGCCCGCGTCCGAAGCATGCAGCCGACCAGGCTCTCGACCATCCACTCCTCCACCCAGTCGTCGGAATCGACCTGGAGGACGAAATCGCCCGTCACCTGCTCCATTCCCTTCCTGCGGGCGGCGCAGACGCCTTGGTTCTCCTGCCCGACGACCAGGACCTTCCGGTCCGGATAACCGGCTGCGACAGAACGGATCTTCCCGACCGAGTCGTCGGGGCTTCCGTCGTCGACGAAGACGAATTCGATCTCCCGGTAGGTCTGCTCCATGAGGCTCCGCACGCACCTTTCGATGGTGGCGGAAGCCTTGTACACGGGTACGACTATTGAAACGAGAGGATTATCCGAGTTCATTGGTAGATGGATCGTCGATATCCTGCCAGATGCCTTGCTTCCTGAGCCGCGCCGGGGCCCCCGCAAGAAGGGAGCACTCCGGGACTTGGTAGCCGGTGTTCAGCACAGACCTTGCCGCGACTATGCAGCGAGGCGGAACGGCTGTCCCCTTGAGCGTCAGCACCTGCGAGCACAGCCAGGAATGATGGCCTATGCTGACAGGGGCGACGGCGCTCCCGACAAAGGCTCCGGACTCGTCCTTAATCCGGTGGAAGTCGGTGTCGACGATGGTGTTCTCCCAGCCTATAAGGACCTTGTCGCCGATGGTGACGCTCCGGTGGCAGACCAGCTTCAAGGAGGCGGTGCAGAGCACTCCGTCCCCGAATTCGAGCCGGCCACCCTCCTCGACCCTTATCCTGGAGTCGTTCCCAATGATGCAGTTCCCCCGGAAGACGACTTCTCCTCCCCTGTTGTCCCAGAGGAAGCCCGAGTTCGGGTAAACGGTCTCGATGAGGAAGCCAAGCCTCACCATCCCGGGGCGCACGGGACCGTCGCCGAGGGAGACCTTTCCCTTGCATGAGTGGAAACGGGGCTTGTAGAGCAGGATGGGCAGCTTCACCGCCTGCCTGAAAGGGAGGTAATGGAAATTGAACCAGACGGTCGGGATAATCGACCGCAGGATCCGGAATGCGCCTTTAGCGGATTTCATGGGACTGGAAGGCTATGAGAGCAGTTTCTTGAATGGACGGCGGCCCCTGATGCGGTCGCAGACGAACTTGTAGGCGAACGCGACCACGAGCACAGTGACAAGATAGCACGCCAGGTAAAGGGCGCCGGAGAGGTGAATATGCGGGTTGAGGACGAAATACGTCCTCTTTACGAGGGTGTGGACTATGAATATGTGCAGGGAGATGCCTCCGAGCCTATTCCATATCTCGTGGGTGAATATCCTGGAAAAGAAGGACTTCTGGTCGAAACCCTGCACTATGACAATGGAGAACAGGACGACGAAAAGGAAGCCGTTGACGTTCTCGAGGAACATCAGGAAGACGCTCAGCGGGAAGGCCACCAGTGAGGCGGCATCAAGTACGACGGAATGCCCAGGGCGGTTTTCCATGTACCAGCCCAGCAAGACTCCGACCGACAGGCCGGCCATGCCGCGGACCATCGAATGGCCGTCGGCCCACTGCTCGAGGGAAGGCGAACAGTGGAGCAGGAAACAGTAGCCTCCGAATATCAGGGACGGGAGGATGAACTTCAATCCCAGGTCCTTCACCTTGAGGAAGGAATACACCATAACGCTGGCGTAAAGGAGCACGCAGAGGAACCAGGTCGGAGTGTTGAAATTGGATATGCTGTCATGCAGCGGAAGCACCTGGTTCAGGAGGAGCACCTCCCAGAGGACGTGCTGGAGGCCTTCCGAAACCGGATGGTTGGCTATCAGCCCGGGGGTCCGCATGAGGATCAGGATGAAAAGCCAGAGATAGACTTCCAGCGCGAAACGCTTGAACCGGCCGAGGCCGTAATCCACGACCGGCAGGTTCTTCTTCCTGAAAGACCTGTACATGAACACTCCGGAGAGGATGAAGAAGAACTCGACCACGGCATAGCCGCACTTCAGGCCTATGGGCACATAATTGAAGTGCCACACGGCCAGGACCATGATGAAGAAGAACCTGAAGAATGAGACTGGCTTTAACATGAATGGTAGTCGTTTTTCCGTGCTGTCATTTTACGTGCTTCCTGTCGTAAGGGTACCTGAGCAGGAGCTTGAACCGCTTGGAGAGGGTCAGTCTGTCAAGGATGAGGGACTCGTCGTTCCAGAACCTGTAGCAGAACTCCTCGTCGAACCAGAGGGACTTGCGGTAGTACTCCCACCAGATGTCCATGTTGAGGCAGGCTTTCCGCCATGGCTTTGTGCCGTTGTAGTGGACGATGCCCTGCCGGAGGGCCCTCCTTGTCACTTCTTCAGGGAACAAGGCGGCGAACTCCCGGGGCTTGTTCATCATAAGATAGTAGAGCTGGACGGTCATGCAGAACGACGGGTCCAACTGCAGGATTCGGCCGTTGCAGGCTATGTTCATGATGTCCATGTCCTGCTGGAAATACTTCTTCTTCCCCATCTCGCGGAAGACGTCGGTCATGGCGTCGCGCCTTAGCAGTGCTGAGTTGACAACAAGGTTGCCCGCGTAGAAATAGCCCCTGGCCGGGTCGAGGCCGAGCGAGGCCACATATTCACGGGCCTCCGGCCTGAGGACGGAGCAGTTGTCCACCGCGGCGAAATAGTTGTCGCCGAGGTCGGTCTCCAGGAAACGGGCCTGGTCCTCGCGGAATATGACATCGACATCCGAGTAGAGGACCTTGTCGTACTCGGGCAGCACGTCCGGGACGACCAGCTTGTAATAGGTCGCTTCAGTTATGCCGCGGATCTCATGGGCTCCGGAGAAGGCTCCCTCAACGTCGCGGAATGTAAGCCGGCAGTTGGGATAGACTCCCGGGAGGTCGTTCAGTTTCGAAGAGGAAAAGTCCGAGCCGGAACCGTGGAGGATGAATATGTCGTAGAAAGTGTCCGGCGCCGCATTCTCCAGCAAGGAAGTAAGGCAGACTCCGGCCGGCATCTCGAACCGGTTGTCAAAGGCAAATACTATCGGGACCGTCTTCATCTCAGTCAAGTACGTAAGCGTCGTAATAATGTGTGGAAACCTGCTTGTCGGCCGGTGGAAGCTGCATGTAATCTCCGTACAGATGCCTCAGGAAACGGTCGTAGCCGGCGATGGCCTTGTACTTCCGGCCCTCGAACGCGAGATCGGTGAAGCCACCCCGGAACACGTCCGCCTCCATCACTTCGCGGAAGAGGTAGCCCCCGAGCATTCCGCCTTCCAGGGGCATCTCCTGTCCCCTGAAGGAAGACGCCAGTGCGTCGATCTCCGCCTTCAGGCTGGGGATGCTGTGGAAATACGGCTTCGCAATCCTCTTGGCGATGTACTTGAGGTGCCACCGGGTCCTGTTGAGTCCCCGGGGGAAGGTCTTGTAATACGGGGCTATGGCGGCGAGAAGCTCCCTTTTCCGCCGTATCTCGTCACAGACTGTGTGCTCGGCGTCGGCTGGGAACATGTCCATCGGGAAGATGTCGATGTTTATGCCCCATAGTTCCCTCCCGAAGACTGTGTCCTTCATCATTGTGCCTTTACGCACCACCTTGACGAAGAGCTCGTTGCACCAGTCTACCTTCCGGAGTTCCAGTACCTCGCACTTGTCGGACCGGAATGTCCGGATGAAGCGCTCGTAGTCGTCGCGCTCCATCATCAGGTCGATGTCGTCGTCCCATGGGATGTAGCCACCATGGCGGAGGGCACCGATCAGGGTGCCGAAACTGATGGAATAGCCGATGCCGCTGCTCTCGCAGAATGCATGGATGTCGTCCAGTATCTCGAGCTGGATCCTCTTCAGCTCTTCTTTGTCAACCTTTCGCATATTTCCTTGATTATGGAAGGGTACCTTCCCATGTCGAACTTCCTGGCAAAAAGTGCCTCGGATGCCATCAGGACGCCGAAGTCGGAGGGATCGGCGCCCCAGGTGTACGGTCCTCCCCTTTCCCAGTCTATCGCCCTGAGGCAGCCTTTGAACTCATCGTCGGTGCAGTAGATGCGCTCCCGGAGCGGAGAATTCCAGAGCCAGGTCTGGATGAAATACTCGTCGGGGCATTTGGTGTGGGAGCAGCGTCGCAGTATGGCCTTTTCATTGTCCAGGAGGAGCCTGGCGCAGGCATCGGTTACGCTCACCCACTGGGTGCCTTTCCGGATCTCTCCGGCGCCGGTACGCGAAGGAAGCAGGGCGTTTGCCACTGACTCCGCGGCCTTCCTGAAACCACGCACCCAGACGGATCCCGACTTGTAGCGCCGGGTCAGGAAATGGTAACGGTCGAACCGCGCTTCCATGGTACGCTCCCGAGGGACGAAGCCGACGAACTCCTTCTCCTGATTGCCGTCGCAGAAAGAATGGATGCAGTCGTTGGACTTTATCGGCAGGTCCGACCCTGAAAGGAGGTGGTAACGCGCATAAGGGCCACTGTGCCGTGCTTCCCCGAACAGCAGCAACTCGCACCGGACCATGCTCACGTCCATCCAGCGAACGTCCAGCCTTTCCTCCAGGATGCGGAGTCCGGCCCTGGAGACATGCAACTCCGGGAGCGCACCGGCCTTCCTGTCCACATGGAGGAAAATGTCGTTGCGGGGGTCGTCCAGCATGTCCAGGAGGACCTGCAGCTGGTCGAAGCCGCCGTGGGCGATTATGAGGAATGCGTGCTTCATGCCGTGACTGGTCCACGCCGGTCGAACCGGCCGAAAAGGCCGTGCCTGATGCCCTTGAATATGCTTGCGAACTTCCTGCCCTTCTGTTTCTCTCCAAGCAGGATGCCCCTGAAATAGTGCAGCGAGTAATGGATTATGCTTTTCAGGCAGGGATTGTCCTTGTACTCGCGCCTCATCCAGAACATGTTACGGAAGATGAAATAGTACACCTGGGGCGAATAGTCGGCGGTCGTCCACCCGAATGCTATCTTCCTGCCGTGGCCCAGCTGGTGCTTCAGGTAGCTTCCGGTCAGGACCTTTATCGAAAAGCCGTTGCGGACCGCCCTGCAGCAGAACTCGCTGTCCAGCCAGTAAATCTGGTAATCCTCCCTGAAACCTCCTAGCCTCGAGCATGCCATGACGTTGCAAAGGGAGCCGCTCGTCATCACGAAATCGACCGGAAGTATATCCCGGTCCACCGGGAACTGTCCGTTGGGGTTGGGAGCATAGATCGCCACGTCGTCTTCATGAAGGGAAAGGGCCTTGCCTAGGAAAGCACCGAAGTCGCTCCAACGGCTGTCCTGGTCCATCGTCAGAAGGTAGTCGAAACCGTTGTCCATCGCCCAGCGCAGGGCATGATTGTAAGGCTTGGCTAGATAGGCATTGCTGCAGTCCCCGCAGAGCTCGACCTTCCCTTCGAGATCCTCCGGGATGTCGAAGCCAAGTTCCGAGTTCCTCCAAAGAAGGACTTTGTCCACAAATGGAGCATATGACCTCAGATTTCCGAGGAACTCCTCCTCGGAAGGGTTGAAAGCAACAACTATCGCGACGGTTTTCATTTGAGGGGATTTGCGAACTCCAGTACTCTGCTGCGAATAGTATTTTTACCGCGAGTTTGATCGAAATTATCTGTGGCCATACCGACAATCAAGTAGTCACACAATTCCTTTGCTAGCCAGAGGCAATTCAGATGGCCATGATGTAGCAGGTCATAGGTCTCATATACTATTATCTTAATCCCTTTTTGAGAGTTAAAGCATTGCTTATAGGATTAAGCAACTTGGATAAAAGACTTATCCGTGTTAACGCAAGGAGTATTACTATGGTCAAGAATGAAACAACATAGATCATCACTGGACAGAGATGAATACCCTGCATGGATTTAACGATAAAAATATGATAGACGTATAAAAAAAGAGTGATCCTACCATACTTAGACAATTTCGATTCAACGGGAGACAGACGAATAAGTAAAGTCGAAATAATCAAAGCGAGGGTATAATAGATGAAACGATAAATGAGTCCCTTTGAATACGACCCAAACGACAAATAAGAATATGAGTTTGTCACCACTTCATCCATACTCTTATTGAATAATAATTGGAACGATACTATTATCGATACAAGGACAGCACATGAAATCCAAACGTTAAGGTGTCTGTCTAGGGCTTCTTTAATCCTGAAATTCCTGGATGCAAAGCCTAATACGAAGAAAGGGAAAAAAGAGAACATCCTCTGAAATGAAAACTGGTGCTCAAGACTTATGAAACCTGAAGACAAGCCTATTAATAAGGATAATACCACCATTATAACGTTGAAGACGGTTTCGTTATTGACAGAAATCTTTTTTCTGAGCCATTCAATAATAAACAATGACAGTCTCCACACAATCAAACAGAGAAGATACCATAGAGCAAACCTTGGATAAACTATTAATTCATATACTATATGGGCAGGAGTGTCTGTTGAATGATAATAATAAACAAAGAAGAACACAATTTGAAACACAAGATATGTTTCAAGAAGCCTAATAATCGAAAACAGATATTTCCCCTTGAATTCAGTAGATGAAAACCTTCCGCTGATGAAAACGAACAAGGGCATATGGAAAGAATAGATCAGATTGAACAGTGCCCTGTCAGCAAGGATACTTGAACATGTATTCGGCCCCAAAAAATGGCCAAATACAACTAAGATAATCAAAAAGAACTTAAGAAAGTCCCAGCATCCTTCACGTTCCTTCATACTACATCGAACGGTTCAGGAGGGTGTACACCCTGAAATAAACTGCGAGGAAATTGATCTTCCGGCGACGGCTTATCTTCTTTGCAAACAGGATCTTCCAGTCAATCTCCGGATAGGTGGAACGCCACAGCCGGTACACTTCTTTCTCATGGATGAGCCTCATAAGGTGCATGCGCACATGGTACTTGAGGTTGATCACCTCTGATGAGTTCTCCGGGAAGATCGAGTACTCCCTTATGAATCCCAGTATGATGTCCACATTAGCCTTTGACTGGCTGTACCTCCCCAATATCCTGTCCTTCCCCTGCACGTTGCAGATGGAAGACTCATAGGTCACATAGTAATAGAGAGGACGGTCGACAAAACCTATTTTCTTCGCTTTGTAAGTAGTCTGGGCGGTCAGGACCATATCCTCGCCCATGTCCCCGGCAGGATACACAACACCTTCGTACAGGGAACGGAGAGTGATTTTCGGGCAGAGGCTCCAGCTCATCCGCTCCATCATCATGGCAGGTAGAGCGTCCTGGGAGAATTGCTGCCTTTTCACGCTTACCTGATCCTCGAAGGTCCTGTAGTAGTTGCATATCACCACGTCGCAGCCATCGGATTCCGCCTTTTCCAGAAGCAGGCTGTACATCTGGGGATCGACATAGTCGTCACTGTCGCACCAGCCGACAAAATCCCCGGTGACATTCTTGAGGCCGGTTATCCGCGCAGCAGCCGAACCGGAATTCTTCTCATGCCGTATGACCTTGACCTGGGACCGCCTGCCGGGGAAAGCGTCAAGGACCTCCCCGAGCACCTCGATGCTCCTGTCGGGGGAAGCATCGTCCACGAAGACGAACTCCATGTCCCGGAGAGTCTGCCCGAAGAGGCTTTCAGCGCACTTCCGGATGTAAGGCTCAGCCTTATAGACCGGGATTATGACAGAGACTTTGGGCATGGCTTCATATTTTACTTCGTATCCATCTTGAGAGCCTGTCCACGATCATGGCGATCGGGATTGTCAGTGCAATGCTCAAGAACATCTGCAAAACAGGGATATCCACGAAACCTTTCACATAACGCAGTATGAAAGTTTCATGCAGGAGATAGAGCTCCCAGGTAAGCGCCCCAAGGAAACCGAATGCCATGTTCAGCCATCCTGCATTCCTTGCACACGCCTCAAACAACAAGGCGAAAAGATACAGCAGGACCGGGGCGGAGAAGAAGAAAACCGTGAACTTCAGTTCAGGCATGAAATGCCGGAGGGCAATAAGGACGAACAGCAAGACTGCAACGCCGGAAAGGGCGACGATCGATGGGCCGGCCTCAAAGACAGGATTTTTCTTGATGCGCATGCCCAGCAGCATGCCCAGCAGGAATGACGGTATCCGGAAAAGCAGCAGCCTCAACGAGCGAACCACACCGGAAGGATCCATGAAGGAACATCCGGCTGCGACAACGAACAGGAACAGAAGGACATGCCAGAGTTTGAACCGGCCTTCCTTGATCCATCTGTAAAAGAGAGGAGCGACCAGGTAACACGCCACGATCAGCACGAAGAACCAGAACCACCGGTTTCCCTGAGTGAAGAACGGAATCCGGAGAATGTTGGAAATGAATTCAATGGGCTTGAACTCCTTTATAAGGTCCTGCCAGCAGAAAAACGTCCCCACTACCATAAGGTAACTGGGAAGGATCCTCATGAACCGACGCTTATAGAACTGTCCTGCATGAGGGTTATTGTCCAGGGAGAAGAAGATGCCCATGCCGGAGAGAAGCATGAAGAATTCCACCCCTATCTCCCCGTTCCTTGCCAACTTGAGGAAGACGTCGGAGTACTTTCCCATGAAGCAGTGCTCCAGCATTATCAGCAGGATGCTGACTCCCATCAGCTCCCCGCGATGCCTGCTGAATATTCCAAGGTCAATCTTCACTGCCGAGCTTTTCCTATCAATTCCAGCGCATCCCTCAGCTGAGTGCTGCTGGTACCCTTGGTGTACGGGAAATAGACAATCTGGACTCCGGTGCCTTCGAAGAGCTTCTCATAGCGGTTGAACCTTTCCGTTCCCTTGTAGTCCGACCCGACGAACAACCGGTCGTACTTCACCCTTCCCTTAAGGTAAACGTCACAGTCCTCACGCTCGGACTCGATGACCTCATCCACGTACTTGATGCTCTTCACGATTTCCATCCTTTCCTCGAAGGGAATGAAAGTCTTCTTGCCCTTGTGGGAGCCGTCCCTGTGTATTCCTACAACAAGGTAGTCACAGTTCTCTTTGGCCCTTTTCAGGATATTCAGATGCCCTATGTGAAAAAGGTCGAACGTGCCGCTAAGGTAACCTACGACCGGCTTACAGTCTTTCTCCACTGCTCCTGACAATTTGCGGGTTACTTCTTAAGATCAGCCTTGATCTGGGTCGTGCTGATCTCCGGGGTACGAGGGAGATAGACGACCTCCGCCCCTTCTTCCTTGAGGAAATCGAACTTGCCCTTCCAGTCGTCTCCCATCACGAAGATGTCGATGTCGTACTTGTGGATGTCGGTGCGTTTCTGCTCCCAGCATGTCTCAGGGACGACAAGGTCCACATAGCGGATTGCCTCCAGCATCTCCTTGCGGACTTCGTAGGGGAAATAACACTTCTTCTGTTTCTCGTTCCAGTTGAATTCATCTGTGGAAAGGACGACCACCAGATAGTCTCCAAGGGCCTTCGCTCTCCTCAGGAGATTGATGTGGCCGTAGTGCAGAAGGTCGTAGGTTCCGTAGGTTATGACTCTTTTCATCGTTAAAGGTATTCTTTGTATGATTTTGACGTATCGTAAACTGCTGTGGTATGGTAGGCGCCTCCCTTGACAGGCTTCATGTAATCACCGTACTGGATGGTCAGCGCATGGTCGAACTGGACCGGGACTGGTATGGTCATGAACTCGAAGGGTACCCTGGTGAACTCATGGTAATCCGCCTCGAGGATGTCCAGCTTCCGGTTGTCGGGCATGAAACTGATCATTGACTTGCGCTCAGTCCTTTCATCATCGAAGCGCCGGCACTCTTTCTCGAACTCGGTGTACAAGGAGTGCGACCGTTTGAGGAAAAAGCCTGACAACATCTTGATAACAAGGTTCTTGACCTTTACTTTAAGGGTAGAAGTGTTGACCTTCTCATTCCTGTATTTAGTCCATGTGATCCAGTACTTGGCCCTGTCCTTGAGTTCCATCACACGGTCGACCTGACTCTTCCGCAATCCTTCATCCTCCGGAAGATTGTCGAACGGGAAGATGTCTATTGCAATTCCCTGATTGTAGCCGTACTTGGACTCGAATTCGTACTTGTGCATACCGGTGGTACGGCTGTTCCTTATCTTGGCGAAGCCAAGCATGCAGCCGGGGTCGGTGTATTCCGTCTGGAAAAAATAAGGATCGGAGAGCTCGGCGGGAGCGACCTTGCAGAGGGTTTCATAGTCATCCCTCATCATGCCGACATCGATGTCGTCGTCCCATGGAATGAATCCTTTGTGCCGTACGGCGCCAAGGAGAGTGCCCCCCGTGGCGAAAAATGTCAATCCATGCTTCCTGCAGATCCTGTCCAACTGGGCAAGCATGTCAAGTTCAACTGCCCATATTTCCTTCATCTGCCTTGAGACAGTGAAATCCCAACGCACCTCCTCGTCAAGGAAGCCATCCGGGAGATTAATGTTCAAATCAACCATGTCAATAAAGAGATACTCTTTTTCTATATTTCCTTACAAGGAACTCCGAATGGAAATAATAGTGCCTCAGGACTGGAAGCCTGGTTCCTCGGAGCCAGTAGTCCAGTTTCCACAAGAGACTCTCCTCTTTCAGATACACCTTGAAACGGTCGGTATATTTCCGGAAACCATCATAGTCATACATAGGGCATGGCATCTGGTCGCGAAGGTACTGAGCAATCTTGCTTCTGAGTAGACGGCTGTACTGGGGATAATCACCGGCAAAACCATCAAACATCTTTATCATTGACTCAACGCGCTTCAGATTATTGTCAGATG
>Ga0256405_10011698_pt1 | contig 11103 bp, 8 predicted proteins | sample RumenRJG_02DNA_FD_189096 | JGI IMG/M metagenome (GOLD analysis project Ga0256405, IMG submission 189096) | Bovine rumen microbial communities from Lethbridge, Alberta, Canada - RJG_02 | ecosystem: Host-associated > Mammals > Digestive system > Stomach > Rumen | place: Canada: Alberta | collected...
ATCATCTTCTTAATAATTGATAAATCTTTAGGTGTTGCACCCTCAATATTAATTTCTTTTTGCGTAGAATCAAAACTTACAGGAGGCGCAAGTACACGAATTACAATCTTCTCTTTTCCAGCAACAGGTAGCGAGTTAATACGGAAGTCAAACATTTTACTTTTATACTTGATAGAAAAGCTACCGTCTTGCGGACGTCTGTGTTCAGCAATATTCATTCTTGATAATACTTTAAAACGAGTAATTACGGCGTTTTCTACCTTTGCCGGAATTTCAATAACCTCTCTTAAAATACCGTCAATACGGTAACGTACAACGTGATTTGCAAGACGAGGTTCAATATGAATATCAGATGCGTGCATCTCAATGGCATCTGTTACAATTTTGTTTACCAACTGCGCAACGGAACCTGAAGAATCTTTCAATTCTTTTTCAATTTGATCCCAAATTGAATCTTCAACATCATAAGCAAGTACATCACTTTCTACCTGCCTAATCATTTTTTTAGTTTCTTGCTTAGCATTTGAGAAATACTTATTTATAGCATTTTGGAACTCAATATGCGTTAACAAAAATGGTTGAGGAGTTTGTCCGGTTAAATACACAATATCTTTTAAGACATTGGTATCACTGGGATCAACCATACCTAATTGAATAGTTTTGCCATCAGAACTGATTGGAATAACTTTATTTGACTTAATAAAATCTTCAGGAAGCATACCAATATACTTATCCTGATTTTTTAACATTTCCGGAGTTACAAGTGCGATACCGGACTGTTGATGCAATGCTGATTTCAATTGATCAATAGTTATAAATCCCATTGTATACAAAGTTGAACCCAATGGCATGCCTAGTTTTTTACTTTCCGCCAACGCTTCAATCAATTGAACATCTGTAATATCACCATTCTCTACAAGAATTTCGCCAAGCTTTTTTTTAGAACCCTCTTGAGGTTTATTTGTTGTAGCCGCAATTTTTGAAACGTTGCTATTTACGTTTTCTTGAACTATTGCAACAATAAAATCATTCAATTCATGAGGTGCAATTTGCAGAAATTTTGTCTGACATTTGCATAGACGCTTAACTTCAACTTCAATTATTTGTTTTTGAGAATTAGAGCTTGTAACAGCAAAAAGAGTGTTATCCTTTATGTCAATCGGCACGAATTTTAGTGATTCAAGTGTCTTGACATCAAACTGGGAGATAACATCTCTGTTTATGCTTGACTTTAATTTTACTAATTGTTCATTCATTTTTCATATATATTATAATGCAGTATTTGGTTCTTCTGCTCCTATATCCTCAGTATCTTTTAAAATTCTTGGAGTTAAAAGAATAATTAACTCTGATTTTACATTTTGTGTAGTAGTTGAGCGGAAAACCGCACCGACAACAGGTATATCACCCAAAAACGGTATCTTAGAAATTTTCTTTGTATCTTGTTCTTGCACTAAACCGCCTATCATTAAAGTTTCGTTATCTTTAATTCTTATACTGCTTAGTTCCACTTTTCTTTCATTTAAAAGTGTTGCAACAAGTTCTGTCGTACCAGAAACAAGTGAACCTGTTACAGTATCTTTTACAGTTGAATAACTTGAAGTAAAGTTTAATGATATGTAACCCTCCGGACTTATAAACGGTACAAGTTCAAACTTTAAGCCCAAATCATCACCTTTATTATATTTTCTTTCAACACCGGTTATATTCCCTGTATTTGTGTTAGTAAGAATTTCCGCATCAACAGTATCAATATATTCTGATGTTAACTCAATAGTTGAAGACTTACCGTTTGTTAACATAACCTTTGGATTTGCAACAACACGTGCTTTACCATTTGTAACAAGGTAGTTGAAATACCATAACAGTTGAGGTGCACCAGCTACCTTTGTAAAAATCGCTCTTGGATTGTTCGGTGCAAGATTAGGACCTATATCAACTTCACCACTCGTATTGCCATCTGTTGATGAACCAATGCTAACACTTCTTGAAACAAATGCCCAGTTATTTGTAAATTCTCTTTTACCGTCTTCATTTAATTCAATAATAGTTATATCTAAAAGCGCTTGTGGTTGCTTAATATCATTTTCACGAATAAATTCAGCAATCTTATCAATCATATTTTTAGAACCGCCTACAATATTGATAGTACCCCTTTGTGGGAAATAGCTAATTATCATTTTTTGTTGTCCGAATGAACGCAGCTTCAAACTGGAAGAACCACCTGAAACACCACCTGTAACAGGACTAAACGCACTACCAACACCACTTGCACCGCTACCACCTGTAGCACCGCCTGACGCACTTTTGGCACCACCTGATGAAGAACCTCCTGATCCTGCACCTGCACCACCAGAAGTCGAACTACCACCTAATATACATGCAACTACGTTACTACCAAGTTGAATTGCTCCGCCCCCACCTGAGCCACCTGACGAACCGCCACTTGAGCCGCCTGATGAACCGCCGCCTCCTGAACCACCTGATGCAGCAAAACCTGTTACATTACCTGATTTAAAGAATGTATCACTTACCGTATTTTTAATATTTGCCGCAAAACCTGTTCCTGTACCCGGAATAGCAGGTGAGTTACCTTTTGATTCAGTAGTTGTTGAATAATCCCATTGAACTGTTGACGAACCGGCATCAATAGGACCTTGTGTCATCATTAACATTCTGCACACAAGTGCTGCCATCTCCGCAGGAGTTGTATGCCTTACTGTAAATGTTGTATTTAGAGGAGGAACATCCAATTTAGCAACAATTTTTTTTACCATTGATAAGTCATTTTGAGTACCAAACACAAGTAATTCATTTCTTGTTGCGTTAGTAACTACTACATCCCAGTTTGACAAACCCGGAGTTTTCTTTGAAAAAATATTTTGGTTTAAGAAATTAGCAACTAATGATGCATCAACATATTTAACAGGAACAGTATTTATTGATTGCTTAGATATGCCTGAAGTTCTTGCAAAATCACTTGACGAAACAATAATTGTATTTCCGTCTTGAGAATATGTAAGGTCTGTTATTTGAAGCACCATTCTAAAAGCATCATTTAAGGGAACATTAACCAAATCTAAATTCACATAACCTTTTACCGAAGGATGCAAAATAAGGTTGACACCTGCTTTATCGGCAAACATTCTTAAAACAGGTTTTACATCCGTATTCTTCAAACTTAGTGTTATTTTAGGATTTTTACGTGAAATATTCGTAGACCCCCTCAAGTCAATTACAGCATCTGAAGAACTGCCACGTATCACAGGTCTATTTTGAGCAGATGCTACACGATTATCAGCTGCAAATGCAAGTGAGGTTGACAATATTGTTATTAGCGTTAAGACTATTACTATTCCCCATAGCCTTTTATTTTGTTTTCCCATTATTTACTCCCAATTATCTGTATCTTATATTTTAATCCTATCTACCTGAAGAACCTCCAAATCTTCTATTAAGATTTACAGTATCAGTATTATTTGTTTCTGAAAGGTTTGCCAAAATTATACCAATAGGAGCATTGTATACGTTCGCACCTAATTTCAAAGTAACTGTTTTTGGCTGAATACTTAAAACTTTATATCCGTTAATTGCATCTCCTTTTCTTACAAGATAATCAATATCGTTTATTCTTATAATAGCGGACGGATTATAAGTATCATACATAATGCCGGAAACTGATGTTCTCAGCAATAAATTTGCAGTAGAATTATACCCCACAGAAGTTGGAGGTAAAATATAGTTCGGATTTGTTTGTACCTTTTTTTTAACCTTTGTTTCTTGAATATCTGAAATTGGCAGAAACGGATTTACAGAATCTTTTTCTTCAATATCAACAACAGCTCTTTTTGAAGTTAATACGTTCTTGCCACTATTCGTATTTTGCGCATTGCTGGCAATAATCATACTGTTAGGATCTATACCTCCGCCGTTATTATATGCCAAGAAATTTCCACCTTGCTGAGAACCTGAAACATTACCGCCTAATGAAGATTTTTCCGTAACTGTAATCCCTGCATCTTCAGCACTAATTGCTTTTAGCTGTTCTAAAGCAACACCATTGGCAGGTGCAACCATTTCATCAGCGGTAAATTCACTGTAAAAAGAATATAAAGCAAAACCAACCAATAACGATAATACACTTAATGCAACTGAAATAAACGCAAAAAGTGCTTTTTCGTTTTTAAGTATGTTATTAAATCTTATTTTTACAACGTGAACCGTAGGTTTGCTAATACTAGGTACACTATCTGTCAATGTTGACGGAAAGTTTAAATACCTTGTCCTATAACTAACTCTTTCGTTACTAAATCCGCTAATCATGTTCCCAATTTCTGTGATAGTTTTCATTTACACTTTGATTAAAGCTTTTTGGATAACACCATGCCCAATCATAATTACATAATAATATACTATCACACATTAAATAAAAAAATCCATGCTCCATTACTTTTTTTAACAAAATATTCAAAAAATTTTTTGTAATTGTATAATGGTTGCATGAGAAAAGCCGGAGTGGTTGCGCCCATTAAAGCGCCCAACGATATTGAAACATTTGCAAAATCAACAACATGCCGTAAATTTTATGTTTATCACACAAAGTTTATGGACAATAATTTTGAATATATTATGGATTTCGTAAATGTTGCAAAACGTAATAATTGCAAGATTTATATAAATTTTAAACATAATATTACAGAAGAAGATTTACCGGCAATAAAAAAATTGATAAAATATTTAAAAACAATTGATATAGACGGTATTTTTATCAACAGTTTTGCAATTTTAGAAGCAATAAAAGTATATAATTTACCTTTTGCTGTAATTATTGATTCATACTTTGACATTCATAACCTGTCAGGAATTGACTTTATGAATAATTTTCATAAAATTGATGAAATAATTATCACTGAAGAAATTTATTTGAAAAATATAGTAAAAATAAAAAAATACACCTCTCTTCCACTTGCCGTTGATTCAGATAATTTACCATGGTTTGCGGAAGATATTGAAAAGTTAGATGCAATAGATGAAGTTGTAATAAAAGGCAAATTCAATAGTTCTGAGGAAATTCTTGAAGGCATAAAATTAATTGAAAAAATACTGGATAAGCCTAAAATTTTTAAAAATCAAAAATTGCCATTCAAGCATGTAAGAAAATGTACGTACCAAACAAATCATTTTTCGGGAGATGTCGTAAGTGCTGAAGGTTGCGATTTTAAATTCAGCAGAAATATCCAAGATTTTGAATGGAATTATAAAAAAACGAAATTGCAAAATGACATAAAATATTACAAAAATGAACAATATAAAATTAATCTTCGTCTTTCTGAACTTGAACACTTAAAAACATTAAAAAGATTTATAAAAAAATTAGGATTTAATCCCATTGATTCAATTGAATATGGCGAAATAGTTTCAACATCTGATTTATCAACAAGCAGTTTTGAAAATGTAATAAAAAAAGTTAAAAAGTTTTGCAAAAACAACAACATTAAATTTCAACTATCAACACCAAGGATATTAATAGAAAGAGATTTTGACAGAGTATACGAATATTGTAAATCTTTAGTAATTACAGAACCTTGTGCATCATCTATAATCGTAAATAATATAGGTTATTTTTGGTCAATAATTAACGATTCAGATATGGCTCGTATACCCGTTGAAATTGGCCAGGGCGTAAACTTACCTAATAGCCTTGCGATAAAAGCATTAAATAATTTACACCCTATTGAAACGATAGATTTCACTTCACAGGCAGATTTAACCGATGTAATTGCAACATTAAAGAAAATTAAAAATATTATTCCAAACAAAAAGTATACAATAGCCGGAAATGTAAGAGTTCCGTCTTTAGGATTATGTCCGTTAAATAATGATAGTGCTGTTGTTTCAAGGCTTTCGTGCAAAGCTCCATGCCATAGAGGCGGATTTGCGCTTAAAGACCCTTCTTTAAACAAATTATTTCCATTTACCTGTGATGGATTTTGCAGAATGCATATGTTTGAAGACAGGATTGCAGAAAATTATGATATTATTGACGAACTTTTAAATGCGGGAATTAATGAATTTGTATTTGATTTTAGTGCATTAAAAGCTAATTTTATACCTATAATATTAACGAATTATTTAAATTCAAGATGTGTGGGTAATATAAAATAATTATTCTTATGATAAAATGATTTAGTAAGAGTGAAAGGATATAAAATGAAAAGAACAAATATTATAGTATCAGTGTTAATATTAATGTTTTGTATGTTTGGAGTATCTTCTTCAAGCTTAATGGCTGCTACATCAAAAGCTCCTGCTAAAAAAGCTCCTGTTACAACACCAGTTAAAAAGCAAACAACAGTGCCAACCGAACCTGTTAAATATACATACACTCCCGCAAAAGCCCTAGATATAGTAAAAAATCCTAATACATATTTGAATAAACGTGTCAAAATTACTGCAAGATTTGACAAATTTTCAAGTTTAGGCTTGGACTACAAACCCGCTTTAAGAAGTTCCGATAAATATATTGCATTTTTAATAAGACGAGACGATGCAGAAAATGATATTCCTCTTTCCGAATTAAAAAATTTTATGAAACGTGAAACAGCAGAAAAATACATTGATTTGGAAACAGATGACGTTATTGAATATTCAGGATTAGTTTTTTCAAATGCTTTAGGCGATGCTTGGCTTGAAGTTGAAGAATTTAAAATTCTTACATCCAAGACAAAAGAGGCAAAAAGCAGTTCTAAATAGGCTAAATGAATGAATAACGAAAATTTGTCCTGTGATAGAATAACTTTAGATATGGAGTTAATTTATGGGCAATAAGAATTTTTTGACAATACACGGACATTTTTATCAACCGCCAAGAGAAAATCCTTGGCTTGAATCAATAGAATTACAAGATAGTGCTTTACCTTTTCACGATTGGAATGAAAGAGTAAATTATGAATGCTACAATCCAAATTCAGTATCAAAAATAGTTGATAACAGAAATAGAATACTTGATGTAGTAAATAACTACGAAAAAATCAGTTTTAATTTTGGTCCGACATTACTATCTTGGATGCAGGAATTTTCACCGATTGCTTATGACAGAGTAATAAAAGCGGATATTAAAAGTGTTCTTGAACATCACGGCCACGGCAATGCAATTGCGCAAGTGTATAACCACATGATAATGCCTCTTGCAAATGAACATGATAAACAAACTCAAGTTAAATGGGGAATTAGAGACTTTGTATACAGATTTGGACGCCAGCCGGAAGGTATGTGGCTGGCAGAAACTGCCGTTGATGATGATACTTTGCGTGTTCTGGTTGAAAATGATATAAAATTCACAATACTTTCACCATATCAGGCCCAACGTGTAAAAAGAATTCCTGATACAAATTGGCAGGATGTAAGCTGGGGAAATATAGACCCTGCTCGTTCATATAGATATTACATAAAATCAGCACCCGGAAAATATATTGATTTATTCTTCTATGACGGAGCTATTTCAAAATCTGTAGCTTTTGATGAACTATTGAAAGACGGTAATAAATTCATAAGACGTTTAAAAGAGGGTGTGTCGGGAGCTAGAGATTATAATCAACTAATCAACATTGCAACCGATGGGGAAAGCTACGGACACCATACAAAATTTGGTGATATGGCATTGGCTTATGTACTAAAAATCAAAGCAGAAGATGAAGGCTTAGAAATAACTAACTATGGAGAATACTTGGAAAAATACCATAGCGATTGGGAAGTAGATATTAAACAAGCATCTTCTTGGAGTTGTTTTCATGGTGTTGGACGCTGGAAAGAAGATTGCGGTTGTTCTACTGGAGGACACCAGGGCTGGAATCAAAAATGGAGAAAACCGTTAAGAGAAGCTCTTGACTACCTAAGAGATGAGCTTGCTGTTATTTATGAAGATGAAAGCAAAAAATATTTCAAATTTGATTGTTGGGAAGTACGAAACAAATACATTGACGTAATACTAAATCGTGCTGAACGTGTTATAAAACAGTTTCAGGCAGAAAACTTTATTTCTGATTTAAGTGATACTGACAAAGTAAGAGCAATGGAATTACTTGAAATACAACGTCAAGCAATGCTTATGTATACAAGCTGTGGTTGGTTTTTCTCAGAAATTTCGGGAATAGAAACAACTCAAATTATGAAATATGCTGCAAGAGCAATTCAACTTGCAAAAAATTTCTCTAATAAAAACCTTGAAAACAAATTCCTTGATTATTTGAGTAATGCTCAAAGTAATTTTAAAGAATACGGGAATGGAAAAGATGTTTTTGAGCGTTTTGTAAAACCTTCTATTGTTACTTTAAAACAGATTGCATCTTTATGGACAATTTCTTCATTATATCAAGATTTTGATGATGAAGAAGATGTATATTGCTACAGAATAAAGAAAAAATCCTACAAAAAAGTCGAAAAAGGTAATGCCAATTTTGTAATTGGTAATATTGAAATCAGTTCAAAAATTACACTTGAAAAATCTAATTTAGTTTTTGTATTAATGCAATATCAAGGAGGAGATTTCCACTGTGCGATAAAAGAATTTTCTACAGAAGATGAATATACAAGAATACAAAAAGAACTTGTTAAAAACTTCCTATTAAACCCAATAACAGAAATTATAAGAGCAATTGATGAATATTTCGGAAAAGAATATTTTACACTAAAAGATATATTTATCGAGGAAAGACGCAAGATTTTACAAATTTTATTACGAGATAAGATGAATAAATTTGCGCAAACCTACGAAGATTTATATAACGAAGGTAAAACCTCAATATATCAAATGCAATCATTAGGCCTAAGCGTACCCGATGAATTTAAACTTGCAGCAGGTTACGCTTTAGGACGTCAATTTAATGATTTAATGAATGAATCAAAATCATTCCTTGATCCGGATATTATTCAACAAGCTGCAGACATTTCATTTGAAGCTAAAAAAATTGGTGTAAAAATTGATAAAGAACCGACTTCAAAAATGTTTAGCCATAAACTTTTACAAAATATAAACAGACTTGCAAACAGTATTGAATTTCATCAGGCCGAAGTTATTATCGAAATTTTTGATTTCATCGAAAAATTAGATTTAAAAGTAGATATATCAGAAGCTCAAAACACATATTTTAACCGGATTTTTCACCAGGTTGGCGATTATATAGAAAATATGCGTGATTTCAAAGATGAAAAAGACAAAGATTTTATAGAAATTTTATTAGAAATCGGGAAAAAATTAAACATCAATACGGACTTCTACAGAAACAAGCTTGATAAAGTCTTATTAAGCGGAATGTAAATTTATTTTCCAAAAATAGGCGGCGGTTGAATATATAAAGGCTTCAAATCCTGCCAAGTTCCTGATGGTTTTTGTAATGATAATTTTGCCAAAATTTCTGCGAAATTATGCTCCAGATTTGTGTAAGAGACAATATCTTCACAAATCGGTGAAAATATTTCGAACATAGAATCGTCTGTAATTAATGAATAAGTACCATTTTTCACTTTTTCTTTTAATTCTTCTATCAAAACAGCACCAATAATTTCTTTATCCCAAGTGTATGCTTTATTTTTTCTTGCATCCAGTATAACCATAGGAGTATTTTTTGTTTTTGTAACTTGAGAAATTATTTCAAGCGAAGAAATACCGATAGTTTTTAAATTAAGTTGCTGAGCCATAACCTTTGCAACAGTCATACAAGCCCTTATACCTGTAAAACTTCCCGGTCCAATATCTGTTGATATTTTGGTTAAATCGTTTGGTACTAAATTATTCTTTTTTAAAATATTCCTTATATTTGATATTAAAAACGCAGAATGATATGTATTTCCTTCGTTTTCAACAGCAATAGAATCAATAACTTTTTCATTATCTGCTATAGCTATATATGTTTTATCAAGGCAGGTATCAAACGTCAATAACATTTTTTCAACTCCTCAATAATATTATCTTCCCTTTCTCCAAAAGATTTTAAAGAATATAATCTTGAATTATTTTCCTCACACTCGACATTAATTTCAATCCTATTAAACGGAATTTCTTCTTGCGAAAACTCAGCCCATTCAACAAATGTCAAAATCTTACCCTCTGAATACTCTCTTAATTCATCACAAATTGTTTTTACACCAACATTTTCCAATCTATACAAATCAAAATGATAAACAGGAATTTTACCGGTATGGTACTCGTTTAGAATAACAAAACTTGGACTTGTAACGTGCTCTAATATATTCATTTGCTCCGCTACTAATTTTACGAATGCAGTTTTTCCTGCTCCAATTTCACCATATAAACTAATAAAACAGCCATCCTCAAGCAATGGTGAAAGGTTTACGGCAAGGGTTCTTGTATCGTCAATTGAATTGCATAGAACATCAAACGAATTCATCCTAGCCTCTGTTTATAATAACTTTATTTCTTCCGTGTTCTTTTGCAAAATAAAGAGCCTTGTCCGCTTTAGTGTATAATTGTTGAGGTTCATCACCTTCTTGATATTCATATACTCCGACACTTATTGTAACCTGAATTTCGCTAATTTTAGCATCTTTAACACCAGTTAAATCAACATGTTTAGCCTCAACATTGCTTCTCAAACGCTGAGCAACAGTAGCAGCTTCCTCCAGCTTTGTAAAAGGAAGCAATATCGCAAACTCCTCTCCACCGTACCTAGATGGAATATCAGATTCCCTTAAGCTGCCTTTGATAATTTCGGCAACATTCTTCAAAACTTCATCTCCGACTGCGTGCCCATGATTATCATTAACCTTTTTGAAGAAATCAATATCTAACATTATTGCACTTAACGGACGTTTTTGACGTTTTGCTGTTGCAACCTCTTGTTTTAATCTTACTTCAAATTGACGACGGTTATTTAAGCCTGTCAAAGCATCTAATGTAGCGTGTTGTAAAACTTCTGCGTACATATTTGCACGTTGAATTGTTATTGAAGATTGTTTTGTTAACTGGTCAATATAATCAATTTCACGCTGAGATAGCTTATCAACGTGGCTATGAGCAACTATAACACCTAACACAGAAGAATCTGCGGCTACAAGAGGGAATAAGCCTATTTTATTATCTTCTGC
>Ga0256405_10011699_pt1 | contig 11102 bp, 19 predicted proteins | sample RumenRJG_02DNA_FD_189096 | JGI IMG/M metagenome (GOLD analysis project Ga0256405, IMG submission 189096) | Bovine rumen microbial communities from Lethbridge, Alberta, Canada - RJG_02 | ecosystem: Host-associated > Mammals > Digestive system > Stomach > Rumen | place: Canada: Alberta...
CGCCTACCAGCAGATGGGCGGCGTGAACGGGACGCATGATCTTATGTGGGCCAATCGCGCATACCTCGACTACTACACCTTTCCCGCGGGCATCACGCTCACCATCCCCGAGGTCGAGGCAACCATGTCCGCGACCGCGCCGCCGTGGAAGAAGGCGAGCGCATGAGCGACAAGAACATGGCGCGCCGCGCCCGCGTGGAGATTACGTTTGACGGCGTTGACATCACGGCGTCCATGCTGCCTTATCTGCTTTCGGTGTCCTATACGGATAATCAGGAGGATACGGCGGACGCCTTGCAGCTCAACTTTCAGGACACATCGGCCATTTGGTTGACCGATTGGCTTAATCAGGCGGTCGATGCTGCTGCCGGGCGCGGCATGGCCATCCAGGGTGTGATCGTCCGGCAGAACTGGAACAGTGACGGCAAGGACGACCTCCTTGATACCGGCACGTTCGAGCTGGAAAGCGTGACGTGCTCCGGCCCTCCGTCCACGGTGGCGATTAAGGGGACGTCCCTGCCGTTCACATCGCAGATCAGGCAGACCAAGAAGACCAAGGCGTGGGAGAAGTACGACCTCGCCGGCATCGCGAACGAAATGGCGGGCGCGAACGGCATGGTCTGTATGTTCCTCTCTGCGCAAAATCCCTTTTATGACCGCGTGGAGCAGTACGACAGCAGCGACATCGAATTGCTCTCGCAGCTCTGTCACGACGCCGGCTGCTCTCTCAAGGCAACGGACAAGATGATCGTGATCTTCGATCAGTCCGACTACGAGAGCAAGGGCGCGGTCAAAAAGGTTAAGCGCGGCGACCACAGCTATACCAAGTGGCGCCTCGGTACGACCACCGCGGACACGCAGTACACGAGCTGCCGGGTGTCGTACAACGACCCGGCAACCGGCAAAAGCATCGAGGGCATCGCCTACTGCGAGGACTACGACAGCAGCAAAAAGAGCAACCAGCAGTTGGAGGTCTCGCAGAAGGTCGGCTCGATCGGCGAGGCGAAGGAGCTGGCCGCGAAGCTGCTGCGGCTGCACAACAAATTCGAGCGCACGGTGCAGTTCACCTTTCCCGGCGACCCCGCCCTGCTCGCGGGGCTGAACATCGAGCTGGAGGACTGGGGCGGCTGGGACGGCAAGTACATCATCACACAGGCGAAGCACACGGTGAACGCCTCGGGCGGCTACACCACGACCGTCAATGCGCGCCGGGTATTGGAGGGGTATTGATGGATCTGGAAAAAATCGTCGCCGGCCTCGTGCGCGTCGGCACGGTCACGGACGTCAACAACGTCAAGCACCTCGCCCGCGTGAAATTCCAGTCGGAGGACATGACCTCCGGCTGGTTGTACGTTCTCAACAACCGTCCGTATATCCCCGGCTACGATCAGACGCAGCAGACAGAAAGCAGGTCGGGCGGCAGCGGCGCGGCGGCATTCGCGGCGCACACGCACGATCTGGTTATCAAGCAGTGGATGCCGAAGATCAACGACACGGTTGTGTGCCTGTATCTGCCGGTGTTCAACGCTGACGGCTTTGTTTTGGGAGGTATTGGCTGATGATCGTAGGAAAGCTCGGCGAGATCATCTTTGAGGTCTCGGACGATGTTGTGCAGACGCTCGATAATATGTCATGGTCCGGCTCGGTGCGTTACGCGACGCACCAGCGCCACCTTTACCATGCCAAGACCGAGTACACGGGCATGAATCCCGATCAAATCCAATTCGACATCACCCTTTCGGCGTACCTCGGCGTCAATCCGCAAACGGCGATCGGGAAGATTTGGAAGTATGAGCGCGACGGCGAGCCCGTGCCGCTCGCGATCGGGCACAAGGGGTACGGCAAGTACCGCTGGACTATCACCAAGCACAACATCAAAATGAAACACTTTGACGGGGAGGGCGACCTGACGCACTGCGTCGTCTCCGTCAGCTTGCAGGAGTACATCTATTCGTGAGGAGGCGAGGATATGTCGCACAAGGTATCGGCTGCGGAGCTGAACGATGAAGTGCTCAACGAGAGCGACTATGTGCGGTCCGTTCTGCAGAATATCTCGAACATCCTCAAAACGAGGCAGGGCACGGTGCCGTTCTTCCGGGAGTTCGGCTTGCCGATGGAGTTCGTCGACCAGCCGATGCCGGTTGCGGCGCCGACGCTGATCATCGAAGTACGCGAGGCGCTGATGCGCTTCGAGCCTCGGGCGGAGCTGGTCGATATCAGCTTTACATCGAATGATCACGGTCAACTATTCCCTGTCGTGGAGGTGGAAATCAATGAGCAGAAATCCGGAATTTGAGTTTGTGGATGCCGACGTCGCAGAGCTTCAGGCGGAAATGGTGCAGACCTATGAAACGCTGTCCGGCGAAACGGTGCTGCCCGGCTCGCCCGAAAATCTGATGATCCAGTGGGTAGCGTCGATCATCTTGCAGGAGCGCATCAAGGGCAACTACGCAGCCAATCAGAACTTGCCCTCCCGCGCTGAGGGCAACAACCTCGACGCGCTGGCCGAGCTTTTCTATGCGCAGGAGCGTCCGGGCGCGACCGCGGCGACCTGCACGGTACGCTTCCACATTTCCGCGGCGCAGTCGTCTGCGATCCTCGTGCCTGCCGGTACGCGCGTCACAGACGGCAGCCAAAAGCTGTACTGGGAGACCACAGCGGACGCATGGGTGGCGATCGGCGACACCTACGTTGATGCGCAGGTGCGGTGCCAGACGGCTGGCACGGTCGGCAACGACTTCACGCCCGGCATGATCAACACCATCGTCGACGTCTACGATTACTACTCCGCCGTCGAGAACACCACGACGAGCGACGGCGGCAGCGCGCCCATGAGCGACGACGCTTTCTATGAGCTGTTGCGCCAGTCGATGGACAGCCTTTCGACAGCCGGCGCGCGCGGAAACTACATCTACCACGCGATGGCGGTGTCCTCGGAGATCGCCGACGTCGTGGTGAACTCCCCGACGCCCGGCGAGGTCTACATCTACGCGCTGATGGACGACGGCACGATTGCGACGTCCACCATGAAGGCCGCGATTCTCGCCGCGTGCAGCGCGGAGGACGTGCGACCGCTGACCGATAAGGTCGTGATGGACGACCCGACCACCGTTTCCTACAACATCACGCTCACCTACTACATCCCGCGCGACGCCACCGAGGAAAGCGCGACCATCCAGGCAAACGTGACGAAGGCCGTCAACGAGTATGTGGCGTGGCAGTGCGGGAAGCTCGGCCGCGACATCAATCCGTCGAAGCTGATCTCCATGCTCATGCAGACCGGCATCAAGCGCGTGGCGCTCACGGCGCCGACCTTCACCACGCTTTACGACGGGAACGACCCCGATCATCCCGTCCCGCAGATCGCCACGGTCGGCACGGTCACGGTGACGAACGGAGGCGTTGAGGATGAATGAGCTGCACGAGTATTCCGCCGTCAACTTTTTGGGGCAGCTCCCGCGCGTCCTCGCGGAAGACAAGCGTATGTCCGCGCTCGCCGCCGCCATTGCGAAAGCACTGGCGACGCGGCTTGCCGAGCTGCCGGAGGAAGAAATCTACACGCGCATCGACGCGCTGCCGGAGCCGCTGCTTGATATCCTCGCCAAAGACTTCAAAGTCGATTGGTATGGGTACGACTATCCTATCGAGGTCAAGCGCGAGCAGATCAAGACGAACTACTACGTTCATCGTCACCTCGGCACATACGGCGCGGTGCGGAAGGCGATCTCTGTCATCTACCCGAACTCCATTTTGGAGGAATGGTTTGACTACGGTGGGGATCCGTACTACTTCCGCATCGTCCTCGACCTGACGGAAGACCCGAACGTGGTCTTGTCGCACGACGAGATCGTGCGCGCCGTCAACCTTTACAAGTCCCTGCGCTCGCATCTGGAAGACGACGCCATCGCCTACCGTACGAGCTGTGACATGGAACTCGGCGTCGCAACGGGCTACGTCATTTACACCGTGCGCGTCTGCGGCACATACCCGGAGACGGCGACGCAAGGGCTTCTGCTCGACCTCGGTATCGACGCGAACACGGCGAAGGGCGGCATGCTCTATACCGTGCCCGCCGTGGGCGAGATCAACGCCGGCACCTATCCCAGCGCGGCGGTGCAGGGTGACGTCGATGATATCGGTGTTCTGGCGCTTACCGATAGCGGCGGCGCGGAATATACAACAATCGCCTGCGGGAGTGATCCCGAAGGACTGTAAGGAGGGATTATAATGCTTGACACCGCTGCGCTGACCGACATTCGCGGATACATCAAGCGGCGCGTTTCCTACGCCCGATACCGCGTCGGCAGCACCTACTATCGGGCCGAGCTGACCGACATTGATTATGTCGGCGGCAACACCGTCCGCGCGCGCCTCTCCATCATTCCGAGCGGAACGGTCACGGTCAACCGCGTGGAGCTTTACAGCTCTGCCGGCGAGTTGTGGGCGCATCAGGATTGCAGCATCACAGTCTCGTCGGGAGAAACCGGCATCTTGTTCTGGTTTGACTTCACGATCACGGAAAAGGAGGCGTAAGCCATGTATCAGAGAACTTATTGGGAGGACGAGGTACGCAGCCCGTCCAACCGCTACAACGTCACCAACAATGCGGACGGCACAAAGACCATCACCAAGGCCGGTACGGTGATGCAGCCTGGCACGTTCCAAGACCAGCAGCATTTCAACAACATGGAGGTCGGCATCACCGACACGCAGATCGCGGTGATGATGCTGATCAACGCCATGCGTCAGAACGAATGGGAGGTTGAGCGCGGACAGCTCACGCTTACGAACAGCGCGATCTATCCCATTAACAACAGCGTTCAGAGCGTGGCGCTCCAGCTCCCGAAGGAGAATGGGGACTACATTGTTCTGGCGGAAGTCGTCAGCTGCTCCGGTAACGCGGGCGAGGTCGTCGTCAGCGACAAGCTCGCCAACGGCTTCAAGATCGGCTACACCGGCTCGGCCAAGAGTGCGGTCGTACAATATACTGTGATTGGAGGCTATCTGAAATGATCATCATTGAGAAGAACGAGGGCGAAAAGATCGACTATGAGGTGCACGGCAAGAAGATCACCTTTGACGATGATCTCACCATCAACCTCGCCAAGCGCCAGGAGGATTGGCCGGTCCACATCGACGTCTGCTTTGACACCGACCGCGAGCTGGTGATCGGCGCAGCCGCTGGGCGTCTGTACGTCGCCGAGATCGACATCCCCAAGCGCGAGTACATCCTGCCGGAGCCCTCGGAGAACGAGGGTATGGGTGAGAGCGACCCGCCGACGCCTGTGCCTCTGGACATGGACAAGGTTACGCTCTCCCTGTGGTCGATTGAGTAAAGGAGGACAAGGAAATGTCGAATTTCGATCTGAGCAATTTCGCTATGAAGGCCGTCTGCCCCGGCAACGAAATCCTCTATGACGACAAGGGTATGCCCTCGGTCATGGTCTTTCTTCCGAAGCGCACCTATGCCGAGCTCGGCATGGGCGCGTCGACGGCGGTACACAAGGCGTTCATCGTCAACGGACAGGAGGTTGACGGTATCTACGTCAGCAAGTATCTGAATGTCATTCAGAACGGCCGCGCCTACTCCTGGGCCGGGCAGGACCCCGCCGCCGATACCGTTGACTTCGACATTGCGCGCGCTGCGTGCGAGGCGAAGGGCGAGGGCTGGCACCTGATGACGCGCATCGAGCGCGGCATGCTGATTCAGCTCTGCCAGAATAACGGCTTTATCCCCAAGGGCAACAACGGCTACGGCAAGGACAGCACCGAGACGGCGTACAAGGCCATCCCGACGACCAAGAACGGCACGCAGATCAGACGCACCGCCACGGGCACCGGCCCGCTGACCTGGTATCACGACAATTCCCCTGCTGGCATCGCCGACCTCTGCGGCGACGTGTGGGAATGGGACGGCGGTCTGCGCACGGTCAAGGGCGAGGTGCAGGTGCTCGCCAACAACAACGCCGCCGACAGCGCGCACGCGCAGGGTGCCACGTCCGCGGAGTGGAAAGCAATCAAGGCGTCGGACGGTACGTTGATCACGCCGGACGGCAGCGGCACGACCTCCGGCTCGGTGAAGATGGACTGGATCAGCAGCAAGCTCACCTACTCCACGACGATCACTGATTCCGCGCCCGGCAGCCACAGCTGCACCTTTGCAAACGTCGTGGCGAACAGTTCGATCGGCGACGCCGCGAAGCTGCTCTTGCAGGAGCTCGGTCTGCTGCCCTACTCCGGCTCGGAGCTTTACATCGGGCAGACGGTGTACTTCAACAACGCGGAGGACGAACGGCTCTTCTCCTCCGGCGGCAGCGCCTACAATGCCGCTTGCGGTTTCGCCTCGTTCTACGGCAGCAACCCGCGCTCGCACTGCAGCTGGAACGTCGGCTTCCGCTCCGCTTATGTAAAACTGCCTTCTGCCTGACTGCGTACTGCGTCCCCCGCGATAGCGGGGGACTCCCATTTATACCGCGCGTAAGCGCGGTCGCGCAAAAATTTTTTGGAGGGTATAACGTATTCCGTAATTTTCTGCCAAAAACGAGCGACGCCCGCCCCGCTGATGGTATAATCGGCTGACTTTTTCGGTGGGGGCGGGCGCTCATGGCAGAGGATTTGAAAATCCTCCAGAAGATTTTTGACATGATGGAGTACGCATACGGCGCGCTCGCGCAGTTCCCCAAATCCGAGAAGTTTGCTCTCTGCACCGACATAAAGCACAGCATGGATAAGCTGCTGGAACGCTGCATCGAGGCGCAGAAGAAGTATTACAAAAAGACCACCTTGCAGGACATGGACGTGGAGATCATGAAGCTCCGCGCCTATATCCGCCTTTCCCACCAACTCGGTTTCCTCCCTATGAAGAAGTACGAGATATGGTCGGAAATGGTGGTCGAGATCGGAAAGATGTTAGGTGGATGGATCAAGGCCGTCAACGGTCCGAAATCCACTTGACGCAGGGGACAGCCCGGTTCGCTCTTCTACTCCGGCAGCAGCGCCAACAATGCCGCTTACGGTTTCGCCTCGTTCAACGGCAACAACCCGCGCTCGAACTGCAACTGGAACATCGGCTTCCGCTCCGCTTAACCTCACCCGTCAGATGTTGCGCACCTACGCGGTACGCTTCCAGCACACGAGGTATTAAGGGGGCTGTTCCCTCAGCCGGCTATTGGCTGGAAAATAGTACGCTGCAAATGCCGGCGTTCCGGCCCGCGAGGGTACGGCGCTCGCAACGTGCAGCCTCCGGGGGAACGACGGAATGGAAAAGCACTCTCATGTTTTCGAGCGTTTTGCGACCTTCGACAATATGTACGACGGCTATCGGATGGCGCGCCGCCAAAAGCGGTATCTGTCCGTGGTGCTGGACTACTCCGCCAACCTCGAAGAAAACATCATTGATTCGGTCAACCGTCTGCAATGGCGAATGTACGAACCGGGCGCGCCGATGCCGTTCTTCGAGTATTTTCCGAAGAAGCGGCTGATCCACGCAATGCCGTTCTACGACCGCGTAATAAACTGCGCGGCCTACAATGTCCTGTTCCCGATCTACCGGCGCTCGATGTATGAGCACTCCTACGGGAGCATTCCCGGCCTCGGCACCCTGCGTGCCGTCCAGCAGCTCCAGGAATGGATGCGCCTCGTCAGCCGCAAGCCGCAGAAGTGGTACATAGGGAAACTCGACATAGCAAAGTTTTTCTTCCGCGTCCCGATTGAGGTGCAGCTGCGCGAGCTGGCGCGCCCGCTCGACGATCCCGATATGATGTGGTTTCTCGAAAAGGCCATCCGCTGCGACGGCAGACCGTTCGGCCTGCCGCTCTACTGCACCGACGTCACCACGGCGGAGCGCGTCGTCGGTATTGGAATGCAGGTCGGTTCGCTGATCTCGCAAATGACGGCGAACGTTGTGCTGACGCCGCTCGACCACTTCATCAAGCGCGAGCTGCGCGTCCCGCTCTATATCCGCTACATGGACGACATGATGATACTCTGCCCGTCCAAACAGCAGGTATGGGACGCGATCGGCGCGGCGGACGATTATCTGCAAGAGCATTTGGGCTTGCAGCTCAACGAGAAAACGGCGGTGATGCCAGTCGGCTACCGCGTGGAGTTCATCGGGCGCATCGTCCGCCCGCAGAGCATCGAGCTCCGCAAGGCGACGTCTTTGCAGATGAAACGCCACCTCGCCTATGTGATGGATGGATACGCCAAAGGCAAGCTGCCGCTGGAATACTGCCAGTCGGTGATACAGTCCTACCTCGGCCTGATGAAACACGCCGACTGCGACGAGCTGCGGGCACAGGTGCTCCGCGATTTTGTCCTCGTCAGGCACAGCGAAAATTAAAGATCACCAACAATGTGAACGGCAACCGCTTCGGCGGCTGCCGTTCTCGCGTACAAGGAGGAAAGTATGAAAATCATCTGTCTTTTTGAAAGAACGGGGGCGGCGGCATGACAACTTTTCAGATTGTTATTGCCGTCCTCGGCGGCATCTCGACGCTCTGTGGGATAATCGTCTACTTCGTCAAAGCTTATAAGAAGCTGCGCGAAGACAACAAAAAGGCGCAGGAGGATCTGCAGTGCATCCGAGAAGGCGTGAAGTGCATGTTGCGCGGCGCCATACTGACCGTGTACTACAAGCATCACAACGAGGACGCCATCACGCAGTACGAGTACCAAAACGTCGAGCTGCAATACGCCGCCTATAAAGCCCTGGGCGGAAACAGCTTTATCGACAAGGTACATGAGGACATCACGAAATGGGAGGTCATCCAATGAACGCACAGATTTTCGCTTTTCTCCTGCTGCTCGTTTCTCTGCTGACCGGCCTCGTGACTGAGGCGATCAAGAACATGGAGATCGAGCGTGGACAGAAGACCAGACCGAACACCACAGCCGGCATCGTGGCGCTGATTCTCTCCGCGGTGGTCGGCGTCGGCTGGGCGTTTTACACCGGCGCGACCTGGACGGTGCAGCTCGGCCTTGCACTTGTCGCCCTCGTTTTTTTATCGTGGCTCTGTGCTATGGTGGGCTACGACAAGGTTGTGCAGACGCTCGCACAGCTGCGCACGGGAGGGGAAAAATTATGAATAAGCAGCCGGTCAAGCTCTTGCAGACCGACCCGCGCTGGAAGTCGAAACGCTACCCGTGCAACGGCGGAACAATGAGCATCGGCGGCGGAGGCTGCGGCGAGACCTGCGCGGCGATGATCGCCTCCACGTTGACCGGCAAGGATGTGTTGCCGCCCGAGACAATGGAATGGGCGTGCGACCACGGATATGTCTATGCCAATCAGGGCACGAGCTACGACTACTTCCGGCCGCAGCTCGCCGTCTACGGCATAGACTGCGACCTGCTGACGTGGTGCAAGTGCCTCGACAACGGGAGCTGGGTGCGGTACAAGGTGATCGAAATGCTCCATCAGGGGTATTACTTCATCGCCTTGATGAAGAAAGGCCTCTGGACAAGCGGCGGTCATTACGTCGTCGTTTGGTGGGAGGACGGCAAGGTCCGCATCAACGACCCGGCGAGCACAAAGCCGGAGCGGGAGAACGGAGATCCCGAACTCTTTTTCAATCAGGCGAAATACTTCTGGTGGATAGACGCCAGAGTGTACAACAACGGAGGGGAGGACGAAGAAGTGACAGCAAAGGCAATCTACGAGGCGTTGCAGAAAGACCCGGAGACCGCGTGGAAGATCGTCGAGCTGGCGAATCAGTACGCGGCGACGCTGCCGCCGAGCGATTATGCGAAAGATGCTTGCAAACGCGGCATCGAAAGCGGCCTGTTCACGGACGGAAACCACGACGGTCTTGTCGACAACCCGCAGGCGTTCTTGAAGCGTCAGGAGCTCGCCACGGTGCTCGATCGAAAGGGGCTGCTGACGGAATGAAGAAGAAACGCCGTCAGGGGCAGCGGGAGATCATGCTTGAATACTCCAAGCGCATCACAAACGATATGCGCGGGCTGCTCTGGGTGATCTCGGTCGGTGGCCTGCTGCTCGCGTTCTACTGCGTCCGCCGCGGATTTGAGGGCGGCTTGCCGTGGATTACGGCGATGGTCGGCCTCCCGTGGACGGCATGGGGAACGGCTGCGGCGTTCTATCTCAACCTCGCCAAGAGCGATCACAAGGCGGGCGGCATCACCTACGACGCAGCCAAGGCGGAGAATTTCGGCGTCAGGCCGGAGGAGCCCGTCGCGGCGCCGGAGGATTGTGTCCCGGAAATATGAACGAGGAAAGCCCTCGGTAGGACTTCAATGGTCCCGCCGAGGGCTTTTTGCCGTTTCTGGCCTCTCCGTGGCGCTGTGGGTGGCTCAATGGTCGGGGTAGTGTCCTACACTACCCATACCCTCCGCGCCTCTGGACGCCGCCATTCCGTTAGCGTCAGCGCGCCTCACGCCTCATAGCCGGCCGAGCTTTCGCCCAAGCCATACACAGGGGCGCTTCCAGATTGGGGGCTTGATTGTGACGACCACGGGCTTTACCTGCCCGCAGCCCTCGCACAGATCGGGCTCGGCGGACATCACTGCCCGCCGAAGCTCTTTCTTGCTCATGCCGAGGTGCTTCTCGGCGCACTCCTTGCAGAATTCAGCCATTGTATGCCTCCTTAATCTGAACGTCGTGGATGATGTACTGCTCCGAGCCCTCCGCCGTCTGGTAGAGCATCGGCGTGATGGCCACCGGCGCGCCCGGCTTGCGCTCGATGAACGCCTGCGCCGCTTCAAGGGTGGTGTAGCCCTCCTGCGATATGTGGCTGCTCGGGATGTCCCCGGCGCCCGGAAGGTGCTGCCGGTACTCGATGATGTATGCTCTCATATACTACCTCCAGCTTCTGACGTATTCGGCGACGGCCTCGTTGAATCGCACCGTCACATTGTCGTCGCTCTCGCCGGGATTCCGGATAAAGAGAAACCTATCGACCGTTTTGCCGGGGAACTTCTCGGCGTCGATCACATGGAGCTGAAAAGCGTCTTCGCCCCAGCTTACATCGTCGATCTCGTGGAACTCCGGCAGATAGGGCTTAATGCGGTCGATTGCCACGTCCAGCAGATGTCCGAAGTCAATCATCGTTCTATTCCTCCGTGGTAAGCTGGATAAAGTCGCC
>Ga0256405_10011700_pt1 | contig 11099 bp, 10 predicted proteins | sample RumenRJG_02DNA_FD_189096 | JGI IMG/M metagenome (GOLD analysis project Ga0256405, IMG submission 189096) | Bovine rumen microbial communities from Lethbridge, Alberta, Canada - RJG_02 | ecosystem: Host-associated > Mammals > Digestive system > Stomach > Rumen | place: Canada: Alberta...
AAAGTTGAGAGTTGAGAGTTGAGAGTTGAGAGTTGGGGGTGGAGAGTTGCGCGTTGAGGGACATGATCGCCTCTTCCGCCGCGCGTTTCGTCTTGCCCATCACCGAGACGGGGTTCACCGCCTTGTCGGTCGAGATGAGCACGAAGCGCCGGACGCCGTGCGCGGCCGCGAGCTCGGCCAGCGCGCGTGTCGCCTCCGTGTTGTTGCGCCACGCCTCCTCGGGATTGAGCTCGCACATCGGCACGTGCTTGTACGCGGCCGCGTGTAGGATGACCTCGGGCCGGTGCGCCGCCAGGAGCGCCGCCATCTTGTCGCGGTCGTTCACGTCGACCATGAGCGGCACGAGCGCCGCGACCGTCTGACGCGCGCGCATCTCGCGGTCGATCTCGTAGAGCGCGTTTTCGCCGCGTTCGACCATCAGGATCTTCCGCGCGCCCGCCGCCGCCACCTGGCGGACGATCTCGCCGCCGATGGAACCGCCCGCGCCCGTCACCATCACGCACTTGCCGGCGAGGAAGCGCACGGCCGTGCGGTTGTCGAAATGGCGCACCGCGCGCGCGAGCAGCTCTTCGTCGTTCCGGCGGGCGAGCAGGTAGGCGCGCCAGAGGACGCGCAGACCGACGATGCCGACCGTCGCGAGGAAGAACGAGATCAGCGTCACGGAATACGGCGGGCGCATGTGCGCGAGCGCGGCGTCGGGCATGAGGACACGCAGCAGCGTCAGGAGGACGCACGCGAGGCACGTCGCGCCGAAGTAGCGCGGCAGGTCGCTGATGCGGATGCGCCGCCACGCGAGGCGGTAGCAGCCGCAGAGGAAGAGCGCGGCGAGATAGACCGCCAGCACGACGAGATAGGAGAGCGCGGCCTTGCGCCAGCCGAACGACGGCTCGTTGAAGTTGAGGCGCAGCGCGAACGCCGCGAGGTACGCGACGCCGACCGTGAGCGCGTCGACCGCGACGCCGACGAGCCGCGTCGCGAGGAAGAGCGCCCACGCTCTGGCCGTCCGCGTCATGTCAGAACGAGGCCCCCATGAGAAGGATCAGCACGGCGGGCGCGAAGAGGAGCGAATCGACCATGTCGAGGAAGCCGCCCATGCCGTTCGTGATCTTCATTGTCGACGAGTCCTTCACGCCGACCCAGCGCTTGAATTTCGATTCGACGAGGTCGCCGCACGTGCCGACGACCGCCGCCGTCACGCCGCAGACGAGCGACTTCGCGAGGCTGAAGCCGGTCGCGCCCATGAAGGCGCTGGAGACGAGGCAGGAGGCGACGAGCGAGCCGCAGAGCCCTTCCCAGCTCTTGTTCGGCGAGATCGTGGGGCACATCTTGTGGTTGCCGCCCTTCATCAGCCGGGCGGACGTGAGGCCGAAAGCGAACCCGCCGACGTCGGAGAACTTTATGATGGCGATTACGTAAAGGAGCATCACATTCCCGAGGCGGAACGGACCGCACAGCGCGTCGCCATAGTGCTTCGGGATAAGCCCAAGGACTATAAGACACGAAATGACGGCCCAGCCGAGGAGATATCCGGCGAACCGGACAAGGAGAGCGAAGTCGTGCGCCTGGGCCATCTTCGCCTTGCTGTCGTACAAGGCGGAAAACTCCATGCCCGCAAGCATTGCGAGCACGGCCGTGGCAGGCATAAAGGCAACGGGCGGCAGGAAAAGAATGGCAAGAATGACCACCGCCCCCACGGCCAGACCCGTCAGTGTTCTCTTAAGTATCGGATTCATCTTTCTCCATCATCCATCATTCAAAATTCATAATTCATCATTCATCATTTCCCCCGCCCTCCCATCCGCCGCTCGCGCTTCGAGAAGCTGGCGAGCGCCTTGTCGAACTCCTGCTTGTCAAAGTCAGGCCAGAGGACGTCGGTAAAGTAGAACTCGGCGTATGCCGCCTGCCAAAGCAGGAAATTGGAAAGCCGCAGCTCCCCCGAGGTCCTAACAATCAAGTCAGGATCGGGAATCCCAGCGGTATCGAGGCAGGAGGAGAACACCGCTTCATCCTCAACAGACTCTCCATGCTCTCTGCGCCTCTGCGCCTCTGCGTTAAAATTCTTAGCGGCCCGCACAATCTCGTCTCGTCCGCCGTAGGAAAGCGCGACGACGAGCGTGAACTCGCCATCCTTCGTCTTCTCCTCCAGCGCGGCGATTTCGCCGCGCAGCTTCTCCGAAAGATCCGTGCGCCGGCCGATGACGCGGAACCGGATGCCGTTCGCGATCAGCTCCTTTTCCTTCGTGTGGATGTAGGTCGACAGGAGCTTCATGAGCCCGCCGACCTCCTCCGCCGAGCGCTTCCAGTTCTCGGTGGAGAACGCGTAAACGGTGAGATACTTTATCCCCGCCTCCTTGCACCAGTGCATCGTACGGTCAAGCGACTCGGCGCCGGCTCTGTGGCCAGCGAGCCGCGGCAGGTGGCGCTTTTCCGCCCACCGGCCGTTGCCGTCCATGATCACCGCCAGATGTTCCATCAGACGTTGATCCTCAGCGTGGTTTCGCGCGCGGGACCGACGGACAGGACGCCGAGCCGGCCGCCGATGATGTCGAGAATGCGGTTGATGTACTTCTTCGCGTTCTCGGGCAGTTCCGCATAGTCGGTGATGTGCGACGTCGGGCACTGCCAGCCGGGCAGCTCCTCGTAGACCGGCTCGCACTGCGCGAGCGCGTCGAGGTCGGACGGGAACGTCGTGTAGACGAAACCGTCCCTGCGGCGGTAGCCCGTGCAGATCTTCACGACCGGGAACTCGTCGAGCACGTCGAGCTTTGTCATCGCCCAGTAGTCGATGCCGTTGACGCGTCGCGCGAAGCGCGCGACGACCGCGTCGAACCAGCCGCAGCGGCGCGGGCGGCCCGTCGTCGCGCCGAACTCGCCGCCGCGCGTGCGCAGCGTCTCGCCGTCCGCGTCGAAGAGCTCCGTCGGAAACGGCCCTTCGCCGACGCGCGTCGTGTAGAGCTTCAGGACGCCGATGACGCGGTCGATGGCGCGCGGGCTCACGCCCGAGCCCGTGCACGCGCCGCCCGCCGTCGGGTTGGAGCTCGTCACGAAGGGATACGTGCCGAAGTCGATGTCGAGCATCGTCGCCTGCGCGCCCTCGAAGAGGAGCGACTTCTGCGCCTCCAGGCTCTCGTGCAGAAACTGGATCGTGTCGGTCACGTACGGCATCAGCGCCGGGACCATCGGCAGGTAGAGGTTGACCATCTCCTCCGCGTCGAGCTCATGCGCGCCGAGCGCCTTGAGCTTGCGGTTGGCGTCGGCGACCTGCCGGCGGATGAGATCCGGGAAGTTCGGCTTGAGGATGTCGCCCACGCGCATGCCGTAACGGCCGACCTTCGCGGCGTAGGCCGGACCGATGCCGCGCCCCGTCGTGCCGATCTTCTCGCCGTCGGGCCGCGCCGCCTCCTCGGCCTTGTCAAGCGCGCGGTGCCACTGCATCACCATCTGCGCGCGCTCGGAGATGTGGAAGCGCCCTTTCAGCGCGAAGCCCCAGCTTTCGACCTGCTCCAGCTCCTTCATGAGGTCGAACGGATCCATCACCACGCCGTTGCCGATGACGCAGTGCTTGCCCTCGTGCAGAATGCCGCTCGGCACGAGGTGAAGGACATACTTCTTGTCGCCGACGACGACGGTGTGGCCCGCGTTCGAGCCGCCCTGGAAGCGGACGACGACATCCGACTCCTCCGTCAGGAAATCAATGACCTTGCCCTTGCCTTCATCGCCCCACTGGGCGCCGACCAATACGGTGTTCATCTGTTGGTTTCTTCCTTGTTGCGCGGCCTTTCCGGCCGACAGGGTGCATTATATCAAATTCAGCGCGGCGAGAAAAGGCGCGATGAACGATTCCTCGACGTCCATCCCGAGCGGAATCGTCGGCTTGTTCGCGCCGTGGAAGTCGCTGCCCGCCGTTTTCAGGAGCCCGACGCGCCCGGCGATGCGCGTGAAATTCACGTCCTCTTCGGGCGTGTTCGCCTGGTAGCGCGCCTCCAGCCCGTCCAGCCCCGCCTCCTTGAGACGCGCGAGCTCGCGTTCCGCCGCCGCGAAATCCGGCCCGACGTCCTTCCAGTCGCGGCGCCAGTACTTCGGATGGGCCATCACGCAGAGCCCCCCCGCCGCGTGCACGACGGCGAACGTCTCCTCCTGCGACGGATGGTAGCGCTCCTCGTAGCAGCGCGTCGCGGCCGGCGAATCGGGCAGCAGGTACGTCGCAAACGCCTCCTTGATGTTCGGCGCGTAGCCGTGCACCATCAGCCAGCGCGCGAAGTGCGGCCGCGCCAGCACCTCCCCGTGCGCGTAGAGGAGAATGTCGTCGCGCGCGTCGCCCGTTCCGGCACGCATCGGGATGCCGAGCCGGTTGAAGTTCGCAATGATCCGCGCGTTGCGCGCGTTGCGGCCGTCGAGGATGCGCCGCAGGAATGCGCCGAGCCCCGCGTGCGCGGGATCGATCCCGAGCGCGAGGAGGTGGAACCTGTCGAACCCCGTCCCCGGCTCGATCGACAGCTCCACGCCCGCGACGCGGCGCGTCCCGCCGCCGTCGTGCGGCGCTTGGAGGAATTCGGCCGTGCCGTCGCAGTTGTCGTGGTCGGTGAGCGCCATCGCCGCGAAGCCCGCGCGATCTGCGGCGCGCGCGAGGTCGGCGGGGCGTTCCGTCCCGTCGCTTGCCGTCGAATGGACATGAAAATCAACTTTCATCAATCGTTCCTCTCAACATCCTTCTTCCTGTTGGCAGCCGGTTCCAGCGCGAGGCGCACGCACGCGCGGAGCGTGTCGCCCGTCGGCGCGACGGCCCGCAGGCGGTGCGCGGCGTGGCCGCCGCCCGAAAAGAGGACGGCGCGCGCGCCGAGCGCGGCGGCGACCTCTCCGTCGTGCAGCGCGTCGCCGATCAGGACGAGGTCGGCCGCCGGATCGTCGGCGCGGATGCGCGCGACGAGTTCGCGCGCCCGCGCGAGCTTGCTGCCGCCGTCGAGGTTGTCGACGCCGTAGATGTGCGTCATGTAGCCGTCGACGCCGAAACGCGCCGTCGCCTGGTCGAGCAGATCCTGCCGCAGCGCGGAGATGATCGCCTGACGCGCGCCCGCCGCCCGGACGGCTTCGAGCGCGGCGACCGTCTCGACGTTGAGCGCGCACGGCTCGGCCCGGTAGGCGTCGTGGTATTCTCGCGCGAGCGCGTTCCAGTCCTCGTCCGCGAGCCGGACGCCGATCTTCTCGTAGAACGGCCGCACGGGGAAGGAAAAGGTCTCGCGGTAGAAGTCGCGCGTGATCGGCGGACGGCCGCGCCGCGTCAGCATCGCGTTCAGCGCCGCGAGGCAGGCCGCCGTGTCGTCCAGCAGCGTGCCGTTCCAGTCCCAGAGCACCCAGGTCATTGCGCCTCGCGCACGCGCACCGTCTCGATGGCGCGCGCCCGTTTCGTGGCGGGGTCGAAATCGATGACCGCGCCCTCCAGCACGCACGGCCCCTCGGCCACGTCGAAGCGCGCGGGCACGCCCGTCAGGAACTTCTTCGTCACCGGCGCGAGGTTGCGGCCGATCGAGGAGATGTACGGCCCCGTCATCCCGAGGTCGGTGAGAAACGCCGTGCCGTTCGGCAGCAGCCGCGCGTCCGACGTCTGCACGTGCGTGTGGGTGCCGACGACGGCGGTCACGCGCCCGTCGAGGTAGTGCGCGAGCGTCACCTTCTCGCTCGTCGCCTCGGCGTGGAAATCGACGAAGACGGGCACGTCCTTCGGGATCTCGCGCAAGACCGCGTCCGCCGCGCGGAACGGGCAGTCGGCCGGCTGCATGAAGATGCGGCCCACGAGGTTGACGACCGCGAAGCGGAAGGTCGGCCGCGTGACGAGCCGCCAGCCCTTGCCGGGGCAGCCCGGCGCGTAGTTCGCGGGCCGCACGAGCCGGTCGATGGCGTCGATCTGACCGATGAACTCCTTCTGGTTCCACGTGTGGTCGCCGAGCGTGATCGCGTCCGCGCCCGCCGCGAAAATCTCCTTCGCGTGGGCGGCGTTGAGGCCCGCGCCCGCAGTCGCGTTCTCGGCGTTGACGACGACGGCTCCGAGATCGAGCTCCGCGCGCAGGCGCGGCAGCGTCCGCTCCAGCATCCGCCGCCCGGGATTGCCGACGACGTCTCCGATCATCAAGAGTTTCATCTGAGCGAATGTCCGTTCTGCGTGAGCCACGCCGCCGCGTTGCGGTCGCCGCGCGCCGCACGCGCGCGGATCTTCCACACCGTCGCCGTCGCGACGTCCTTCTGCACGCCGCGCCCGAGGTCGTAGCACGCGGCAACGTTCTCCATCGCGAGCGCGTTGCCGGCGGCCGCTGCCTTGCGGAACCACGCGAGCGCCGCCTCGTCGTCGGGCGCGACGCCCTCGCCGAGATAGAACGTCATCCCGTAGGCGTTCATCGCCTCGGCGCTGCCGCGTTCGGCCGCGTCCTTCAGGAGCTCCGCCGCGCGCGCGAAATCCTGCGCCACGCCCTCGCCGCGCTGGAGCGCGAGCGCGTAGTTCAGCTCGCCGTAGACGTTGCGCATCCCCGCCGCGCGCGCAAACCACTTCGTCGCGATCACCGGGTCGCGCTCCACCACGAGGCCGTCGCGGTAGAACGCGCCGATGTTGTTGATCGCCTCGGGATGCCCGAGCTCCGCCGCCGCGCGGAAGCAGTCGAAGGCGCGGTCCCTGTCGGCCGCGACGCCGTAGCCGTTCAGGTAGCACATCCCCAGGTTGTACATCCCGTTCGCGTCCTTCTGGTCCGCCGCCGCCTGAAAGTAGCCGAACGCGCGGCGCACGATGCGGTCCGTCTCCTCCGGATCGGCCTCGGCCGCCGCCAGCGCCTGCGTGAGCGAATACGTCCCCCATGCGTTCATCGCCTGGATGTTGCCGCCCTCCGCCGCGCGCTTGAAGAGCTTCGGATCGTTCGACTCGAGCGCCAGCAGGTACCACGCGAAGGAATTGCCCTTCTTGGTCGCGAGCGCCGCGATCTTGCCGCGCGAAGCGGCCAGATAGCGTTCGCGCGTTTCCGCCGGAATCTTCGCCGCCGCCGGCGCGTCGGGATCGGTCGAGACGACCGCGAGCACGAATTGGTGGAGCGGACGCCCCTCCGCCGCCTCGCGCGCGACGACCTCCGCCGCCTCCGCATAGACGCGGGCGCTGCCGGCCGCGCGCGAATTCAGCAGCCGGATGACGGCCTCCGCGCCGCCCGCCGCGCGACCCGCCGGCGCGGCGAGCGCTGCCGCGCACAGGACTGCGATTCTGACGACCGTCTTCATGGACTTCCCTCCGTTTCTAGCCGCGGCTCCGGAACGGCGTGAGCGGCAGCGCGCGGCCGCGCAGGAGCCCCTTGTGCTCGCGCCACGCCTTCTTGCGCGCGCAGACCGTGAGCGTCCGGCCCCGGCTGCGCAGGAACCACCATTTCGGGCGGCGCACCGACAGGATGTCGAAGCCCTCGCGGATCATGCGGTACGTCTCGGGCAGCGTCAGGCCGTCCGGCTGCTTGCGCGTCTTTTCAGGGACCGTGAAAAAGAGACATCCTTCCGGCCGCAGCACGCGGTTCGCCTCGCGGACGATCTCGCGCGTGACGATGGCGCCGTTCATCACCACCACCTCGAACTGCTCGTCCTCGAACGGAAACGACGGACGCACGCCGATCGCCATCCACACGCCGCCGCGGAACTCGCGCAGCGCCTGCGAGACGTCTTCGTCGTTGAAGCCGACGTCGAGGCCGCTGCGGATCTTCTGGTAGCGCGCGGCGATTTCCGGGAGGATGGCGTCTAGAGGCATCGTTCGGTCTCTTCGCGGGTGGTGAGGTTCTTGAGGCGCACGGTGCCCTTCGCCACGTCGTCGGGCCCGAGGAACGCCGCCGTCGCCGCGTGCGCGGCATCGGCGTGCGCGAAAAACTTCTTCGGCTTCTGGGGACGGAGCGCGAGGTCGACGCACGCGCCCTCGGCGCGCAGCCGCGCCGCGAGGCGCAGGGCCGCGTCGCGCTGCTCGGGGAACATGAAGCCGACCGCCACGCCCGCGCGCGCCGTCGCCGCGTCCGTACCGAGCCGCGCCTTCAGGAGCTCCGTCACCACCACGTCGCCGAACCCGAGGCCCACCGCGCTCGTCGGCTCGCCGCCGATCGTCGTCAGCAGGTTGTCGTAGCGGCCGCCGCCGAAGATCGCGCGGAACTCGCCCGCCGTGTCGAAGCACTCGAAGACGATGCCCGTGTAGTAGCTGAGGCCCCGGATGACGCCGATGTCGAAGACGAGCCGGTCCGCGAAGCCCGCGACCTCCGCGAGGCGGAAGAGCTCCACGAGCTCGGGCGAGGCGGAACAGTCCGTCGTCTCCATGATCGCGAACGTCGCCGCGACGTCCGCCTCGGAGAGGCCGCCGTCCTTCAGCATCGCGGCGATCTCGGCGTCCGGCATCTTGCCGCGCTTGTCGAGCGCGAGGAAGACCTGCGCGTGCTTGTCGGCGGCGATGCCCGAGCGCGCGAGCAGCTCGCCCAGGAACTTGCGCGAGGAGACGTGCACCTTGTAGTCGGCCGCCGTCAGCCCCATCCGGCGCAGGGCGTCGCACGCCGCGCCGAGGACCTCCACCTCCGCGAGGACCGACTCCTCGCCGATGATGTCGAGATTCCACTGGTAGTGCTCGCGCTTGCGGCCCTTCGTCATGCGCTCGTAGCGGAAGCACTGCGCGATCGTCGTCCACTTGAGCGGGAACTGCAGTTCCTTCTGGCGCTGCGCGACCATGCGCGCCAGGGTCGGCGTCATTTCCGCCCGCAGCGCGATATGGCGCTCGGACTTGTCGTAGAAGTGGTAGAGCTGCTCGCCCACCTCCTCGCCCGCCTTGCGCGCCAGGAGCTCGTAGCTCTCGACGACGCACGCATCGTACGGCTGGAAGCCGGCCGCCGCGCCCGCCGCGCGGAACGCATCGAAGACGCGGTTGCGCCACGCCATGTCCTCGGGATAGAAGTCGCGCATGCCGCGCGGCGCGTCAAAGCTGATCTTCTCCGCCATCACAGCATCCCCTTCACGGCCGCCGCGGCCTCGGCCGGCGCGACGACGACCGTCTTCGACTTGTCGTCGGCGCGGCGCTTCACCTCGACGCCGCCGTTCGCGAGCCCCTTCGCGCCCACGACGACGCGGACGGGGAAGCCGATCAGGTCCGCGTCCTTGAACTTGACGCCCGGACGCTCCTCGCGGTCGTCCACGAGCACATCGACGCCGACGGCCGTCAGCGCCGCCTCCAGCTCGTCCGCGACCTTCGCCACCTCGGGCACCGTCGGATCGAGGAGGTCGATCACGACCTGGTACGGCGCGACCGCCGCGGGCCAGACGATGCCGTCCCTGTCGTGGCTCTGCTCGATGATCGCCTGGAGCGTGCGGCTGACGCCGATGCCGTAGCAGCCCATGATCATCGTCTCGTCCTTCAGCTCCGCCGTCTTGAAGACGGCCTTGAACGCATCGGTGTACTTCGTGCCGAGCTTGAAGACCTGGCCGACCTCGATGCCGCGCTTGAGCTCCATCGGACGGCCGCACGTCGGGCACAGATCGCCCGCGCCGCAGATGACGAGATCGGCGTAGTCCGCGTCGGCGAGCGCCGTGTCGCGCGCCAGATCCACGTTCTTGAGATGGAAGCCGTCCTTGTTCGCGCCGACGATCCGGCCGGTCGCGCCCTTGAGCGACTGGTCCGCGACAAGACGCAGCGCCGCGTCCGCCGGACGCACGGGCCCGACAAAGCCCGCGTTCGCGCCCGTCGCGCGCAGCACCGTGTCGTTGTCCGCCAGCGCCACCGTCTTGGCGCCGAGGAAGCGCTTGAGCTTCACGTCGTTCACGTCGCGGTCGCCGGGCACGCAGACCATCACGGGACGGCCGTCCGCGACATAGACGAGCGACTTGACGAACGCGGCGGGCGCGAGGCCCATGAACGCGGCCACCTCGTCGATCGTCCGGGCGTCGGGCGTGGCGACCTCCTCGACGGGTGCCGAGGGCGCGGCGGCGGCGCCGTCGGCCACGCGCCGCTCGGCCCGCTCCAGATTCGCCGCGTAGCCGCACGCGCCGCACCACGCGATGCCGTCCTCGCCCGCGTCGGCGAGCACGTGGAACTCATGCGTCAGGCTGTCGCCCATGTCGCCGCCGTCGGCCTGCACCGGCACGGCCTTGAGGCCGCAGCGCGCGAAGACGCGCTCGTAGGCGTGGTACATGTTCCAGTAGCTCCTGTCCGCGCCCGCCGCGTCCACGTCGAACGAATACGCATCCTTCATCAGGAACTCCTTCGAGCGCATGAGGCCGAAGCGCGGCCGCGTCTCGTCGCGGTACTTCCACTGGATCTGGTAGATCGTCAGCGGCAGCTGGCGGTAGGACGAGACGACGCCCTTGGCGATGTCGGTGAAGACCTCCTCGGCGGTCGGCCCCATCGCGAACTCGCGCTCGGTGCGGTCCTTGAGGCGGAACATGTTCGCGCCCATCACGTCCCAGCGGCCCGTCGTGCGCCACAGCTCGGCGGGCTGGAGGATCGGCGCGACGATCTCCTGCGCGCCCGCGCGGTCCATCTCCTCGCGGACGATCTGCTGGATCTTCTTCAACGTGCGCATGCCGAGCGGCAGGTAGGCGTAGAGACCGCCCGCAACCTTGCGCACCAGGCCCGCGCGCACGAGCAGGCGGTGCGAATCAATTTCCGCGTCCTGCGGGTTCTCCCGCAGCGTCTGAATCAACGACTTTGTCCATTTCATGGGTGCATAGTATATCAAATCTCAATCGGCCGCGTCAGTTGGAATTTATATCGCGGACGCGGGCCGCAGTTTGCCGACTAGAGATTCTAGACCGCTCGCTTCGCTCGCTCCGCTAGACCGCGTCCTTGCGGACGCTAATCTAGACCGCTCGCGCAGAGCGCGAGCTAATCTAGAATATCTAGACAAGCGAACGCAGTGAGCGATCTAGAACAGCGAGCGACGCGAGCGGTCTAGCCCCTCTAGAATTGCCTCGCATTGCGGCGCTCCGTTCGGCGTCACGCCAACTAGACATTCTAGACCGCTCGCGTTGCTCGCTCCGCTAGACCGCGTCCTTGCGGACGCTAATCTAGTACGCTCGCGCAGAGCGCGAGCTAATCTAGAATATCTAGACAAGCGAACGCA
>Ga0256405_10011702_pt1 | contig 11097 bp, 8 predicted proteins | sample RumenRJG_02DNA_FD_189096 | JGI IMG/M metagenome (GOLD analysis project Ga0256405, IMG submission 189096) | Bovine rumen microbial communities from Lethbridge, Alberta, Canada - RJG_02 | ecosystem: Host-associated > Mammals > Digestive system > Stomach > Rumen | place: Canada: Alberta | collected...
TCATGCCTGAAGGGAATAAGGGATATACCCTTCTTTTTCTATAGATGTGTTACTGTCTTTGGTTAGGCAGCGGCATCTGCCCGCCACGGACAATCCCCCTTGGGCCTTTATGTCGTTAACTTTAAAGACAACAACGGTTATGTAATTGCAGCAAGTGATGACCGAGAAACACCTATTTATGCTTATATTGAAAAAGGAAAATATTTGGAGCAGGATACTTTGAATAAAGGGTATGATGCATTTGTTAGTGCATTAATGGAATCCAAAATAAATAATAAATTTGACGATTACAGATATATTGATGAGGAACGAGAACGCATAATATATCATAGGGACGAAAAACCTGATACTTTTGAAATTATGAAACCGCTGTTAAAAACCAAATGGGATCAAAGTTACTATAATCTGTATTGTCCTGGTAAATATACGGGATGTGTGCCAACAGCTTTTGCTCAAATTTTTTCTTATTTGAAATCACTTTGTTATATTGAATTAGAAGATAATGGCATTTTATATTCGACAAAGATTGATTGGGACAAAATAGAATACGAATGCAGCCGTAACTGGGGTTTTACTTATAGCGATGATTTACGACATCAAATTTCTGTTTTAATGCGCTATTTGGGAGGCATATTCAAAGCAGAATACAAATCAGATGCAACATCTGTTAACCCCAAGAATGCAGTTTCTGTATTAAGTGATTTAAACTATAACATATCTGGTTTAACTGATTATGATGCTGTAAATGTTATGAATGACCTTAAAAAAGGTAATCGAATAGTGTTTATGAGTGGATTTGGGAGATACTACCATGTTGGATTTGTATTTAGAAAATATGTTGACGGACATGGTTGGGTTGTAGATGGCTATATATTCTCAAGAAAAAACAACAATGAATCCTTGTACATGCATTGCAATTGGGGATGGGGTGGCAGCTGTGATGGCTATTTCCTCAGCGATGTTTTAAACGCAGAAGAGAATCCATATTATGATGACTATGGAAATCCTATTTCAAGAAGTAGTAAGAATTACAGATATAAACTAAAAACAGCAACAGTATGCAAGTAAAAATTAAACTCCTATTTATATTATTGATATTTTTTTCATGTGTTTCATGTGAATTTTACGATCATAGAAGTACTCCTCCAGCACACAATATTACATTCCTAAGATTTGTATCTCCATCAGGAACAAATGTCTTGGATTCTTTGCACATCCTTGAATCGGATGGCAATATCAAAATGGAGAAAATAGATGATGATGAACTCATTTCCATCTGCGGTGACAGAAGCAGTGATGGGAATGCGTTGGAATTATCAAAGTATTTATTTTATGCAACTTCACAGGCAGGAGCAGAATTCGAAAAAGAAGAAACGCTTTTAAAGATAGAATGGACTGATTTCGATATTTTTGATGTAGAGAAACAAGTATATACCATAGCTCTGAAAAGCAAGAAGGTATTTGGAGACGACGACACACATTATTTGAAATGGTATGTTAATGTATTTGGAAGAGGAGAGTATGATGCCTATAAATGTGAGATTGATGGACAAAATGTTTCTCTTGCAAACGACCTTTTGTATAACAAGACTAAATATGTTGATAGGCATTTTGTTAAAGCAATAGTAAACGTGCCGTGCAAATTGCCAACTGAATGATTTATATATTCCGGCTTGTAGAAACAATATAATATATGATGAAGAAAATATTTTTATTTCTGTTTTTGCTTTGTGTTGTGATGAAGGGCATGGCGCAGCAAGAGGTACGCAGTTGGCGTTTTGAACCACATATGGGCGTATCTTTCACCAATCTCACTAATTCACGTTTAGATACCAAGAATGGTTGGATATTCGGAGTTGGTGCTCAATATCAGTTTGATGAAAAATTATCGGTTGTAACTGGTGTTGACTATGCCACTTATGGAGCAAAAGACAATAACGCAAGTTTGAATCTTGGCTACATAGAGGTTCCTGTGTTGGCTAAGTGCTATGTATATAAGGGACTTTCGGTATATTCGGGAGTAGATTTAGGGTATAATGTTTATGATGGCAGAACAGATTTCTTGCTTTTCTCTGAAGCTAATAAGTTTGCCGCAGGAATTCCTGTTGGTTTGGGATACGATTTCAAACATTTTACTATCAATGCTCAATATTATTTTGGGCTAACCAAGACTTACAAAGACTTCAACTATAAAAACAGAGGTGTTAAGATAACCTTGGGATATAAGATTTAAAGAATCATAAGGGGATGTGCAATGGCACATCCCCTGTTTTTTTGCAAACTTTCGTTTGCGAACTCTCTGCAAGGGGGGGGCGTTTCGCGGAACATTAATTATCGTAGAGTTCCTTTTTGTAGTTATTTTAAATCTCTCGTGCAGAGATGTTGAGTTTTTTTAAGTAAACTCCTGTAAATAAAACAATTAACAATATTTCACTCGTATTTTTGATATAAAAAATAGGAAAAGGCAAAGAAAATGTTTATCTTTGTAAGTGAAATCAGTAATGTTTCAGGAAAACGCTACTATAGAAAACACAAAATGTAGCAGCGAAAATAAAAAAACTAATGAACAACAGACGTCAGCCGTAGCTGACAAAGCCAAAAGGCATTCCGAGAAGCCGTCAGCCGCGGCTATCGGTGAAAAATTGCTCTTAAGCATGGCATCAGCCGCAGCTGATGGAGCAAAAAGGCATTCCGAGAAGCCGTCAGCCGCGGCTATCGGTGAAAAATTGCTCTTAAGCATGGCGTCAGCCGCAGCTGATGGAGCAAAAAGGCATTCCGAGAAGCTGTCAGCCGCGGCTATCGGTGAAAAATTGCTCTTAAGCATGGCGTCAGCCGCAGCTGATGGAGCAAAAAGACGTTCTGAGAAGGCGTCAGCCACGGCTATCGATGATAAAAAACTCTCCGATGGACTGTCAGCCACGGCTGATAGAAAATCGTGAAAGATTAATTAATATAACTAACAATTTAAATTAATTTTTATGTTACACTCTATTGAACAAGTAAAGACAATTAATTTGTTTGATCTTAGACAAACCCACCTCGTGGGACTGATGTCATTCACGCGCGACCAGTTCGCTGCAAGTTTCTCAACCGAAAAGCCAGCTCCAACAAAGCTGCAGGCGCAGATAGCTGCTTTCAACAAGGCTTATGCCGACCTTGACACAGCCTATCGTGCCGACACCTACAGCCTCGACACCGATGAGCTGAAGGCTGCCGACAAGGAGTGCGACAGCATCTTCATGTCGATAAAGAAGATGGTGCAGGCTCAGCAGGGCTTCGACTTCAACCCTGAACTCAAGGCGGCTGCCAACCGACTGATGCAGGCTATCGACAAGTTTGGCATCGACGTTAGCGAGGACTATCTCGGCGAGAACAACAAACTGCAACAGCTGCTGCAGGAGATAGCTCAGAGCACACAGCTCACAGCCGATGCCAAGGCTCTCGGTCTTGAAGCTGCCCTTGCCCAGCTCAAAGAGAAGGCTACACTGGTAAGGGCTCTTCTCACCAGTCGTGGACTCGCCAAAGCTCCAAAGGGACGCATGAAGCAGGCTCGCCAAGCAGTGGAAGACGAGTATCGTCAGCTGATACAGCTGCTCAATGCCTATGCTCTTGTTGACGACGACGAACACCGCTTCGACTCGCTCCTAAACCTTCTCAACCAGAACATCGACTATCTGAAGACCACCGTGCTGGCACGTGGCGGCAAGGCTGCACAAGAAGAGTCAAACAATGGCGGCAACGCTAACTCTGGAGGAAACAATAACTCAGGCGGCAACAATAACCCTGGCGTCACCCCCGGCTATCAAGATTCCAATGATGATGACGTGCCAACCGGTCCAGAGATTTAACCTCCCCCAGCCCCTCCGAAGGGAGGGGAGTGCCTGACGGGGTAAAAAGGTAAAAGAGTAAAAAGGTAAAAGGAGGACGAAGGATACAAAAACGAAGAATCACGGGGCTGCCCCGTGATTCTTTTTATCTCAACAAACTGATGAGAGCTTTGCTCGAATAATTAGAGAAAAAAGCTCTTTCAGCGAGCTTTGTCCTGTTGGTACTCCCTTCCCTTTTGGGAAGGGAAGGGGATAGGCTGTTTTGTCCAGTTGGTACTCCCTTCCCTACCGGGAAGGGTAGGGGATAGGCTTCTTTTTGTCAGTTGGTACTCCCTTCCCTACCGGGAAGGGTAGGGGATAGGCTACTCCTTTTGGGAAGGGTAGGGGATAGGCTACTACTCCTTTTCAACGCCTCTCCAAAGATAATATACTGCGTGTTGCCGGCGATGGTGCCCTCGTTTTGTCCCCATAGGAAAGGCCAGTCGTCGAAGTTCTCAAAGTGGTCGGGTTTGCGGAACAGCAATCCGGGAGCAACGTTGCCTGGGATAGCTGAGAAGTCGGCACGGTTGTTGCCATAGAACACCTGCTTGGGACGGGCTGCCCCCAGAGTGGCTACAAACGAATAGTTGTGATAAGGATGACAACCATAGAGCCAGTTGGCAGCACGGAACACCTCATCTTGCTTTATGATGTCGGGGAAGTAGAGATGCGCAAAGCACACCGTGGTGCCAAAGCTAAGCACTTGATTGCTTCCTGCCCAGTTGCCCAAAGAGATAGGCACTCCGTAAGGGTTATCCTTGTCGAAGTTCGCAATGTATTTGGCATATTCAGCCATGTAGGGGCGCAGTTTCTTACGGTATGCCTCATTCATGTAGGGAATAGCATCAAGGGCTGTCTGTATGTTCCATTCCACGTTTTGTTTCAGGTCGTTGAAAATCTCTTTCACGAAACTGTCGAGATATTTCTTTTCGCCCGTTGCAACATATAGCTGCAAGTAGCTGGCAGACATTCCAAAATACATTCGGTGACTATTGTTGGCTGTTGCCTTGTGTGCCTTTGTGTAGTTTTTTATCAAAACATCAAGCTCGGTTATCAGTCGTTTAGACTGTGTGAGAGCACGCTGGGCAAGACTGTCGTTATAGCCTCTAAGCGCATTGCTTGCTGCTGCAAACACGGTGGCTGCCTGAAGGTCGAGCATGGGATTGCGTGTGGTGAAAGCCCACATATCGTCGGGCATGCCGCTGCTCTTGCCATCGGCTGACACCTCGAAAGGCTTCAGCTTTGGATCATAATGCTTGCCGTCGGTGATTGATGCAGCATCGCCAAGGTGATGATAGTTCCACAGCACCGAGTTAGAAAGCGTTGAAGCCATGTGACCAATCTGCTCAGCCTGAGCCACAAGGTTTAGAGTGCCGTGCTCAATGAATTGCAGAATGTCGGGAGTGCCGTCGGGGCGGTGAAGCTCCACATATCTTTGTTTCTCGCTCACGAAAGTGGCATCGCGCAGAGGCTTAAAAATGTTCCATGCCCTGATGAAGTTTTGCACCACGTTGATGTTAGATCCCGTTTCAATGTCGAAGTCGCCCGCATCAAAATATCCGCCAATGTTAAGTCCCGGGATAAGCTCCAAGGGCTTGTATTTTGTGTCTGTTTCGCCCTGAGAGTGCATGTCGAAGTGATCGCTTGGTGGCGCTTGCAGGTAGCCCTCCTTGAATGGTTCGCCGTGCCACACTCGGTAGCCCTCCTTAACATACATGTGGTTCATGTGTATTGGCACCCACACATCGGTTGTGGCGTCGGTAATCTTGTCATACACATTCTCGTCGATGATGAAATTGTTAGTTTTCGTGGTGTCGTATTGTATGAAGTATATTCCCGGAGTTTTTACACTCGAGAAATCAAACTTGGTGTAGTTGTATTTGTAGTATTCGCCCCAGTTCTGCAGCTTTCCTTCGTATGCCTTGCTCACAGTGCCATCGTTGTTTATGCGCATGAGCGAGGCTGTTTCCTTCATCTTTGCATTCTTGTCGAGTTCAATAACGCTCACCTTTTTCTGCGAGGGAGTGTAGCCCACCTGCGAGAAACCAATGTTGGGTTTGCGAATCCAGCCCTCAATGGCATGCGGTTCAACAGTCCAGCTCACCACCTTTCCCGTTTTGTTGGCAGGCAGAATGCTGCGCAACACATACCAGCCGTTCTGTGCCAGTATTCGTCCGTCGAAAAGTTGCAGTTCGGCATCGCTGCTTATGTTTATCATGCGCTCGGCATCATCAATAGCCATTGTTATGTTGTGCCCCTTTTCGAGTGGCATAGGGTCAACAAACTGTTGTGTTCCTCTATCGTTATATGTTTTGAAGCCCTTAAACTGCTTGGGCTTTTCGCTTTCGGGCAGAGCAACAGTGGTGCTTGCAGCATAGCGTGGAAAGCGGTTTAGTCTGCCGTCCATGCAGAAAGTTTTGAGCCAATAGCGCGAAGGCAGAAACTCAAGGTTCAGTCCTGCTTTGCCTGCCAATGTCTTGGGCACAGGCTTGTCGAGCCACACAGCGATCTCCACGGCTTTTCCTTTGGCAGTAACAACAATTCTGCTGTCGAAGTCGTAGTCGTCATAACGCAGAGCCACTTCAATGCTCCCGTCTTTGCGGTTCACCTTTCTACTTGTCATCTTTGGCACAAGATCCCATTGCTCAGGCGTATTGTTCAGTCGGATAGCTCCTCCCTGAATAGCCCTCACGCCATGTTGAATGATTTCAATGCCCGAGTTTTTCTCGTCATTGAAAGCACCGTCATAGTTGTTGCTGAACACCATTACGTTCACGCCTTGACGCTCAAAGTAATCCTTGTCGTTCAGTTGTAGATTCTGTGCTTGTGCGTACATCGTTCCGCATAGTCCCAGCACGATTAAAAGTGTTTTCATATGGAATCAATTTGGTTATTAAAACGTATTTAATTACTATTCCTTTTGATGTATTATCGAGTGGGCAAGTATAATCTCTCGCTCCTTTTTTATAATTAATTAACTTGTATTTGATTTAAAATCCTGTGTGAAAAAAGAAAACCTCGAAAACCCCGTTTTTCAGGTTGAGACTTCGTCTCTTATGTTGTGTCTGCATGCTTTTCCTTGTATGCAAGCATACAGAGAAAAGCCTTCACCCACACCATCAGCCTTGCAGGCAATGACCTGAAAAACGGAAAAACCAAGAAAAAAATATTATGTGCTTTGCTAAATGAAAATACTTTCTTCACTGGTATGCGCCAATGAAAGCGGACGCCGACGTTTCTTTCTGCTTCGTCTTTCTTCCGCGAAGAAAGATGAAGAAAAATAATACGAAATTGTGATTGAACTTTTACTGAATAAAAGTAAAAGTTCAATCACAACTAAATCTTTGCAACGAGGTTGCACTCTTTTCTTAATATCTTTGCAGCAGAAACAAAATGAGACAAAGATATGAAAAGAAAACTAATTAGAATTATTGTAACGGCATTGCTGCTGGTGGCAGCATGGGGAGTGAGTGAGCTGTGGCAGTTGGCTGTGTGGCAGCAGCTGATTGTTTTCCTTGTGCCTTATGTTCTTATAAGTTATGATGTACTTGGCGAAGCGTGGGAAGGCATTATGGAGCGCGACCCCTTTAATGAAGACTTCCTAATGAGCGTTGCAACGATAGGAGCATTGCTTATTGGATTTATTCCTGGTGCCAAGACTCAGTTTCCCGAAGCTGTGTTTGTGATGCTTTTCTTTCAGGTTGGAGAAGTGTTTGAAGACTATGCCGAGGACAAGAGTCGTGACTCAATATCCGAGTTGATGAATATCCGTCCCGACAAAGCCAATCTTGAAACGAATGGAAATATAGAGGTTGTTGACCCTTCAATGGTTAGGGTAGGAGATATTATAATGGTGAAGCCTGGCGAGATAGTTCCTCTCGATGGTGTTGTTGTTGATGGTGTGTCGAGTTTGAACACCGTTGCTTTGACAGGCGAGAGCGTGCCTCGAGAGATTGCTGTAGGCGGAGAGGTCCTTTCTGGCTGTGTGAATATCTCGGGTGTGTTGAAAGTGAAGGTGAAGAAACTCTTTGGCGAGTCAACGGCTTCAAAGATAATAAACCTTGTAGAGCAGGCAGGCGAGCGCAAATCAAAGAGCGAGAACTTCATTCGCCGCTTTGCACACGTATATACTCCAATCGTTGTGTTTGCAGCCATTGCCCTTGCTGTTATCCCTTCACTTATCACTGGCGATGTTGCCCTGTGGGTGTATCGTGCTCTCACATTCCTTGTTGTCAGCTGTCCTTGTGCGCTTGTTATCTCTGTGCCTCTGACTTTCTTTGGAGGAATAGGCGGAGCAAGCCGTAATGGTATTCTTATCAAGGGGGCAAACTATATGGACACGCTTGCCAAGATTGAAACTGTGGTGTTTGACAAGACTGGCACTCTAACCAAAGGTGTGTTTGCCGTTGATGCTGTTCATCCAGAGGAATATGATGAGAAGGAACTTCTTAGCATAGCTGCTGCCGTGGAGCAATATTCAACTCATCCTATTGCTGTGGCTCTTCGTGAGGCTTCTGCTGTTGAGGCTGCCAATAGCAAGATTGAAAATGTTGAGGAGATAGCTGGGCATGGAGTGAAAGCTGTTGTTGATGGCAAACAGGTAAGCGTGGGAAACGAAAAACTTATGAATTCTCTTGGCATCACTCTGAACGCGTGTGAGGAATGTAAACACCATGCAGGAACAGTTGTTCATGTTGCCATAGATGGCACCTATGTCGGACATATTGTAATCTCTGACCAGATAAAGTCTGATTCTAAGGAAGCTATCTCTGCTTTGAAGAAACTTGGCGTAGAAAAAACAGTTATGCTTACTGGCGACCAGCAGAGGGTTGCAGAGCATGTGGCTAAGCTGTTGCAGCTTGACGAATATTATGCTCAGCTGTTGCCTGCCGACAAGGTAAGCAAGGTGGAGCAAATGCTGAGTGCTAAGCCAAGTGGTACACATCTCGCTTTTGTTGGCGACGGTATTAATGATGCTCCGGTGCTTGCTCGTGCCGATGTAGGCATAGCTATGGGCGCTCTGGGAAGCGATGCTGCTATTGAGGCTGCCGATGTGGTGCTCATGGATGATAAACCGTCGAAGATAGCACAGGCAATACGTATTGCTCGCAAAACCATTCTTATTGCCAAAGAGAATGTGTGGTTTGCCATTATCGTTAAGGTTGCCATTCTTCTTTTCACGGCAGCAGGCTTGTTGGGCAGTTTGGCTATGGCTATAGCTGTGTTTGGCGATGTTGGTGTTATGGTGTTGTGTGTGCTTAATGCCACAAGAGCCTTGAGCTTTGCAAAGTGATATTCAATTGTTGTTCAAGTGGTTTTCAAATAGCAAAAAAAATGTGCATCAGTCGTGATGCACATTTTTTTATTTAATCATTCTGTTTCTCGCTAATAGCTTGCGTGATGAGAGATTCGAGTTCCTCGCAGAGTTCTGGATTGTCGCGAAGCAAAGCCTTAACAGCTTCGCGTCCTTGTCCCAGTTTGGTTTCGTTGTAGCTGAACCAGCTACCGCTCTTCTTGAGGATTCCGTATTCAACGCCAAGGTCGATGATTTCGCCTACCTTGCTGATGCCTTCGCCAAACATGATTTCGAATTCGGCTTTGCGGAAAGGAGGAGCAACCTTGTTTTTGATAACTTTTACACGGGTGAGGTTTCCTATAATCTCATCGCCATCCTTGATGGCACTTGCTTTGCGGATGTCGAGACGTACAGATGCGTAGAACTTCAGAGCATTTCCACCTGTGGTTGTTTCTGGATTTCCAAACATTACTCCAATCTTCTCGCGCAACTGGTTGATGAAGATGCAGCATGTGTTTGTTTTTGAGATTGTAGATGTGAGTTTGCGTAAAGCCTGGCTCATCAGGCGGGCGTGCAAACCTACTACGTTTTCACCCATGTCGCCTTCAATTTCTTTCTTTGGTGTGAGGGCTGCTACAGAGTCAACAACAATGAGGTCGATGGCGCTTGAACGAATAAGTTCGTCGGCAATCTGTAATGCCTGTTCACCATTGTCGGGCTGTGATATGAACAGGTTGTCGATATCTACGCCTAATTTTTCGGCATAGAAACGGTCGAAAGCATGCTCGGCATCTATGAATGCTGCAATACCGCCTGCTTTTTGACATTCGGCGATGGCGTGAATGGCCAGTGTTGTTTTACCTGATGATTCAGGACCGTAGATTTCTATGATACGTCCCTTAGGGTAACCGCCTACGCCGAGGGCTAAGTTTAAGGCGATACTACCGGTAGGGATAACGTCAACGTTCTCAACTTTGTTGTCGCCCATGCGCATGATAGAGCCTTTACCAAAGTCTTTTTCTATTTTTGCCAATGCTGCTTCGAGGGCTTTCTTCTTGCCCTCTTTTGCAGCCTGTTCTTCTTCTTTTGCCATAATTTCAATTTTGATTTTGAATTACGAGTTTTTCAAACTCTTAAAGTTCCAAATCTCCGTCAAACTCTTCGTGCCAAGGCAGTCCTTGCTCGTTGAGTACTTGCAGGAATGGATCTGGGTCGAAGTCTTCTACATTCCATACACCTGGTTTCTTCCATATGCCTTTGAGGAACATCATGGCTCCTGCCATTGCTGGCACACCTGTGGTGTAGCTCACGCCTTGCATGCCTGTTTCGTTGTAGGCATCCTGGTGCTTGCAGTTGTTCCAGATGTAGTATGTGTGCTCTTTGCCGTCTTTGATACCACGAATGCGGCAACCGATACTTGTTTCGCCATCGTAGTTTGAGCCAAGGTCTTGTGGGTTAGGCAGTACAGCCTTGAGGAACTGAAGCGGAACGATATTTACCTTTACGGTCTTTGTAGGATCGTCGGCGAGTGGAGCTTCGTATTCAATAGGATCGATACGGCTCATGCCAAGGTTTTGTATGCAGTCGAGGTATGTGAGGTATTGTTTGCCGAAGGTCATCCAGAAGCGTCCGCGCTTGATTGTTGGATAGTTTTTAACAAGGCTCTCAAGTTCCTCGTGGTGCATGAGGTAGCTCTCGCGACCGCCGATGTTTGGATAGTTCAGTTCTTTGTGAATCTTCAATGGCTCGGTTTCTACCCATTTGCCGTCTTCCCAGTAGAGACCTTTCTGTGTGATCTCGCGGATGTTGATTTCTGGGTTGAAGTTTGTTGCAAATGCGTGGTGGTGGTTACCTGCATTGCAGTCAACGATGTCGAGATAGTGTATTTCGTCGAAATGATGCTTTGCAGCATAGGCGGTATATGCCTGAGAAACT
>Ga0256405_10011704_pt1 | contig 11094 bp, 10 predicted proteins | sample RumenRJG_02DNA_FD_189096 | JGI IMG/M metagenome (GOLD analysis project Ga0256405, IMG submission 189096) | Bovine rumen microbial communities from Lethbridge, Alberta, Canada - RJG_02 | ecosystem: Host-associated > Mammals > Digestive system > Stomach > Rumen | place: Canada: Alberta...
GGTAGCCGAACCGGTTTTCAGCAACTGCTCCACACGATTTTTCTCTACCTCGAGGTTGGTCAGGGTGATTTTAGTAGTCTTGTACTGGGTTTGGTCCATACGAACCAGATCCGTACCTTTGGTCACATGATTACCCACCTCACAATAGATATGCTCTATTCTTCCCGTCAAGGACGGCGATACATTTTGGGTAAGATACCCCTGGAGGTTGGTAGAAACGGATATCTCGCGCTCTATCTCACGCGGTTGGAGAACGGTAGTGCGTACCTGCTCTACGCGTTCTTCCTCCTGCGTAGCGGTTGTCTCTTTACTGCTACAGCCCATAAGCGCCAGGGCTGCGAGTGCAAAAATAATGTTCTTTTTCATATATATATTAATATTATTTATTCAAAAACTCTTCCAGATCAGCCTGCGCATTGATCAGCTCCAGCATTGCCTGCACGTAGGTCGATTGCGCGCTGATGAGATCATTCGAAGCGTTGGTCAACTCCAAGTTCGATGCGGCACCCCATTTGAATTTCTCTGTGGTGGAATGGAACACACGTTGCGTCACCTCTATATTCTCTTTTTCGTTGATATAGGTCTCATACGCACTGGAGAGATTGAAACAAAGCTGACGATACTGGATCTCTAAATTATCCGTAGTCTCAGAGAGGGTGTTTTTTGCCTCCTCCAAAGCGATCTTCTTCTCTACCACACCTGCGGCACGTTTACCGGATGACCAGAGCGGCATTTTTACGCTCACTTGTATTACATTCGGCGGAGTCATACGCATTCCTCCTTCGCCGTAGTACTGCTGGTTCGTGTAGTTATATCCTACACCGATGGTCGGTCCGTATGCCCAACTTGCCATGTGTACATTTCGTTTGGCGAGCTCCACCTGTTTGGCGAGAAGCTGGTAGTTGAGGTTGTTCTCCACGGCGAAATTCTCACTCAAAAGGTTCATAACGCGTTCCGGTGAAAGGACTTCATCGATGCTCTCGGTTAATGTCAACTCCGTTTCAGCCGGTACGTCTAACAGCACTTTGAGACTGTTGGTCGCCAATTCGATATTCCTTTTCTGTACGTTGATGGAGTTTTTGAGAGTGTTCACACGCACATGAATTTGGTCGGCGGTGGTCTGCTCCGCAGCTCCGGCCTCTACCGCATTGCGGGTAATGGTCTCCAAATGCTCGATATTATTCAAACTCGAATCCAGCAAATTAGAGATACTACGCAGCGCCAGAACGGATACATAGCTGCTCAATATACTGCTCCGAAGTTCGCTTTCCGATTGCTCAAGAGCGATCTTTTTCATGTCAATCGCTACGTTGTTGAGCAGAACGCCTACGATCGCTTGTCCGTTAAGACCTACAGATGCAGTCACGCCAAGAGCTCCTACATTAGGCATGTTAATCTCTATCGGCATTCCGCCCATACCCAATGTGGCGCTATATCCTAAATAATCACTGTAGCTATACGTACCATCTACCTGAGGTAACATCGAAGCGATGGTCTGCCAACGGGCTGCGTAGGCTTCCTGTACTGCTAAGGAGGCATTCTTCAGCGTGCGGTTCTGCTCCACCGCGTAGTCCTGCGCCTCTTTGAGCGACAGGCTCAATGTTTTCGGTGCCCCGTCTTTGTAGATTTGGGAACCTTTTGTGGCCGCCATCACATGGTCTTCTGCCTGTACCGCTGTACTCATCGCGAGTATCGCGGCAATCATTAAAATCAATTTTCTCATATATCTTATTTTTATTTCCTTCCATCAAATATAGTGCCAAACCCTCTTCGGAGAGAATACCGCGAACGAGAATGTCCATCGCCGTATGTCCGAATTGGTGCATATTATGATGCGCCTCGATCTCCTCGAAGTCACGGATAGCGCTATTATGTATGCGAGCAAAAAAAAGTGCCGTTAATTCTATATTAAGGTTCGCGCGCACGAGACCCTGCTCCACGCCCTGCTCGATATACTGCGTCAAATAACGCTTGTGGATCTCAAAACATTCTGCCTGAAAATCCGCAAACTGACGAGGGTAGTATTTCTTGAGGTCATAGACCAGCTGAGGTACACGACGCACGTCGTTTTTCTCTGCTGCCTGCCGTTTGATAAACAGCTTCACAATCTGCCGAAAATCATTCAACTTTAGCAGCTCCTCCATCTTCGTACTCATGTACTTCAGGTTAGCCTGTAACATCTGCTCAATCAGCTCATCCTTTGACGCAAAATAGACGTAGAACGTCTTCTTCGACATCCCTAATTCACGACAAATATCGTCAATGGAAACACTGCGAATACCAAGGCGAAAGAATAACTCGCCTGCAGTCTTGATAATATTACATCTCTGGTCGTCTGACATAATTCATTCAAATGCGGGTACAAAAGTACTACAAAAATATGAATTACGCAAATTTTTAGGAAACTTTTTTCACTTTTATAGTTTCCTTGTAAAGTCGACTTTGCAATTTTACCTTCTTTCGTAACCAATGGTGGTGGATTCGCCGTGACCGGGGAAAACTTCGGTCTCGGAAGGAAGGGTCATCAGTTGCTCCAATGAGCTGATCAACTGACCATAGTTACCGCCCGGAAGGTCGGTGCGACCGTAACCGCAACGGAAGAGTGTGTCGCCGGAGAACAGCTTCCTCTCTTCCGGAAAATACAAACAAACCGACCCCTGCGTATGTCCCGGCGTATGTATTATCTGACCTCTGAATTCTGACTTCTGAAATCTGATATCTGAAATCTGACCTCTGAAATCTGAAATCTGAAATCTCTCTGCCTTCATCCTTACCCCGAACAGATCGTATTGTTGCTGCATCGCTTGAGCCATGGGTATATCCGCCTCGTGCATCAGAACCGGTGTGTGCCATGTTTCCGTAGCCCATTTGGCACCCCAGAGATGATCCAGATGACCGTGTGTCGCTACGATGGTCAACGGCTGATCCGGACGAAGGAGACGGGTAATCGTTTGGTACAACGCCTGTCTCTCCTGCTCGTAAAAACAAGCCGGATCAATGAGGAGCACTTTCCCTTCCTCATCCGCTAAAACATACGTATTCGTTCCAAACGGTCCAAATGTAAACTGTTCAATTTTCATTTCAAATCTCAAATGGCAAATGTCAAATCTCAAATATCAAATCCCAATTTCCTCGTCTTCATCGGTCCGTTCTCGGTCCAACATCGGTCCAATGTCGGTCCATTTACGAGAGATAACCCACTAATCCACTAATCCACTAACCCACTAAACCTTTCCCCTTACTTTCCGCATTCCCTGCAAATCGCAGGCCCTTGTTCCATCGCCGCGCGGCGGAAAGACATCGCTTTCTCGTTGGAGAAAAGTTCAGCAAGAGGTGTCTGCATAATATTTCCATACGCGTGCTCGTGTCCTTTGTCGTAGCAGCAAGGCAGCACCGTTCCGTCGGTAGTGATCACCGCACCGCTCCACACTCTAAAACATCCTTTGCTCATTGCTCGGCGGTGATACTTCCCGTCCTTGCCTTGGATATAACGGCTGTATCGCGCTTCGGAGGGCATCAACGGATGTCCGTTCTCGTAGTCATAGAGTTGTGCGGTCTTGAAGACCAAACGGTCTGCTCCCAATGCCCTGTACTCGCGTTTGAAAAGTGTCCATTCCTGCTCGTTGCTTTTCAGCCTGAGGCATTGGAGTTCGATGACCGGCGTTCTTCGTACACCGGAAGACGAATGATCCTTTGCCTCTCTCAGCCAACGAATCGCCGCCTTGCATCGCTCTATATCTCCTCCTACGCGGTAGGCACTGTAGGTCTCTTCCCTCAATCCGTCCATGGAGATGATGATGCGGTCGAGACCCGAAGACACCAATTCTTCCGCCCTCTCTTTCGTCATCGCTTGAGCGTTCGTGCTGACGATCGTATAGAGTCCTGCCTCATGCGCCTCACGAATCATCTCAGGCAGGTTCGTGTTCAACAACGGTTCGCCCTGAAAATAAAACTGCATCACCAACGCCGTCTCCTTCACTTCCGCCAACACCCGTCTAAACACCTCCATCGGCATCGTCCTTTCACCTTTCACCTTTAACCTTTCACTTCCCCCTCTCCCTACCGGGCACTCCGGGCAGCGAAGCTGACAGATGTTAGCCGGCTCAACAGAAACGAACATCGGCGCATGATGAACGGTGACAGAAGTACGGAAAAGCACTGAGCCGAGACGACTCAGTGCATAACTTCCATAACAGCGTAACGCGTTACTTACACGGGATTTTGTTAATACGGCGCTCATGACGCTCTCCCTCAAAATCCGTCTGGAAGAACTTACGAACAATATCCAGCGCCATGGGGGCAGTAATGAAGTTTGCCGGCAGACCTAATACGTTAGCATTATTGTGCGCGCGAGCAAGCTCAGCCAATTTCGGCTCCCAGCAAAGCGCAGCACGGATACCCTGATGTTTGTTAACGGTCATGGTGATACCATTACCCGTGGAGCACATTACTACACCGAACTCGTACTCACCTTTCTCCACTGCTTCAGCCAGCGGGTGAGCAAAATCAGGATAGTCGCAACTCTCCGTCGAGTAGCATCCAAAATCTTTCACTTTGGCTCCATTGTCCTCCAAGAACAACTGAACCTTTTGTTTAAGTGCATAACCTGCGTGATCCGATGCCAACGCAATGGTCAATTCTGAAAAGCTTTTCATATTATATATGATTTAACAGTTTAACAATTTAACGTTTAAAATACTGCAGCCAAGTTTCCGAACATCAGCTTGCAAGCGATCGCGAGCACGATGATGCCGAAGAACTTACGGATGATATACAAACTGGTCTGCCCCATGAATTTAGTCAGCCATTTGGTGCCGATGAGTACGAAATAAAGCACCAGGATACAAAGTATCAGCGCCAAACACAGATTATCTATGGAGTACTCAGCCGTTAGCGCCACCAGTGCGGTAAAAGCACCCGGACCGGCGTACATCGGGAAGGCCAACGGCACAATAGCACTACCGTTTCCGATCTCGCCTTCCAACTTATCGTTCTGGAAGATCGTGATATCCAACACCATTTCCATCGCCATCAGGAAGATCACAAATCCTCCGGCAATCGCGAAATACTCGATTTTCACACCGAAGATCTTCAAGATCCATTCTCCTGCGAACAGAAACGCCATCAGAATGATCAGACTCGCCAAACAAACTCTCCACGCGCTGATCTTAATTCCGCGTTTCTCCATGTTAATCGTAATGGGGATATTTCCGAAAGGATCAATGATGGCTATCATGAACACAAAAGCCGACATAATCTGCCAAATATCAAGCCCCGAGAAGAAATTTTGTATCGTTTCCATAGGTATTTTATCAAATTTGAGTGCAAAATTACTATTTTTCTTGCATATATGCAAATTTTTTTGTACTTTTGCAGCGTTTTTTGAAAAAAAGAGATTTTTTAGTTCAAATTTTTAAGTTATAATTTTGAATTTTTAATTTGTAATTTTAAATTTTAAATCTTTATGATCAATAGTCAAGACATCAAAAACGGCGTATGTATCCGTATGGACGGCCGTTTGTATTTTGTAATCGAGTTTTTGCATGTTAAGCCGGGTAAAGGCAACACGATCATGCGTGTGAAGTTTAAAGACGTTGTTGACGGACGCGTTTTGGAGCGCCGCTTCAATATCGGTGAGAAGCTGGAGGATGTTCGCGTAGAACGCCGTCCGTATCAGTTCCTCTACAAGGAGGGTGAGGACTTCATCTTCATGAATAATGAGACCTTCGAGCAGGTACCTATCGCTCACGATCTCATCACCGGTGTTGATTTCCTCAAAGAGGGAATGACTGTGGATGTGGTTTCCGATGCTTCTACCGATACCGTGCTCTTCGCTGAGCTGCCGACCAAGGTAGAGCTCCAAGTGACCTACACCGAGCCGGGTCTCAAGGGTGATACTGCTACCAACACCCTCAAACCCGCTACCGTAGAGACAGGTGCTGAGGTGCGCGTTCCGCTCTTCATCAACGAAGGTGAGATCATCCGCATCGATACACGCGACGGTTCTTACTGCGAGCGAGTTCGCTAATAACGCTTAACTACAACCTAAAAGAGACATCCGACGGGTGTCTCTTTATGGTCAGGGCAATACTATTATGCAACGTGAATTTATTTTAATCAACATCATCGGTTTTGATAAACCGGGTGTCACTTCGGCGGTTACGGAAGTGCTCGGCAAATACGGCGCTTTCGTGCAGGATATCGGTCAGTCTAACCTCCATCACCAGCTCAACCTCAGTATCCTCATTCGCGTAGAGGATGCTACCAAGAGCGGCGACATGATCAAAGAGGTGCTCTTCTGTTGCTCCAAACTGGAGATGATTGTTCGCTTCACCCCTCTCTCCGAAGAGGATTATCAGGCGTGGGTCGGACGTCAGGAGCAGGATCGATATGTGGTGACCCTTCTCGCACGCGAGATCAACGCGCGGCATATAGCACGCGTCACCGCACTCTTCGCCGGAAGACACCTCAATATCGATAATATCCTCCGTCTGAGCGACCGACCGAACGTCTCTCTGCCCGTGGAGAAAAGACATTCCTGTATCGAGTTCTCGCTTCGTGGCGACCTGCCGGATCGTGAACTGCTCCAGAAAGAACTCATGGACGTCTCCCACGAAGAGGGTATCGACATCTCCTTCCAGCGGGACGATATGTTCCGCCGCAACCGACGTCTCATCTGCGTCGATATGGACTCTACCTTCATCCAGACCGAGGTCATTGACGAACTCGCTATGCGTGCCGGGGTAGGGGACGAGGTCAAAGCCATCACCCTCTCGGCGATGCGCGGTGAGATCGATTTCAAGGAGTCTTTCGCGCGTCGCGTTGCGCTTCTTAAAGGTCTCGATGCCTCCGTTCAGCAGGATATCATCGACCATCTGCCTATCACCGAAGGTGCCGACCGACTCTTCTCTGTTCTCAAGAAATGTGGCTTTAAGATAGCAATCCTCTCCGGCGGATTCACGTTCGTCGGTAAGTACCTGCAGCAACGCTTCGGGGTCGATTATGTCTATGCCAATGAGTTAGAGGTCGAGGACGGTAAGTTCACCGGACGCTACCTCGGAGATATTGTCGATGCCAAACGCAAAGCCGAACTTCTCCAACTCATCGCGCAGGTGGAGCATATCGACTTAGCGCAGGTCATCGCTGTCGGAGATGGAGCAAACGATCTTAACATGCTCGGTATAGCAGGACTCGGTATCGCTTTTCATGCCAAACCCAAGGTGCAGGCTTCGGCTCGTCAAGCGATCTCCACGGTCGGTTTGGACGGTATCCTCTATTTCCTCGGCTTCAAAGATGCGTTCCTAAAATAAATCTGAACTCTGAATTCTGAACTCTGAATTCTGAAATCTGAACTCTAAAAAATATCATTACCCAAAAAGCGCCCGAATTTTCGGACGCTTTTTCTGTTTCCATTCACCTTTCACCTTTCGCCCTTATTCCGTCGTTGGAACAATGACGGAGCGGTGATACTCTTTAAGACCCTCTATCGGATCTTTGAGCACCATGCCTAAAGGCAGTTTTTCGTTCTTCATCGCTTCCTCCAAGATCGGTTTGTAATAATACGCTATCGAACCTACAAAACCAGCTCCGTTGGCATTGGAGATTTGGTTATTGGACTTTTGGAAGTACTGCACGAGGTTTCTGCGGATGAACTGCACGAAATGGTCATAGACGAGGTCATGGATGCGGGGATCATCTATATGATCGGCACAGAACTTAGAGAGCTTCGCCAAGAAGCGGTTCGGGAACGGTTGACGATATACCTTCTCGATGATATCCGCCATGGAAGTCTCGTATTCTTTAAAGAAGAATTCTTTAAGATCGTCACCAAGTTGATTCTTGAGTAGGTCGCCCACTAATCGTTTGCCAAGGACAGCAGCCGAACCCTCATCGCCAAGGATATAACCGAGGGAGGGCACACACCATTCTATCGTTTCGCCGTTATAGAAACAGCTGCCGGAACCGGTACCAAGGATACAAGCTACACCAACGTTGTGACCGAGCAAGCCACGAGCCGCACCGAGCATGTCGGACGCTACATGCACCTCAGCTTTCTTGAAGACCGCCTCAAGGGCTTTCTGAACGAAGATCTTCTTCTCCGGCGTGCATCCGGCTCCATAAAAGAAAATATGGGTGAGCGTACCCGCCCACAACAGAGGCGCTATCTGCGGCAGAAGTTGGTTCGAGATACTGTTCTGCATAGCGATAGTCGTTTGGAAAAGCGGATTGATGCCATCGGTAAACACATCCGAGCACTGTCCGCTGGCTGTAAGAAGACACCAATGAACTTTGGTACTTCCGCTGTCGGCAATTAAAATCATATTGGTTGACGATTTAGCGATTTATGATATATTGAAATGTACTATTTTTATTTTTTCGGTGCAAAATTACAAAAATTCTTGCACATATGCAAATTTTTTTGTATCTTTGCACAATTTTTTGATACTATGGAGGAAAACGGACTCATATTCAGGTGTTTTGCGAGCGGTAGTAGCGGTAATTGTTACTATCTCGGTACCCGTCAACGAGGGGTGCTGATAGACGCAGGCATCTCTGCTCGGCAGATTCAGAAGAACCTGCGCGAGATGGATCTCGATTTCCCCAATATCATGGGTGTCTTGGTCACGCACGATCATGCGGATCATATCCGTGCGGTAGGTACATTGGGTGAGCGGGTGAAGATTCCTATTTACACCACCGCTGAGATCCACGATGGTATAGACCGCAACTACGGAGTCCGCGAGAAGCTCAGAACGAGCCGCAGGTATTTCGAGAAAGGCAAGGAATGGAATCTGTTCGACATGAAGATCAACACTTTCCACATTGAGCATGACTCCACCGATTGTTTGGGGTACTGCATCGATTATATGGATCAGCGATTTGTGCTGATGACCGACTGCGGTTCGGTGAACGACGAGATGGAGGCGTATATCCGTACGGCGAACCACCTTGTGATCGAGGCGAATCATGACGAGCATATGTTGCTCAACGGCCCGTACCCTACTTACCTCAAGGAGCGAATCCTTAGTCCGCGCGGTCATCAGAGCAACGACACCTGTGGTGCGCTCTTGGAGCGTAACTGGCATCCCGGGCTGAGAAACGTCTGGCTCTGCCACTTGTCCTTGGAGAACAACGACCCCGAGGTAGCTTACAACACCGTCAAGGAGTACTTGGAGGAGATTGAGATCGAGCCCGGTAGCGATATCTTCCTCAAACCGCTCGCTCGCACCTCGCCAAGTCCTACATATGAGTTGAACGACAAGATCATTCAAGTTTGAGCCCTGTGGGCTTTGTTTGACGCGAAGCCAAACAAACGTAGTCAAACAAGCGAAGCCAAACAAGGACGCAGTCCCAAACATTTTTAGAATAAAAATTTAGTTATGGAAAGATTGGTAATCATCCCCACCTACAACGAGAGAGAGAACATCGAAGCGATCATCACCACGGTGATGGAATTGCCGATACTATTCAACGTACTCGTCATCGATGACGGTTCGCCGGACGGAACGGCGGAGATCGTCAAACGCATGATGGACGGCAAATACAAAGGGTGTATTCATCTCATCGAGCGCGAAGGCAAACAAGGTCTTGGAACGGCTTACATCGCCGGTTTCCAATGGGCAATCGAGCACAAAGCGAACTATATCTTCGAGATGGACGCCGATTTTAGTCACAACCCCAAAGACCTGCTCAAGCTCTATGACGCCTGTGCGATTGAGGGTGCAGACCTCGCTATCGGTAGCCGTTATGTGACGGGTGTCAACGTGGTCAACTGGCCTATGGGACGCGTGCTGATGAGCTATTTCGCATCCAAATACGTGCGTACTGTCCTCGGGGTGAAGATCCATGACACCACCGCGGGCTTCGTTTGCTACCGACGCAAACTGTTAGAGACCATCGAACTGGACAAGATCCGTTTCAAAGGCTATGCCTTCCAGATAGAGATGAAGTTCACTGCCTATAAATGTGGCGCGAAGATCACCGAGGTACCGATCATCTTCGTTAACCGTGTATTGGGCACCTCGAAGATGAGCGGAGGAATCTTCTCCGAAGCCCTCCTCGGCGTCATCCGTCTCAAGATCTCTTCTTGGTTCCGCAAGTATCCGAAGATGATGTAAGATGGATGATGTAAGATGTATGATGTAAGATATCACTTTCAATTTAGATCATGAATAGTTTAGAACAACAAATAGCCGAATTGGCAAAAGCGGCAGTGAAGGCGTTGTATAACGTCGATGCCGAGGATAGCCAGATATCCTTGCAAAAGACCCGTCCGGAGTTTGAGGGAAACATCACTTTGGTGGTCTTTCCTTTCGTTAAGTTGGCTCGCAAAGCACCGGTTCAGGTAGCTGCCGAAATAGGAGAATGGATGACCAAAGAGGCGCACATCATCTCCAAATACAATGCCGTACAGGGATTCCTGAACCTCAGTATCTCCGATGCGTTCTGGATTGACCAACTCCAAGGCATCGATGCCGACGCAAACTACGGTCGTTTCGATCGCCCCAATAACCAAATGGTAAATGACCAAACGGTACATCCCCTCATGATGGTGGAGTATTCGTCTCCGAACACCAACAAACCGCTGCACCTCGGTCACGTGCGTAATAACCTGCTCGGTTATTCGATTGCGAAGATCCAAGAGGCGAACGGTTGGAAGGTGGTGAAGACCAATATCGTCAACGACCGTGGTATTCATATCTGCAAATCCATGCTCGCATGGTTGAAGTTCGGTAACGGCGAGACACCCGAGTCAAGCGGCAAGAAAGGCGACCACCTCATCGGTGATTACTATGTGCGTTTTGACAAGGAATACAAGAAACAGATAGCCGAACTGATGGCTTCCGGCAAGGACGAAGAGACCGCTAAACGCGAGGCTCCGCTCATGCTCGAAGCACAGGAGATGCTCCGCAAATGGGAAGCTAACGACCCTGAGGTGCGTGAGCTTTGGGCAAAGATGAATAGTTGGGTCTATGCCGGTTTTGACGAGACCTACCGCAAAATGGGCGTTTCGTTCGATAAGATCTACTACGAATCGAATACCTACTTGGAGGGCAAATCGGAGGTGGAGAAAGGTTTAGCCTCCGATTTGCC
>Ga0256405_10011706_pt1 | contig 11091 bp, 6 predicted proteins | sample RumenRJG_02DNA_FD_189096 | JGI IMG/M metagenome (GOLD analysis project Ga0256405, IMG submission 189096) | Bovine rumen microbial communities from Lethbridge, Alberta, Canada - RJG_02 | ecosystem: Host-associated > Mammals > Digestive system > Stomach > Rumen | place: Canada: Alberta | collected...
CTATTTGTGGGGCTTTGCCCCACACCCCACCAGAGGCGCTGCCTCTGGACTCTGCCAAAGGAACACAGTCCCTTTGGAATCCCATTCATTGGTATAAGGACTTTTTCGACAGACTGGGGGCGGATATTATCCGCCCGTCAAGCCCCGATGCGACCGAAACGGTAAGTAATTTGGAATTTTGGGACGCCGAGGGCGGTGTCCCTGCAAAATCCATCAGTTTTATTTTTGCAAATCGATATCGCGCAGCGCTGCTTGACAAATACAGGTATGATATGTATAATAAAAGTAGTATGCATTTGAAAGGATAACTACATGATAAAAACTAATAATGTTGTCAGGATAGTCCTGATATTTACACTTATAATGGGTGTTTCGGCGTTTGTCATGATGCTCACCAACACTCTTGCGGCAAGCAACAGAAGCAATATCACCGTTGACCCGAATACTATGAAGCTCGTACAGCTTGAAAGTCCGAAGGAAGGCGATCCTATCGCTATAGTCGATACCACTGTCGGCGAGTACAGGTTCGTGCTTTATCCCGAATATTCGCCTGAGGCAGTTGCAAACTTCACAGAGCTTGCAAATCAGGGATACTACAACAACACATATGTATTCCACTCCGAGAGCGGCGCGTATTCGGCAGCAGGAGCTCCTAACAAGGACGGAACTGCCAAGGATAATTCTCATGAACTCGTAAAGCGTGAGCTGCACCAGAACCTCTGGCCGTTCAAGGGAGCTGTTCTCGCTATGAATACCACTGTCAAGCAGAATCTGAAACAGAAAATTTTCGGCGGCGGTACTTATTATAATGGAAGCCGTTTCATGGTGCTCAATACCGTAGAGTTCGATGATGAGTTCAAGGAGGAGCTGAAACAGGTCTCAGAGAACGAGACTTTAGCTGATGCTTTTATCAAAAACGGCGGTATACCGAACTTTTCACAGCAGATAACTGTTATAGGTCAAACCTACAGCGGTATGGACGTGGTTGAAAAGCTCGCATCTCTTAAAACTCAGGATACAGGTAATTACAAATACCCCGTTGACGATGTGATGATAAACTCTGTAACGATCGGTACTTACTCAGCAAAAGAAACAAAAACAGAGAAAAAGTAAATGAGAATCGTTGCATTTCAAGTGAAATACTGTCTTTCAGGTGCTGTATTTTGCCGAAAAACAACAAAAATGTTAGGAAACTATTTACAAATTGATTTTTATGATGTATAATATATAAGCTGAATTATAAATACTAATAATAGATTATAAATGTTCTCTCATTATGAGGAGTGAAAATTCTTTATGTATAAAAAGATAATAGCTGCTGTTTTTTGTGCAGTGATAGCTGCTTCTGCATTTGTTTCATGCGGAAAGGATGAAAAAGGCTCGACTGATACGAACAATACTTCAGCAACCGAACAGCCAACAGCTGAAAATGTTGATATAGCAAACTTCAGTGCGCCTGAAAAGGGCGATACCATTATAGAAATGAAGATAAAGGACTACGGAACTGTCAAGTTCAGGCTCTTCCCGGAATATGCGGACAAGGGCGTTGAAAACTTCGTTGAACTGGCTAAAAAAGGCTATTACAACGGGTTGAAGTTCCACAGAGTCATCAAGGACTTCATGATACAGGGCGGCGACCCTCTCGGAAACGGTACGGGCGGCGAATGTATCTGGGGCGGCAAGTTCGACGGCGGTACCGATCCGCACCTTATCCATGTTTCAGGAGCTCTCGCATATGCAAACAACGGCGGAACTTCTACGGACGGAAGCCAGTTCTATGTGGTAACAGGAAGCAAATACACAAAGGAAGATCTCACTTCTTTAGAGCAGAAGGGCTGCGTATTTTCAGACAATGCAAAGGAATTGTATGAAAATGTCGGCGGAGCTCCGTGGCTCGACGGAAATTATACAGTATTCGGACAGGTCATCGACGGCCTTGATGTTATCTTCAAGATACAGCACGTAAGTGTTGACCAGACCTCATCAATGCCTTACCGCGATGTTATTATGGAATCGGTAAATGTCGGCACTTACGACGGCGAGGATATACGCTGGTATATCAGCGATTACGACGAGTTCGACCCCGATGAGATAAAAAAATCAACAGGTAAGGATAATGTCTCTATCTCAAACTTTACTTCACCTGTAAAGGGCGAAACTATCGTAAGTATGAAGCTGAAAGGCTACGACAACGAAGTAAAGATCAAGCTCTTCCCTGAGTACGCTCAGCAGGGCGTTGAAAACTTCATCGAGCTGGCTAAAAAAGGCTATTACGACGGTCTTACCTTCCACAGAGTCATCAAGGACTTTATGATACAGGGCGGCGATCCTAACGGTGACGGCACAGGCGGCGAATCCATATACGAAAAAGGCTTCGACGGCGGTACCGATCCGCACCTTATCCATGCCGCAGGAGCTGTTGCATATGCAAACAGCGGCAGTACGGCTACTAACGGAAGTCAGTTCTATATCGTAACAGGCGAAAAATACGACGCAGATACTATCAAGCAGCTTGAAGACAGAGGATATTCCTTTACTGACAATGAGAAGGAAATTTACTCCAAATACGGCGGAACACCGTGGCTCGACGGAAACTATACTGTCTTCGGACAGGTGTTCGACGGACTTGATACAGTGTTCGAGATACAGAATGTCGAAGTCGATGAAAGCAACGACAAGCCAAAGGAAGATGTCGTTATCGAATCAATGACAGTTTCTGAATACGACGGCGGAGAGATACGCTGGGATATTTCTGATTACAACAAGTGATTTTTTGAGCATTAATGCTTATTGATTTATATTATCGGCGTTCTGTGCCGAGGAACAAAAGAAAGAAATTCGGGATCAGAAAAAAATAATTCCCGAAAAATAAGGAGAGAAAATATTTGGATAAGTTTGTTATTAGGGGCGGAAGACGCCTTGAGGGTGAAGTTACTATAAGCGGTGCTAAAAATGCAGCTGTAGCTATCCTTCCCGCAGTTATACTTTCAGACGAACCATGTGTAGTAGAAAATGTTCCGTATATAAGCGATGTAAAGATCTGTATCCGTATACTTGAAGAAATGGGTGCAGAGGTAACAAATATCGGTAAGGACGCTTACAGGATCGATCCTACTACCATAAATAAATTCTGTGTTCCTTATGAATACGCAAGGAAGATGCGAGCTTCGTATTACTTCCTCGGCGCACTTCTTGGCAAATTCAATAAAGCAAGAGTGTCGATGCCGGGCGGATGTCCGCTTGGTGATCGTCCGATAGATCAGCACCTTAAAGCTTTTACTGCTCTTGGTGCAAAGTATACCCTCAGTCAGGGCATGATAGACCTTACTGCGGACAAGCTCAGAGGCAGCCAGATATTCTTCGACGTTGTAACTGTCGGAGCAACTATGAACGCTATGCTCGCAGCTGTCAAGGCAGAGGGTCTTACAATAATCGAAAATGCCGCTAAAGAGCCGCATATCGTTGATCTTGCAAACTTCCTCAACTCTATGGGCGCAAATATCATGGGTGCAGGTACAGATGTTATCAAGATCAGAGGTGTCGAGCACCTTCACGGTACTACTTATGCTGTTATCCCCGACCAGATCGAGGCAGGTACTTTTATGGTAGCTGTTGCAGCAACAAAGGGCGATGTTCTCATCAAGAACGTTATCCCCAAGCACCTTGAATCCATTACAAAGAAGCTTGAGAAGATCGGCGTGAACATCGAACAGTATGATGACAGCATCAGAGTATGGGTAGACGGTCCGCTGGTAAAGACCAATGTTAAGACCGCTCCGCACCCGGGTTTCCCTACGGATATGCAGTCGCAGATAGCAACTCTCCTCTGTCTTGCACAGGGAACAAGTATCATCACGGAGAATATCTGGGAACAGCGTTTCCGCTATGTTGACGAGCTCAGGAGAATGGGCGCTGATATCACTGTCAACGGCAAGGTGGCTCTTATCGAGGGCACAGGCAAGCTCATGGGCGCACCTGTAAAGGCTTGCGACCTCAGAGCAGGAGCTGCACTTATTATTGCAGGACTTGCTGCAAGCGGAGTTACCGAGATCGAGGATATCTACCATATCGAGAGAGGTTACGACTGCATGGAGGGCAAGCTCCGTGCACTTGGAGCTGATATCGAAAAGGTAAGCGTACCTGATAAGGCGGAAGATTCAAAACACAACAGCGATAAGGCTGCTGTCTGATACGAATTATGGCTGCTGCACGTAATGTGCGGCAGTTTTTTTGTTTCCGTAGAATTTACATGAAACAGAAAAGGCAGTCCATTCGGACTGCCTCAGCTTATCGAAAAAGCCATTTTTAATTATATATTTGCGGGCTGATGTAGGCATCAGCCCCTACAATTTGGCTATTCTACGTAATAATAATTTGTAGGGAACGCCGCCCTCGGCGTTCCGCGATAGTTTTTTGACAGTCTCAAGGGCGAACACTGTTCGCCCCTACAATTCGATTCATGCTAATTATTACGTATGACACGGGCGACGGAACGTCGCCCCTACATGGCTAAGGGCTCGGAACGCCGAGGGTGACTCCCTACAGTGTAGGGAGATGTCAGCAGAGCTGACAGAGGGTCATCGCTCCTGTTAGGAGGCGTTCCCTACACATGGTTCATGCGACACCTCAATTATGCATTATGAATTAAAAAGGGCGAACACTGTGCGCCCCTACAATTCGATTCATGTTAATTATTACGTATAACACGGGCGACGGAACGTCGCCCCTACAGGCTAAAACCGTGCTGTAAGCGAAAGCAGATCAGCGATTTTGTACAGAGTGAACGAGTTTACGAGTGTCAACGTGGAAAGGGTGCAGCGTCACGCTGCCTAAGGGCTCGGAACGCCGAGGGTGACTCCCTACAGTGTAGGGAGATGTCAGCAGAGCTGACAGAGGATCATCGCTCCTGTTAGGCGGCGTTCCCTACACATGGCTCATGCGGCACCTCAATTATGCATTATGAATTAAAAAGGGCGAACACTGTTCGCCCTTACGTAATTATTTTGTTCCGTCAACAACATAGATGAACTTAACGCTGCCGTCCATGCTGTCAGAGATACCTGAATAGCTGTTGTACTCGCGTGAAGCATCGCGCAGAGCTTTGAGGTTCTCAACAGCATCTGCAAGATCCTTGTTCACTGTGTTCTTTATTTTCAGTATTCCCTCGTCGTTGAACTTCTTCATGCCGTCGTTGAGTTCCTTCGCACCGCTTTCCAGCTTGCCTACGCCGTCGATAAGAGCACCGCTGCCGTTTTTGAGAGTTCCGATACCGTTGTAAAGGGCACTGCTTCCGCTTGAAAGCTTGCCTGTTCCGTTGCTGAGGAGCTTTATCGAATCGTACAGAGTCTTTGCACCGCCGCTGAGCTGTGTGCTGCCGCCGAAAAGCTGTGCAAGACCGCCGTCCAGTGCAACTGCACCGTCTGAGAGCTGTCCAAGACCGCCGCCCAGTGTGTACGAACCCTGCGAGAGCTGTGCAAGACCGCTGTCAAGAGCAGCTGCGCCGTTTGAGAGCTGTCCGATACCACCGCTGAGGTCAACTGCGCCTGCTGAGAGCTTACCAAGACCGTCATTGAGTGAAGCATTGCCGCTGCTGAGCTTCGAGATACCGTTCAGGAGAGAATCAAGGCCGCCAATGAGCTGAGTGCTGCCGCCTGCGAGAGTTCCAATGCCGTTATCAAGAGCAGCTGCGCCTGTGCTGAGGTCGCTTGCTCCCTTTGAGAGCTGTTCTGTTGAGCCTGAGAGCTGTGAAGCACCTGCTGCGAGAGCCTTTCCGCCTTCGTCAAGCTGTGCAAGTCCGCTTTGTAAAGCAGCCGAGCCGTTCTTTGCAGCTTCAAGACCTGTGCTGAGCTGTCCAAGACCGCCGCCGAGCTGTGCAGCTCCTGTTTCAAGAGCTGCTGCACCTGTACTGAGAGCGCCGCCCTCATTCATAGAAGCTGAAATCTGCTTCTGACCTTCTATAGTCTTCTGTAATGTGCCGATCGCTACAGCAAGCTCCTGTGAAGGAGACTGCTGATATAATGCCTGCAATGCTGCGAGAGCCTGCTCATTAGCTGCGATAGTGGTATCAAGAGAAGTACCTGCCTGTGTGATACCGGCGCTGAGCTGTGAAGCTCCTGCGCTGAGTTGTGAAGCACCGCTTGTGAGCTGGTCTGCGCCTGTCTTAGCGTTTCCGATACCCTCAGCGAGTGAATCTGCGCCGCCCTTTACTGAACCGATACCCTCAGCGACCTTTCCTGCGGATTCGCTGAGCTTTGATGCACCTGCGCTGAGAGCTGCCGCACCGTCTGAAAGTTTAGCAGAGCCGTCCTTGACCTGAGTGCTGCCGTCTTTAAGAGCTCCGACACCGCTTGTAAGAGTACCTGCACCGTTTTTCAGTGCTGCTGCACCCTCGTCCACCTGTGCAAATCCTGCCTTCATTGCATCAGAACCAGCCTTTGCATCTTTGAGTCCCTTGCTGAGAGCATCTGCACCTGCGCTTACCTTTCCAAGGCCGCCAACAAGCTGAGAAGAGCCGTCCTTAGCGCTGTTTATGCCGTCGCTGAGCTGTTCAGCTCCGCCGCTTACCTGTCCGAGACCGTCTACCAGCTTTTCAGAGCCGTCCTTTGCACTGCTGAGTCCTGACTCGAATTTTTCTGTTGAATCAGAAAGTGTCTTAGCTCCGTCAGCGAGCTTCTTAGCGCCGCTGTCAAGCTCTGATGCGCCGTTTTTCAGCTCCTTAGAGCCTGCAAGGAGCTTGTCGATACCGCTTGTAAGATCTCCTGCGCCGCCGTTGAGCTTCTTTATACCGTCATAGAGTGAAGCTGTACCGTTGCTGAGCTTTTCAGCACCGTCGCTGAGTTCCTTTATCTTTGACTTGAATGACTCAAGATCAACCGCATTCTCAGCATCGAGCTGTGAGAATATCTCATTTGAAACAACTGTAACAGATGTATTCATCTCAAAGTCGGTAACATCTGCCGAAAGCTCGAAGCTCTCTGGGATATCCACATCAAGGCCCTCTATCTTACCGAGTCCGAGGCTCTCTTTAAGTCCCGGGAATGCCATGCCGACAACGATGAGTCTCTCGCCGTCTGAGATGACCTTGCCGTTTGTTACCTCAACATTTACGTACTTGTCTGTGCCGAGCATTGCCGCACTTGCGACCACAAACGGAACATACATCTCCTTATCCTTGCCGTTTACGTTCTTAGTTACCTTCTGGTTGTTCTTATATGTCCAGCGGATAACGAGATGACCGCTCTTGCCCTTGATATCCTCAGGCTTTACCTTCTTGCCGTCAAGGGTATACTCGATAGCAACATCTACAGGGAGCTCCTTCTTTGAGTTGCCCTTATAGTAGATATCGCTTCCGTCAGCCGACCAGCTGAGATTGTTGCCTGTTTTCGCACAGTTCTCGTCGCCTTTTACGTTCACTATATCGGTAAGCGTTGAAACATCGGCTATATTTGTGAGTGCAGGAGCATTTTTTAGCCAGTCGCTAACAACTACATTCTTTACGGAAGCATCATTGTTGCAGAGAACGTATACTGTTTCGTCCTTGTATGCCTTGTTTCCGTCACTTTCCCGCTTTGCACTTTCAGTGTTTGCGTCAGGAGCGCCTGTCTTGTCGGCAGTATCGTTTTTGTTTATGTTATTTGCGTATGCTATCGAACCTGTTGCACCTGCGGAAACTGCCATTGCAACGAGGGCTGCCATTACTTTATTAAGCTTTTTCATATCTATCTCTCCTTATACAAAGCTTTGGGTCATGGTTTACACTGTTCCGAAAATATGGTTTTGTTTTTGCTTTTTATCATCCTTTGGAAGGAATCCTGCACTTGTCTTGCAGATGAGCTTATCGAAGATCATGAACATCGAAGGCAGAACTGTTATGACTACCACCATTGAGATGAGCGCACCTCTTGCCAGAAGCATACACAGCTCTGAGATAAGACCGATATCAGAGTATAATGCAACACCGACTGTTGCTGCGAAAAATCCGAGAGCCGATGTTATTACGGACTTTATGGAAGTTCCGAGCGAAATACCGATAGACTCGAGCTTATCCTTGCCGCTGCTGCGCTCTGTACGGTAACGTGTGGTCATAAGTATCGCATAGTCAACTGTCGCACCGAGCTGTATAGTGCCGATAACGATAGGTGCTATGAATGAAAGCTTTGAACCTGTATAATATGCTATGCCGAGGTTTATCATGATCGCAAGCTCGATGACCGATACAAGTATTATCGGGAGTGATATCGAGCGGAATGTGAATGCGATTATGAGGAATATGGCTGCTATTGAAAGGAAGTTTACTATCTTGAAGTCTCTGTCCGTGATAGTGATAAGATCCTTTGTCGCAGGAGCTTCGCCGATGAGCATTCCGTCATTGTCATATTTCATGACGATATCGTTTATCTTTGATATCTGTGAATTTACTGCATCGGAAGCAACTTCGTACTCCGAACCTATGAGCATGAGCTGCCATTTATCGCTCTTCAGCACGCTTTTCAGCTCGTTTGGAACAGCTTCTTCAGGGATAGCAGAGCCTACGACTGAATTGAAGCCCATTGTAAACTGAACTCCGTCAACCTTCTTTATCTCGTTCATCATATTGTTAGCGTCCTTAGCGCTCATATCCGACCTTACCATAAGGATATGGGTGCTGTTCATGTTGTAATCCTCAGCCAGCTTTGTGTTGGCGATAACGCTGTCAAGATGAGCAGGAAGTGTGCTGTCGAGCTTGTAATATACGCCGTAGTTGTTGTTGCCGTAGAGTGCAGGGATAAGAATAACTATAGCCGCTGTAAGGAATATCCATGAATTCTTTACGATGAATGAAGAAGTACGTGTGAAGGCAGGAAGAAAATCTCTGTGCGAGGTCTTTTCAATAGCCTTGTCGAACATGAGTATCATTGCAGGGAGCACTGTAACGCAGGCGATAACACCGCATACAACGCCCTTTGCCATTACGATTCCGAGGTCAAGACCAAGTGTAAAGGTCATGAAGCACATTGCAAGGAAGCCTGCAACTGTTGTGAACGAGCTTCCTACGACTGATGTTATAGTAGCTGCAATAGCGTGTGCCATTGCTTCCTGTCTGTCGTCAGGGTAATAATTCTGCTGTTCCTTATAGCTGTGCCATAGGAAAATGGAGTAGTCCATTGTAACACCGAGCTGCAATACCATTGCAAGCGCCTGTGTTATAAATGATATCTCGCCGAGAACGATGTTCGAGCCGAGGTTCCAGACTACTGCAAATCCTATGCTCAGCATAAAGAAAACGGGAATTAAGAAGGAATCCATAGTTATCATAAGCACGAGGCTCGTGAGTATTACTGCGATGACCGCATATATAAGAGTTTCGCTCTGTGTGAGCTTTTTCATATCGAGTGTTATTGCTGACATTCCGCTGATAAAGCACTGCTTTGAAGTAACGCTTCTCATTTCCTCAACAGCGGCGAGCGTTCCGTCAGCAGATGTGGTATCGTCAAAGAATACCGCCATCATAGTGGTATCGCCTTTATTGAAGAAATCGTGGATATTGTCGGGGAGTATCTCCATCGGTATCTTGCAGTCTGTAAGCGACTGGTAGCATACCACATCTGAAACGTGGTCGATATCTTTTATTTTATCGGCAGTAGCCGCAACGTCCTTGTCACTCATGCCTTCGACCATAACAAGTGAAAAGCCGCCCTGTCCGAATTCATCTTTAAGGATATCCTGACCGATCATAGTGTTGATATTTTTAGGCAGATAGGAGAGAATATCGTAATTTACACGGGTATTCACATATCCTATAGCCGACGGGATAAGCAAAAGCACACCAAATATCAGGATAAATGCTCTGTGCTTAGCTATCCATTCTCCGAATTTTAGCATATCATCAATCCTTTCTTGATTTATTCCGAGCGTATATTGAAAGTCCGCGAGCCTTATATATCTTTAGGAGAAATATGCGATACTGTCGGGAAAACAGGAAAGCTTCAAGCTGGCTTCACGGACATTCAACATACGCTCGTTTATCTTGTTATTATTAGTATATTACGGAAATGACCGATAGTCAATATCAAAAATGTAAAAAACTGACCTGCGGTCATATTTTTGTATGTTTGCACAAACAAAAGTTATTTTTTACTTGACCGTTAGTCAATTTTATGCTCTTGACAGGCTCTGTTTTTCGGGCTATAATAAAAACAAGCCAAATCTGCTTTTTGCTGAAGCAAAAACTGAGCTGAGCCGTTAGCCCTTAGTTCTTAGCCGTGCACAGCGGCGAAACAGCTCCCTGATGGCTACAAAAGAAAGGTGTGTAAAAATGGGAAAGGTCGATACAAATAAAAAGCTTAAAGAAAGCTCGCTGCTGAAAACTGCCTTTGAATTCTTCACTACAAAAGGCTTCAGCAAGACTTCCATAACCGATATCGTTAGTAAAGCCGGTGTTGCTAAAGGAACTTTTTATCTGTATTTCAAAGATAAGTACGATATCCGCAATAAACTTGTATCACACAAATCCAGCCAGCTTTTCAAAAACGCACTGAACGATCTCGGCAGTGAGCTTAATACCATGTCAGTCGAGGATAAGATAATCAAGGTCGTTGATAATATCGTGAATCAGCTCAACAACAACCCGTCATTGCTGACATTTATTTCCAAGAATCTGAGCTGGGGCATCTTCAAAAATGCTATAACTTCTCCTGTTTCCGAAAATGATATCGACTTTGCAGAGATATATAATAAAATGCTGAACGAATCGCCGAACGGTTTCCGCGATCCTGAGATAATGCTGTTTATGATAATCGAGCTTGTAAGCTCTACCTGCTACTCGGCTATACTCTACAGTGAACCGTGTTCGTTAGACGAATTGAAGCCTTATCTCTACAGCTCGATAAGGCTTATCATTTCCCAGCATGAACTTAAATAACAAGCAAAAAGCTCCGCATATTCGCGGAGCTTTAGTCTGTCAAAAAAGTCACTTAACCTATGAAAGGGATTCCAAAGGGACTGTGTTCCTTTGGCAGAGTCCAGAGGCAGCGCCTTTGGTGGGGTGTGGGGCAAGCTTAACAAGCCCGTCCCCTTTGTCGCTGCGCGACATCTCCCCACACTGTGGGGAGT
>Ga0256405_10011707_pt1 | contig 11091 bp, 5 predicted proteins | sample RumenRJG_02DNA_FD_189096 | JGI IMG/M metagenome (GOLD analysis project Ga0256405, IMG submission 189096) | Bovine rumen microbial communities from Lethbridge, Alberta, Canada - RJG_02 | ecosystem: Host-associated > Mammals > Digestive system > Stomach > Rumen | place: Canada: Alberta | collected...
ATGGGGGTGCAATTTGCATGAATGTAAAAGTGACATACACCGGATCATCCGGTAACACATACAACCTGAAGCTGAAAGAGCGCCTCCGGCTGAAAAAAGCGAATTTCCACAAGTACACATGGGCCATGGATACCACAAAGCAGAAATACGGGGTCACGGTGGATGAATTCCGCCGTGACCCGATTTCGTATGATGCATCGCTGATATTCACCGGAACATATGCGGAAAATAAGGAAACGCTCGAAGCGCTGCATGCAGACTTCGAGCGCGACATTCTCACAAACAAAGAAGGAAAGCTCACCTGGGGAGATTATTCCATAGGTATGTTTGTGACATCCTCGAGCACATACCCGAACGACAAAGAAGATACCCAGAACGATATCACGATTTATTGTCCATATCCGTTCTGGATCATGGAAAAGACGATCACCATTTTTCCATACACACCGACAGTGACGGACGAAGACAAACAGTACAGCCACCAGTACCCATATTCATATGCAAGTTATCAGGAAAGAACGGTGAGGTTTGATACCGCACACTATGCGGAGAGTGATTTCCTGATGGTGGCGTACGGACCTTTTTCTGAACTCAGCGTTGAGATAAACGACGACCTGAAGAGGGTTGGATATGCTGTATCATCCGGAGAATACATGGTGATCGACAGCAGGCGGCGCGGCCAGTATAAAGGCGAGGCTTACGTGATCAAATCAGACGGCACGAGAGTCAATGTTTTTGATTACAGAGCTCCGGAGCAACAGCTCTTTAAAAAGGTACCCGCAGGCATGCTGAACATAGATTATTCAAGGACGCACGGCATAGACCTGACGGTCTTCCTGGAAAGGAGTGAGCCGATATGGACATTATCATGATCGACAGCTCCCTCCACGAATCCGGGATCATCTGCGCGGATGTGGATATCGAGATCGGAACATCTGAGGCGAAGAACGACTTTGAATTCGCCGACATTGTGGAATTACCGGCTGCAGGTTTTTATGTAGAGGGGACGGAGTATGGCGGGTTTGTTGAGTGGGATAAAACATCGTCATCGGCTGAAAAAACGACTCTAAAAGGATGGACGTGGAGAGGTCTGCTGACACAGGACATCATCATCCCGCCGGCAGGGAACGACTATAAGATCGTGAGCGGAGACGCCAACACCATCATCAGGGAAATGCTCTCCGGCGTCCTGGGAGGCTTTTTCACAGTGCCGGAGCTCCCGAGCGGGTGCACCATCTCAAATTATCAGTTCCCACTATACATCAATGTCCTGGACGGGATCACAGGCATGCTTGCACAAAGCGGATACAGGCTGAGCATCCATGCCGACAAGCCGGCGGAAGGCGAGGCAGTAATAGTGACTGCAGAAGCTGTACAGGTCGCAAGAATCGAAGGTACAGCAAACGAAGATTCGCCATACACAGTGGATATCACAAACAACCGCATGGGAATCAATCACCTCGTGTGCATGGGAAGTGGAGAACTCCAGAGCCGCCAGCGCCTTGACTTATACATCGGAGCAGACGGAAGAGTAACGACGGAGAAATATTTCACCGGCTTTGCGGAGCGGACAGCCTACTACGATTACGGAAGCGCCGAGAGTCTCGATGAGCTCCGCAAACACGGGGAAGAAAGGCTGCTCAGTATCGCGTCAACAAGAAGCGTGCAGGTGAAAGCAAACGGCAGTCAGGAAGCGGAAATTGGCGACATGGTACGCGCGTCTCTCCGCGGAGAAGTGATCACCACGCCGATCGTCCGGAAGATTGTAAAGATCAAAGACGGCATTCCAACGTACGAGTACAAAACGAAAGATGAGCAGTAAGAGGAGGAAATAATGGCAGTTTTGGTCAACGGCGACGGATTTAAACCCGTCACAGCACAAATGGATGCCGATTTCTACGCAGGCATATGGGGAGACGGCCTGTCCGTGATCAATGTCGGGAGCAACATGGCCGCCAGCATTGAGAGCGCGACAGTGGTCCGCGTCGCGGACGGAGAGGCAGTCATCCAGGGGCGCAGGATACACATTGACGCGGGATCCTATGACGAATTTTCCATTCCGATCGGAGAGCAGGGGGCGACGAAATACTTTGTCATTGGATACGAGCTTTACCGTAACGCGGAAAATAAGGAACTCTGCAGGACGTTTGTCCAGGAGGTCGCCAGTGCATCCGCTACAGTGCCTGCCGGCGGCGTGCTCCGGGACGGCGCGACATCCATTAAAGCGCCGTTGTACAGAGTCACCAAGAACGGCGTCAACATCGGCTCCATCACGGCACTGTTTGAAGCACCTAAGGTGATGAGCCAGATTTTCCCTGTTGGGGCTGTTTACATTTCTACGACAGCGACAAACCCATCCGTTTATTTTGGCGGAACATGGAGACAGATAGAGGGGAGGTTTCTGCTCGGCCAGTCGTCCGGCTATGCAGCAGGGTCGACAGGCGGTTCGGCGACAAAGACTTTGTCAACAGATAATCTCCCGCCGCACGCACACTCGGGCCCTTCCCACACGCACAGCATCGCAGCACATACGCACACGGGCGCTACAGCCAGTGCGGGAGCCCATTCACACACCCTGCACAGATGGCTGGCTGGGGGGACGGGTACAGCAAGATATGCAGCGCAGGGCGATTCGTCGACACCGACATACAGCACGAACTCGGCAGGGGCCCACACCCACTCATTTAGAACGGATGCAGGGGGCGGAGGACATACCGGGGCGGCTGGTACCGGCAGCACCGGCAGCGTTGGCAGAGGAACCGCATTCTCGATCATGCCGCCATATCTGACAGTATACATGTGGGAACGGACGGCATAAGCAAGAGGAGGAAAGATTATGAGCGAAACCTGGGAGGTTGTATCAGGATACCGAGTGGTTGAATATTCTGATCCCATGATCTTTAAATTTGACCCCGACACAAAGGCAATAGAAAAAATTACAAAGCAGATACTTGTTTCAGGTGAAAAAAATTCCCAGTATATCCGCTTTGAGACGGACAGATACTTTGACGGGATAGACCTCACAGGCAAGCGGATACAGATCATTTATCTCGGATCCAGCGGCCTGTCGGACATAAACGAGGTCGTAAATGTAGAGTGTACCGATACATCTCTCAGATTTGGCTGGGTTGTCCCGGGAAATGCCTGCTTTGATCCCGGAGATATGTGCTTTTCGATAGAGTTTATTGCTAACGATTATGTGCTTAAATCGCGGAAATACGACCTGAACGTGACGGAAGGACTCAACGGGGGAAATGTGATCCCTGAGCCTGAAGAGGGTGTATGGTATATCGAGTTACAGGAACGCTGTGACGAAATACTGACAAAAGCAGAAACCGCATCGACCAATGCAGCGAATATAATGAACAGCATTGCTTCGCCGACGGTGGCTCCTACTGCGGCAAGCATGGAAGATACAAGCGCCGTCTACGTATATACGGGATCAGAGGACGGATACACATATGGGAACTGGTACTACTACGATGCCGGTGCATCCGAGTGGGTGTCAGGAGGGGTGTATGCGTCCACAACAATACTCGTAGACGAGACCCTTAGAGTCCCGGGCAGGGCGGCAGAGGCAGTGGCTGTAAGAAATGCAATACAGGAAGCATCAACAGAAGGGGCTGAAGCTCTTACAACTGCGGTCACTAACCTGCAGACGCAGGCGGCGTCTGACCACACGCGGCTTCAGACGCAGATCTCACAGCTATCTTCCGATGCAGAGACTGCAGTGCACAGCGAAACTATCATCAACATCATCAAATTGACGCGTGCAGAATACGAAGGGATTACGGCAAAGAATCCAGAAACTTTGTACATCGTGCAGGATGATTAAGAAGGAGACCTATACATGGCACATATGTTTTTCCTTGGCGATGAGCCTATAACATGCATCAAAGATGTTACTGTGGCTTCTGAGATGACAGACGAGCATCTCATTTATCGCTACCTTGGAAACGAAGAAGATTATGAATCCGGAAAGCTGTACTACCACAACGGCACGATCTTTGAGCCTGTTGGAACGGGAACAGGCGGAGGGGGCGGAGGCGGATCATCCGAAGGAAATGCAGCAGTTATCACTGCTCAGAACACCACAGGGTGGCTCAGTAAGACAATCTCTTATGGCCAGGCCGTATCTCTGTCGATCACATGGTCTTCACTTGAAGACGATATGCCAACCGGAGACGGCACTTTGCAGGTGATTGTAAACGGATCGACAAAGCGCTCGCTCAATATCTCTCAGGGCAATGTAACCGTTAATGTGACGGATTACCTCGTGGCAGGCGCGAATACGATCCGCTTGAGGATTTCTGACGTTTACGGTAATTCACGTAATATTAGTTTCAGCGTAAAAGCTGTGCAGCTGACGCTTGCATCCTCTTTTGACAGCTCCGTGATCTACACGGCGGGGGCGAGTGTTGACTATACATATACTCCAACGGGCGCGGTGGAAAAGACCGTTTATTTTATCGTAGACGGCAATACAATAGGGACGGCTTCTGTAACTGCATCCGGCAGACAGCAGACATATTCCCTTCCGGCAATGACACATGGGGCACACAGCCTGCGCGTGTACTTTACAGCAGAAGTGGACGGAGAGACGGTCACATCCAATGAGCTCTATTATGAATTGACCATTGTAAACCCGTCATCAACCACTGCGATCATCACAAGTTCCTTCCGGGATTCCGCTGTAGACCAGTACGAAACAATATCGATCCCTTACAAGGTATACACGCCGACCAGTCTTACATCGGAAGTTGTGCTCAAGGCAAACGGCGAAACAGTCGCCTCCCTTACCGTGGACAGGGCAGAGCAGACCTGGACATACCGCACAGACAATACAGGGACTATCAATCTTGTTGTCACTTCAGGCGGCGTACAGAAGACTATCGTGTTGACGGTTGCCGAATCTGATATTGATGTCGAACCTGAAACAAATGCTCTCGCCCTTTACCTGACCAGTTATGGGCGCAGCAACAGCGAAGCTAACCCAGCCGTATGGAAAGACACAGACAGGAATATCTCTGCATCCATGACAGGATTTAACTTCATCTCAAACGGCTGGGTGGAAGACGATGAAGGGATTACTGTGCTTAGAGTATCAGGGGATGCCAGGGTCACTATCCCGTATAAACCATTTGCTTCTGATTTCAGGACAACGGGCAAAACTTTCGAGATTGAGTTTGCTACAAGGGACATTCTCAATTATGACGCTGTTGTATTTTCCTGCATGAGTGGTGGCAGAGGGATCCAGCTCACCGCGCAGGTGGCAACACTTGCGTCTGAACAATCATCGATCTCCACTCAGTATAAAGAAGATGAACATGTCACTGTCTCTTTCGTGGTAGAGAAGAGAAACGAAAACAGGCTTATCTACATCGCCATTAATGGAATCAATTCCGGCGTTATCCAGTATCCTGCGGATGACGATTTCTCACAGATGTCGCCGGTAAACATTTCCATTGGGGCGGCAGGATGTACGACGGATATTTACCACATCCGTGTATACGACAATGATCTGACCAGATACCAGATTCTCAACAACTGGATCTCTGACACGCAGTCCGGCACTCTTATGAAAGAGCGATTTGAGCACAATGACGTTTACGACGAATACGGAAAGATCGTTATTTCGAAGCTCCCCAAAGATCTGCCATACTTTATCCTCAATGCAGAGGAACTCCCTCAGTATAAAGGTGACAAAAAGACTATTTCCGGATCGTATGTCGACCCGGAGCATCCGGCAAAATCTTTTACTTTTACGGGATGCCAGGCGAACGTACAGGGTACGTCTTCGGCTCCTTATGCAAGGAAAAACTATGACTTGCAGTTTAAAAATGGATTTGAAATGAACGGCGGAAGTCATGAGGATAATTATGCTCTTGCACCTGCTGTTATTCCGTTTAATCGCTTTGTCCTAAAAGCGGATGTTGCGTCAAGTGAAGGCGCGAATAACGTGGAGCTGGTCAAGCTATACAACGATGCAACACCATATGCAAGGCGTGAACAGGAAGAGGATGCAAGGGTCCGGCAGGGAATCTACGGATTCCCTATTGTTGTTTTCTGGCATGACACAGCCCATAATGAAACAACTTTCCTCGGGAAGTACAACTTTAACCTGCCGAAGCGAGCGCCTGGCCCATATGGATATACCGGGAACATGGAGTCCTGGGAATTCCAGAACAATACTTCCGATCTGATGCTCTTTAAGTCGGATTTCTTCGATCAGACGATGGTCACTGATCCCACCACTGGCGAAGCAAAGGAATCATGGCGCTACGACTACGAAGCACGTTTCCCTTCTGACGAATGGGTAAACTACTCAAAGCTTCAGGAGCTGCAGTCTTTCATTGTATCATGCGACCGCTCCAAGGCTACCGGAAATACGCTTGCATCTGCCGTTACCTATGGAGATGTAACATACACGGTTGATAATGCCGCATACAGGCTTGCAAGATTCAGGAATGAGTTCGGGAAATATGCAGAGGTATCATCCTTTATCTTCTACTACATTTTTACAGAACTTTTCCTGATGGTCGACTCCCGCGCTAAGAACCTGTTTATCGGTTTCTCCGGAGGCGATACAACAGGGCTTACTGCGATTGACCGCAAGGCCGTTGCAGAGCCTTACGACATGGACACTGCAATCGGAACAAACAACGAGGGCTTCCTTGTTTTTGGTTACTCCCTTGAAGATACGGATCATCTTTCCGACGATGCAGATGTTTTCAACGGACAGGATTCTGTGCTGTGGAACAATGTGCGTGATGCGTTCCCGGCAGAGATTGTAGCAATGTATCAGTCACTGCGTTCCAATGGAACACTTTCCTACGAATCGGTAGAGCGGAGATTCGAGGAACATCAGGCAAAATGGAGTGAGGCAATCTTTAACGAGGATGCATATTTCAAATACATTGCGCCTCTTACTGATCCTGACACCGGCAAAGAGCCTACTGACTTTTATCTGCCGATGCTGCAGGGATCAAAAGCGGAACAGCGCAAATGGTGGCTGTTCAATCGCTTCCGCTACATGGATTCCAAATGGAATGCGGGAGACGCGCTCAGCGAAGTGATCCAGCTCCGCGGATATGCAAAAGCAGATATCACGGTTACTCCGTATGCTGACATTTATCCCACCGTAAAATATGCATCGTATCTGGTTTCCGAAAGAGGACAGCACGGTGTACCCACAACGCTTGCATGCCCTCTGGATAACGTCAACGATACTGAAATTTACATTTACAGCGCGTCGCAGATTGCATCCGCAGGAGACCTGAGCGGGCTTAAAGTCCGTGTCGCAGACTTCTCCAAGGCCACAAAGATACAGTCGATCGTGGTCGGAAGTTCCGCATCAGGATACAACAACCCGAACCTTGTAACACTGTCCATCCCTGCATCTTCCCTGCTCAGCCTTGTTGACGCAAGGAATTGCAGTGCACTGGCTGGAACTATTGATCTGTCACCTGCTGCAAACATCGAAGAGGTTTATTTTGACGGAACCGCTGTCACGGCAGTAACACTTCCGGTCGGCGGCATCCTGAAGAAGCTGCATCTGCCGTCCACTGTCACAAACCTTACCGTCCGGAACCAGCCGGCCATTACGGAATTTGTGATACCGAGTTATAGCAATATCACAACGCTCAGGATTGAAAATTGCGCCGGCGCAATCCCGGTGCTTGACATCCTGGACGAGATCCCTGCGAACAGCCGCGTCCGCATCATTGGTTTCACAATGACATGCACGACTATGGCAGAGGTGGAAGAATTTTTCGATCACCTTGACTCCATGCGTGGTCTCGATGAAAACGGTAACAACCTTGATAATGCCGTGGCGAGTGGCACGATCACCGGGCTCGGCACCATCACCGGGGCATGGCTCACGGAGATGTATGAGCGATATCCGGATGTCACGATCGAGTACGAGCACATTGAGAGCAGCCTGTACTATTACAACTACGATGGGACAGAGCTCCTCTATACAGAGACTGTACGGGATGGCGGCAACGGTACATATGCAGGGCAGCCTTCCAGGGCCTCTACAGCTGCCAACACATTCACCTTTGCCGGCTGGAGCCTGTATACCAACCAGTCGACAGCAGATGCAACGGCGACACAGAATATCACGAGAGACAGGAATGTCTATGCCGCATATACCGCAACCGGCCGGACATATACTGTTTACTTCTACGTAGGCTCTACGCTTGCTCAGACGGTCAATAACGTCGCTTATGGATCCAGTGCAACCTACACCGGCTCCACACCTGTAGACCCGAGCGGCAACGGCATGGACTTTACAGGATGGCTGCCGGCACCGACGAATATACAGGGCAACACCTCCTGCTACGCGCAGTTCGCTTCTCCGGAGCCGGAGCATACCATCACCGACACCTGGGCAGAGATCATACAGCATGTGCAGCTTGGTGATTATGCTACCCGGTACAACGTGGGTGATACGATGAGCCTGAACCTCGGTTCAGAAGGATATATCAATATGCAGATCGTGGCATTTGACACGGACGATAAAGCCGATGGAAGTGGAAAGGCACCCATCACATGGATCGCGGAGCATGTCCTTGAGACCAGCCACAGGATGAATCCAGCACTTGAGACAAATTATGTATATCCGAGCGGTAAAAGTTTTGTGCGAAACTCCACGAGCACCTCTAATACGGGTTATAACCAGTGGAAGTCGCAGAACGCTTATACCGCAAATAACACGGCAAAAATCACCTTTACAGTGACCGCTGTAGCGACTGGCACATTGCGGCTAAAATATGTCACAGGCACTGCTGCCAACTGCGCGACAACGCTGAAGATCGATGGGACGGATGTGATCACCAGCTACAGTACGAGTGTGCAGAATTATGATCTGGCCATCACGGCAGGAACACAGTATGTGATCGAGTACGAAACCACAAGGCTCAATGACACTAACAGCACAGACACATACATTAAGCTTTGCAATACAAGCGATTCGGGCAAAAACGCAGACGTATCGGCTCTTGTCACGCAGGACAGCGTCGTGATTGAGGATTGTGCAGTGCGTACAATTGACAGCTACACTACTGGCACAGGAGCAATCGGCGGCTATGCGGCATCAGAAATGAGGACCTACATCCAGGAGACGATCAAACCTCTGATCCCTCAGGAAGTCCTCGCTGCGATTAAACCGGTCACAAAGTACACCCAGAATTACAATACTGCAGGAACTGCGGTCAATAATGTTACTTCCACTGAGGATGTATGGATCCCTTCGAGGCGTGAAATGTTCACAGGTGCAGAATCTCAGGGACCGACATACACCAGCTTTTTCACCTCGAATGCAGACAGGGTGAAAAAGAAAGCCGGCGCGTCGAGCGCCTCGTGGTGGTGGCTCCGCTCCGCTTATAGCAGTACCGGTTTCGACCGTGTGACCGGCAGCGGCGACTGGTACTACGACTATGCCTTCAGTGCGGGCGGCGTGGTCGTCGGCTTCTGTTTATAATCCGACATCTCGGAATCTGGCGGGCCTTGTCCCGACAGATGGATGTCCTTTATGAGGGAATGCGGCGGAGGCAAAATCCAAAAACCTCCGCCGCGTAAGCGGCGATTTTTTTTCGGGAAGAAATCTTCCATCAAAGGAGAGGATGTGATAGAATGCCCATCGTGAGGCAGAAGATATGACAGTTATAAAAAGCAAAAGACATGAGTCTGAGATGGAATTCATCCACACAGCAAGGGAGCTGCGGTTATACACGACGCGGAAAGTGACGGGGTTTCCGAAGCGCTATACCTTTACAGTGGCCAATCCTCTCGCAGACTCAGCCAGACGGATCCACCAGTACTGCAAGATGGCGAACAGTGTTTATCCGCTCAATGCCCATGAAGCACAGATCAGACGTGATTACCTGATCAGGGCAAACGCGGAACTGAACGCCATGGTATCGGACATTGAGTTTGCCGCAGAGCTCTTCGGCATACAGCCGGATACGATGAAGTTCTGGATGGATATCGTTGACCGGGAGATACGCCTGGTCAAAGGAACAATGAAACGGGATAGGGAGCGCTATAAGAATCTTGAGTGATCCTGTCCTTGCATAGGTTAGTTTCTGTGCGCGTCGAGCGCCTCGTGGTGGTGGCTCCGCTCCGCTAATAACAATAACAATTTCAACAATGTGAACAACAGCGGCGACTGGAACAACAACAATGCCAACAATGCAAACGGCGTGGTCGTCGGCTCCTCTCAAGTGAGACAAAGTAACCGGATACGGCGAAATCTGAACTGAAGGAGAGAAGGAGAAACTAACCTTCGCGAAAGCGTAAATATTGCCCCTGACGGATCCGGGCGGACGCTGCTTGCATGGCGGTGCTTGGTGGTGATGTGCCGTTTCATGCCCGGTGATCCTATGCAGTTATATGTAACCATCCGACAGCTGCGCAGGGGACATTAAAGCACAAAGCCAATGACAAGCGAAGAACGAAGAGAGGGCAGGTACAGACGCCGGATCGAAGCCAGGGCTGAGAAGAAGCGCAAAGCGCTTGAAGGCCATGATGACTTCGAAGCGGTGTTTTCTTATGGAAACCTGTACCGATCCTACAAAAAATGCCGAAGAAACGTCGCGTGGAAAGCATCAGTGCAGAAATACATCACACAGGCTCCGCTGATGGTCCACCAGGCACATGTAAAATTGATGCGTGGTAAATGGAAGACCAGGGGCTTCTATGAATTCGACCTGAGCGAGCGAGGGAAGACCCGCCACATCAGGGCAGTGAACATAGACGAAAGAGTTGTCCATGGATGCCTGTGCGATAACGCACTTGTTCCTGTGCTTGGCCGGACATTCATTTATGACAATGCGGCATCACTGAAAAATAAAGGATATCACTTCGCCATTCGCAGATGCTGCCAGCACCTGCGGGAGCATTATCGGAAACACGGGAACGAAGGCTATGTAATGGTGTTTGACTTCCGCAGGTTCTTCGACAATGTTTCACACCGCCTATGCAGCAGTATCATGCACAAAGAATTCTCTGATCAAAGGATCATAGGGCTGACAGGTGATGTGATCAAAATGTTTGGAGATAAAGGCCTTGGCCTGGGAAGCCCGA
>Ga0256405_10011708_pt1 | contig 11091 bp, 18 predicted proteins | sample RumenRJG_02DNA_FD_189096 | JGI IMG/M metagenome (GOLD analysis project Ga0256405, IMG submission 189096) | Bovine rumen microbial communities from Lethbridge, Alberta, Canada - RJG_02 | ecosystem: Host-associated > Mammals > Digestive system > Stomach > Rumen | place: Canada: Alberta...
AGGTAGAAGCCGGCTTCTACCTCTCCGGCTGCTGCATCTGGAAAAAGAACAGCCTCGTGCTCGGCAGGAGCCCCTACCAGTGGATGCACGAGCCGTGCCTGTTTGGCTGGAAGAAGGATGGGAAGCACAGATGGTATTCCGACCGGAAGCAGACGACGGTGTGGGAATATGATCGGCCCAAGTCCAGCAAGGAGCATCCGACGATGAAGCCGGTGGGGCTCATGGCATACCCAATACGTAACAGCACCATGACCAACGGCATTGTGCTCGACCCGTTCCTGGGCTCCGGCTCCACACTCATCGCGTGTGATGAGATGGACCGCGTCTGCATGGGCATTGAGATCGATGAAAAGTTCGTCGATGTCATCTGCAAGCGATACATCGAAAGCCATGAAGGGCGAAGCGATGATGTGTATGTAATCCGCGATGGTGAGAAACTGCAATATGCTGATGTGGTGGAGGATACGGCGGAGGAAGCAGACGCATGAGCAATATCAGTTATCGTTTCGATGGTTCCACTGGATACGGGCAGTTGCCGGATGGCACTGTCTTTATGTTTGACAGGGACAAGTTCGACGCAATCAGCTCCTATAACTGGTATCGCAACTACAATGATCCTGAGAAGCTCCTCTACATCACAAACCGCTTTGGAAAGAAGCTTCATGATTATCTTGTGGATTGCCCGAAGGGACTTGAGGTCGATCATATCAACCTCAACACCCTGGACAACAGGATGTGTAATCTGAGGATTGTGACGCACCAGCAGAATCAGTGCAATCAACCGGTGCAGAAGAACAACACGTCCGGTGTATCGGGAGTCAGCTATTATCCTCCAAGGAAGAAGTACAGGGCGAGGATAAAGATCGGACAGCATGAAATCCATCTCGGGTACTATGAGGCTTTTGAACAGGCAGTCCAGGCGAGGAACGTCGGGATGGAATGTATGTTTGGAGAGTACGGACGGTATAATGACGTTCCCGATGCTCCAGACTGGCTCAGGAGAAACGTCACGGAAAAATGCTCACGCTTCGCGGAATTATCCATCTGCGAAGCGTTTTCTATTGGCAGGGCGCAAAGTGCATGACGGGGATGGTGAATCAAGATGAGCGCTGAACAAAAGATCATGTGCGCGGTCGTCCAGGTGGACATGTTCCTGGTGGACTGTTGGAAATGGCTGCTCGCCATTCTGCTTATGACGGGAATCACCATTGTGGTGATTCTCAATACGAGATGGAAATAAGAGCTATCAAAAAAAGATTGGAGGTGATGACAGATGGCTACCAGAGGAAGAAAGCCCCTGCCCACGGCGCTGAAGGTGCTGGAGGGCGACCGGGGCAAGGGACGCAGGCCGCTGAACACGGATGAACCGATGCCGCCGCAGGTCAATGTGGAGTGTCCCGACTGGCTGATGCCCGAGGCGCAGCAGGAATGGCAGCGTCTGGCTCCTTCCCTGATCGCAATGGGTGTGCTGACTGAGCACGATTTGGAGGCGTTCGCCGGTTACTGCCAGGCATACGCCCGGTGGCGTGAAGCGGAGGAATTCCTGTCGAAGCACGGCACCATCTTCAAGACGCCCAGCGGCTATGTGCAGCAGGTTCCCCAGGTCAGCATCGCCATGCAGAACCTGAAGATCATGCAGTCTTTCTGCTCGGAGTTCGGCCTGACGCCGTCCAGCCGGGCACGGTTGTACGCCAACACAGGCGAAAAGGCAGGCGACGACGACCCGATGGAGTCGGTGCTGAAGGGCGGGTGGCAGGATGTTCAGTGAGGCGAAGGCCCGTCGGGTGACGCAGTTCATTCAATGCCTGCGCCACACAAAGGGCGAGTTCCACGGTCAGCCCTTCAAGCTGCTGCCCTGGCAGGAGAAGGTTGTGAGAGACGTGTTCGGCACGGTGCGGGATGATGATCCCACCATGCGCCAGTATAACACGGCCTATATCGAAATACCAAAAAAGAATGGAAAGAGTGAACTCGGCGCGGCCATCGCACTGAATATGCTGTGCAACGATGACGAGTGGCGGGCAGAGGTATACTCCTGTGCCAGCGACCGCCAGCAGGCCGCGATTGTGTTCGATGTCGCCGTGGACATGGTGAAGCAGTCCCCGGCGCTGTCGCGGCGCATCAAGATCATACCATCCACCAAGCGCATGGTATACCAGCCCACCGGCAGCATTTACCAGGTGTTGTCCTCGGAGGTGGCGACCAAGCACGGCCTGAACGTCAGCGCCTGCATCTTCGATGAGCTGCACACCCAGCCGACCCGCGCCTTGTATGACGTCATGACCCAGGGCTCCGGCGACGCCCGGAAGCAGCCTCTGTGGTTTCTGCTGACGACGGCGGGCACCGACAGGAACAGCATCTGCTGGGAGGTTCACCAGAAGGCGCTGGACATCATCGAGGGCAGGAAGGACGATCCCCGGTTCTACCCAGTGCTGTTCGGCCTGCCGGATGATGCCGACTGGACGGATGAGCGCAACTGGTATCGCGCCAATCCCTCTCTCGACAAGACCATCGCCATCGACAAGGTGCGCGACGCCTTCCGCAAGGCCCAGGAGACGCCCGCCGACGAGAACATGTTCCGCCAGTTGCGCCTGAACCAGTGGGTCAAGCAGTCCGTCCGCTGGATGCCAATGGACAAGTGGGACGAATGCGGCGGAGCGGTCAATGAGTATGAGCTTGAAGGCCGTGAATGCTACGCTGGCCTCGACCTTTCGAGCACCAGCGACCTGACAGCCATGGTGCTTGTGTTCCCGCCCAGGGACGAGGATGAGCAGTACATCGTACTGCCGTTCTTCTGGCTCCCGGAGGATACGCTTCAGCTGCGCGTCCGCCGCGACCATGTCATGTATGACAAATGGGAAAAACAGGGTTTCATCATGACGACGGAGGGCAACGTCGTTCACTACGGCTTTATCGAGCAGTTCATCCTGAAGCTGGGTGAACGGTTCAACATCCGGGAGATCGCCTACGACCGCTGGAATGCCACGATGATGGTGCAGCAGCTGGAGGACGACGGCTTCACGATGGTGCCCTTCGGACAGGGCTTCCGGGACATGAGCCCGCCCACGAAGGAGCTCATGCGCATCGTGCTGGAGCGCAAGCTCAACCACGGCGGACACCCGGTGCTCCGGTGGAACATGGACAACGCCTTCGTGCGCACGGACCCGGCGGGCAACCTGAAGATCGACAAGGAGAAGAGCACCGAGAAGGTGGACGGCGCGGTAGCGCTGGTCATGGCGCTCGACCGGGCAATGAAGAACCAGAACAGCAGCTCCGTCTATGATGACCGGGGGCTGCTTATTTTGTGAGGGCTTATGATCGATTATAGTGGAAGGTTTCGCTCCCTTGTCAGGCACCGCCATGGGCTGACAAGGATCACGCTCATTGAGTATCCCGGCCCGGACGACTGGATGGCCGTCAAGCGCCGCGCCCTGATCACCGCCGGGAAACGTCCCAGGAACAGCCCTGATTCGGAGTGGATAGAGCGCATGCTGGATTGCAGGCATTCTCCCATCCGCCGGGCCATGTACAGCTTCGAGATCGAGGACATCCCCAGCAACACGGCGACCCATTTTGCGCGTCATGTTCACGCACAGCCCTATGTGTCCACGCTCCGGACAGACAGGACGTCGCCTGAGTATATCAAGCAGGCGGTGGATGATTTGACCAAGGCCATGGACGGCGACCTTGCGGCCCGCTGCACGCCGGTCAGCATGATCCTGGACTGTAATGCGGAAGCGCTCATGATCATGGCGAACAAGCGCCTGTGCATGACTGCCGCCGAGATCACGCGCACCATCATGCAGGGCATGCGGGAAGTCGTGGTAAGGGCGACTCCCGAGATGAAGCGGCACCTGGTGCCCCATTGCATCTACTGCGGCGGCATCTGCCACGAATACAACTCCTGCGGAATGCACAGGCACTACTGACGAGGTGAGCATCATGACCATGAAACCGAGACGCCCCTGCCGCTATCCGGGCTGCGCCGGGTTCTGCGAACAGGGGCAGGTCTATTGCAAGGAACACATCGCCGAGAGCAGCGACCGGCTGCGCGGCGGCGCTGCCTTCAGGGGCTACGACCGCCGGTGGCGCGACGCGCGGGCTGCCTATTTGCGGCGTCATCCGCTGTGCGTATCCTGCCAGGCGGAAGGAAAACTGACTGCTGCCACGGTCGTCGACCATATCATCCCGCACAGGGGTGACATGAAGCTGTTCTGGGATGAATCCAACTGGCAGCCGCTCTGTAAAGAGCACCACGACCAGAAGACGGGAAGGGGCTTGTGATGACTGACACTTTAATTCTTTCTCGGGATGAGGATCTCCATATCTCCTATGAGCTTGTGCTTTGCCATCAGTCCCTGCAGCATGTGGCCGGAGATTTCCTCATTGAGCTCATCGCCCACATACAGATCACCGTCCGGCTGCACGTAGAAGCATTCGGAGATGGTTTCTGCTGTATAGTGAAGACCGTCCTCTATGAAGCCGTTCTTGCCGCAGATATCGGTGATCTGCTGCTGGACTTCTCTTTTGAGGTTGTCAGCATTATCCATTGCGCCTTTGAAATGAATGACCATAACGTCACCACCCTGTTCATACTCTATGGGCAGTATACCACATGATTATATGGAAAGGAAAGAGCGAACATGAAAAATCCCTTCTCCAGTCTGTTTCGCGCCCGCGACAAGCCCGGCAGTCGACCTTCGCCCAAGGATGCCGTCAGCGGCGCACCGTCCTTCTTCTTTGGCAGCAGCGGTGCAGGAAAGTCCGTCACGGTCCAAACGGCGATCCAATTGTCCACCGTCTACGCCTGCGTGCGCGTCATCTCCGAGACCATCGCCAGCCTGCCGCTGGGCGTATATCAGGTGGAGGGCGAGGGCACGAAGAAGGCGACGGACCATCCGCTGTACCGGCTGCTCCATGATGAGCCCAACAGCGAAATGACCTCCTTCGTGCTGCGGGAGGTCATGCTGGCGCACCTGCTGCTCTACGGGAACAGCTACTGCCAGATCATCCGGACGGGACGGAACCGGATCACCGGCCTGTACCCCTTGCTCCCGGACAAGATGAACGTGGACAGGGATAAGAACGGCGTGCTGACGTATGTGTACACCACCACCTCCGGTGAGGCAGTGACGCTGGCACCCGAGGACGTGCTGCACATTCCCGGCCTGGGCTTCGACGGCATCATGGGCTACAGTCCCATTGCCATTGAGCGCAACGCCATCGGCCTGGGCATCGCCGCCGAGGAATACGGCGGGAAGTTCTTCTCCAATGGAGCCCGTCCCTCGGGCATCCTGACGCACCCGAACACGGTGAAGAATCCCAAGGCGCTCCGGGAAAGCTGGAACGCAGCCTATGGCGGCTCTTCCAATGCCGGTCGGGTCTGTGTGCTGGAAGAAGGCATGCGCTTTGAGTCCATCGCCATGCCGAACAATGAGGCGCAGTTCCTGGAGACACGGAAGTTCCAGGTGGATGAAATCTGCCGTATCTTCCGCGTGCCGCCGCACCTGGTGGGCAACTTGGAGCACGCCACGTTCTCCAACATCGAGCACCAATCCATCGACTTCGCCGTCCACACCATCCGTCCCTGGCTGGTGCGCATTGAGCAGAGCATGAACCGCGCTCTTTTCACAGATCGTGAGAAGGGCGTTTATTATGTCCAGTTCAATATCGACGGCCTGATGCGCGGCGACTACAAGAGCAGGATGGAAGGCTACGCCATCGCCCGCCAGAACGGGTGGATGAGCGCCAATGACATCCGGGCCCTGGAGAACCAGAACCCCATCCCCGCCGAGGATGGAGGCGATGCCCTGCTCGTGAACGGGAACATGATTCCCATCACCAGCGCCATGCAGGCGCGGGCGGAGGACGCCACGGGCAGCACAACCAAAACCGACAACCGAAAAGGAGGTTAAGCCTATGCGCCATTTCTGGAACTGGGTCAAGAACGCGGACGAGACCCGCACCCTGTTCCTGGAGGGCGTCATTGCCGAGGAGAGCTGGTTCTCCGACGAAGTGACACCTGCCATGTTCAAGGAGGAGCTCTTCGCGGGCAGCGGCCCGATCCTCCTGCACATCAATTCGCCCGGCGGCGACTGCATTGCGGCCAGCCAGATCTACACGATGCTCATGGATTACCCCCACGACATCACCGTGCAGATCGACGGCATGGCGGCATCTGCTGCCAGCGTCATCGCCATGGCGGGCACGAAGGTGTGCATGAGCCCCACCAGCATGATGATGATCCATAATCCCTTCACCTGCGCCATGGGTGACAGCGACGAGATGCGCAAGGCCATCCAGCTGCTGGACGAGGTGAAGGAGAGCATTATCAACGCCTACGAGATCAAAACCGGTCTCAGCAGGACGAAGCTGTCGCATCTCATGGACAGTGAGACCTGGATGAACGCCCTGAAGGCGAAGGAGCTGGGCTTCTGCGACGAGGTGCTCTACACCGGTACCGGCGGCGGCAAACCCGACGATGTGTCGGGCTTTTCTTTTGCCCGCAGGACGGCGGACGCCTGCCTGATGAACCGGGTGATCGCGTCGATGCCCAAGCTTGCGCCGGTCGCGGTTAAGCCCGAAACCGCGAAGGTCGAGCCCGAACCTACGCCGGTTGAACCGGAGCCTGAACCCACCGTCCCCGAGCCCGAACCTGAGACCGACGACCGAGTGAAAGCGGCAGACCTGGAAAAGCGTCTGGCGCTTTTGAAATGACGAAATGGAGGATATCGCTATGAATAAGATTCTTGCTCTGCGCGAAAAGCGCGCCAACCTGTGGAATGAAACCAAGGCTTTCCTGGACAGCCATCGCGGCGAAGACGGCATGATCTCCGCCGAGGATAACGCTACCTACGAGAAGATGGAGGCGGATGTGGTCGCCCTGGGCAAGGAGATCGAGCGCCTGGAGCGCCAGGCGGCGATTGACCGTGAGCTGGACCAGCCCACCGCTTCCCCGCTGGTCTCCCGTCCCACCGCTGGGGCCGACCGGAGGCAGGGGCGCGCCTCTGACGAGTACCGCAATGCCTTCTGGGGCATGATCCGCAACCGCACCGCCTCGCCCAGCGTGATGAACGCGCTGCAGATCGGCACCGATACCGAGGGCGGCTTCCTGGTGCCTGACGAGTACGAGCGCACCCTGGTGCAGGCACTGGAGGAGGAGAACGTGCTCCGCTCCCTGTGCACCATCATCCAGACCAGCTCCGGCGACCGGAAGATCCCCGTCGTGGCGTCCCACGGCACCGCTTCCTGGGTGGATGAGGAAGGCGCGATCCCCGAGAGCGACGAGGTCTTTGGCCAGATTACCATCGGCGCTCACAAGGTGGCTACGATGATCAAGGTGTCCGACGAGCTGCTCCAGGACTCCGTGTTCAACATCGAGAGCTACATCGCCGCCGAGTTCGCCCGCCGCATTGGTGCCGCTGAGGAAGATGCGTTCATCAACGGCGATGGCACCGGCAAGCCTACCGGCCTGCTCCACGCCACCAACGGCGCGGGCACCGGCGTGACCACTGCCGGAGCCACCATCGCCGCCGATGAGATCATCGACCTGGTGCATTCCATCAAGAGCGTGTACCGCAAGAAGGCCACCTTCCTGATGAACGACAGCACGATCAAGGCCATCCGGAAGCTCAAGAGCATCGAAGGCCAGTATCTGTGGCAGCCCGGCCTGAAGGAAGGCCAGCCCGACATGCTGCTGAACTACCGCATCGTGACCTCCCCCTACATGCCTGAAGTGGCTGCGGGCAATAAGGTCATCCTGTTCGGCGACTTCAAGTCCTACTGGATCGCCGACCGCCAGGGCCGTTCCTTCCAGCGCCTGAACGAGCTGTTTGCCGTTACTGGTCAGGTCGGCTTCCGCGCCACCCAGCGCGTAGACGGTCGCCTGGTGCTGCCCGAGGCCATGAAGTGCCTGGCTGTCAAGGGCGCTTGATCGTTCTCCTGTGGGAGCTGCCAGCTTAATGGCGGCTCCCGCTTCCATTGGAGGTGTTATTTATGTCTGATGTTCACAATACCAGGAACTATTTTGCGCACGGCGGCAGTGAGCTCGTCATCGGCGGAAGGTTGACCTTCCTGCCCGGCGCAAGCGTGGAAGGCGCTGAAGGGCTGTTCGACCTGCCCACAGGCGGCGGTGTAGCACAGCTTCCCGCGCTGCCTGACAGCGAGGCGTCCACCGTGACCGCGCTGCGGCAGGAATACAACAATCTGCTGGCGGCGCTGCGCACCGCCGGTCTCATGGCTCCCGCGCCTGCGGACGGGGGCGGTGATGGATAATGATCGTCACCGTCGATGAGGTGAAAACCCATCTGCGCATCCAGCACGACGAGGAGGACGACTACATCGCCGGGCTGATCGCCCAGGCGCAGACGGCTGCGGAGGACTATTGCCGGGTGTCGTTTGAGCCCGAGCCCGACGAGGAAGGCAATGTACCCGAGGTCCCGCAGCCTGTCCGACTGGCCGTCATTCTCATGACCAGCTTCTATTACGAGAACCGGGACATTCCCGACATGACCACCTACAAGGCCACGCGCATGGCCTTCGACAGCCTGCTGTACCCCTACCGCGACCCGGAGAAGATGTTCTGATGGAGGTGAGATGCCTTGCGAGGATACAAAAACTTTGAAGGCAATCCGCATCCCGGGGATCTGAAGCACATGATCGAGATCGGCTACACCGTCAACGAGGTAAACGCCAACGGCTACCCGGAGCCCAGGGACGTGGTGCTCTGTCGGGTGTGGGCATCCGCCACGGATGCCGGTAACCAGCATTACCGCTCTGCCGATGTCATGAACACCGAGGCGGTGGTGAACTTCACGATCCGGTGGCGCTCCGATGTGAAACCCGGCATGTGGGTGCGGTTCGAGGATGAAAAGTGGGACATCTCCACGCTGGGCGTGTACGGTTTTTCCCACAATTACCTCGGCCTGAAGGCCAGCATCGCAAAGGGCGTGAGCGGATGAAGCAGGTACAGGAAGCCCTCACAAACATCGGCATCCCGGTCATGGCGGGTATCTGGCGGGCTACCACTGAGAATCAGAACCCGCCGCCTCAGTACGTCGTGTACTCTTCCACCACCACGGAGGCGGAGCACTACGACGATCATGTTCGCGCTCTGCGCACCTATGTTTACCTGAACCTGTGGAGCGACATCGACCCCACAGAGATGGCGGAGACCATCCGGCAGGCGATGTTCGGCTATGGCTTTGGGATGCTGGAGGAGTCGGACAAGGGTTACAATCACCCCGCGTATGACCCGCCCACCAAGACCTACACGGTGCAGTGGACATGGGTGTGGTTTGAGGAGGTCGACTATGGCCGTTGAGTTGACTGGTTTCTCCGAGCTGATCGCTGATCTGGCGGGCATGGCGGCTGACCTGGACAACGGCCCCAGCGTAGACCGGGCCCTTCAGGCTGGTGCCGTCCCGGTTGAGCAGCAGATGCTGGCCAATGCCTCCAGCGACCCGAAGATCATCACGGGAGCGCTGCATGGTTCCATTCACACCTCTAAGGTGAAGGCCCGAGGCGGAGGCGGCAAGCAGGTGACCATAGGCGTTCATGTCAAGGAGAAGAGCGCCTACTACAGCAACCCGGTGGAGTACGGCCACGGAGGCCCGGGGCCCGCTCCGCCACACCCCTTTGTGCGCCCGGCATTCGACGCTCGGGCGGAGGACGCATACGGAGAGATTCGCCGTGTGCTGGAAGATGAAATATCCAAACGACCCTGAATAAGGAGGAGAGCATTATGGCTAATCCCGCTGCTTCCCCGACTGTGTCCAGCACGGTCGGTCTGAAGAACATGGTGATCGCCGAGCTGGTCACCGACACCGAAGAGACCCTGACCTATGGCGACCTGCAGCTGGTGGCTGGTGCGATTGAGGCTTCCATCGAGCCTCAGAATGCCGACCCGGACGTGCAGTACGCGGATGACGTGGAATTCGACGTCCTGTATCCCGATCCCGAGCTCACCTTCAAGACGAAGATGGCGGACATTCCGCTGACCATCCAAGAGAAGGTGTTCGGCAACAAGCTGGACGACAATGGCGTCCTGATCCGCAGCGCCACCGACACGCCGCCCTACTACGCGGTGGGCTTCATGTCCGAGAAGTCCAATCACAAGTTCCGCTATGTGTGGCTTTACAAGGTTCGCGCCACGCCGCTGACCGAGAATTACGCCACCAAGGAGGGCACCAAGGTGACCCGGCAGACCGGCGAGATCCAGTGGACGGCCATCAAGCGGACGCACGACGGTCAGTACCAGGCGGTGGCTGACGAGGACGAGAACGGCTTCACGGCAGAGAAGGCCGCAACCTTCCTGCAGTCCGTGTATGCGCCGACCTTCACGCCGACTCCGTGATGAGTCATCACCCGACCAGTATGCTGCCGCAGGCTAAGGCTTGCGGCAGCGCTTTTTCAGGAGGATAGCGATTATGATAACTTGTACGCTCGGCGATAAGAAATATACCGTGGACTTCGTCTCCGGTCGCGCTCTCCGGGAGATCGAGCCTGCTGCGAAGATGTACACCCGCATCTCGGCGATGTCAGAGGCGGCGGTCAAAGGCGAGACCCTGGACAACCCGGACGGCCTGACGATCCCCGACGCGATGGATGTGCTGATCCGCTGGTTCTGCCTGCTGTTCAACAACCAGTTCACGCCGGACGATGTGCTGGACAACTATCCCGTGGACAGGCTGATGCATGACATCGTCATCGCGCTGTTTGCGGTGCAGGCCCAGACCACGGACGTGTTGTCATCTTTCCCTACGACGGCAGCGGAGGACTGACGCCTCCTGAAGGCGACAGGCTCACGCTGCATGACTTCATCTATTCCACTTACAACTCCCTGCTGGATGCCGGGTGGCGCATGCAGGAGATCGACCAGATGGACATGCTCGGCTTTTTGAAGGTGCGGGCATGGAATTCCAACCGGGCGAAGGAGCGGGCCGCGCCGAAAGCCCGATACATCGATGAGGTGTGGCCGGGCTTGAAGCCATGAATATACTGTATTACGACAGCGTTCGGGATAGAAAAACCTAAATCAAGCTTGTACACGTCATTACGATTTGGTATAATATAGGTGCAATCAAAAGAAGG
>Ga0256405_10011711_pt1 | contig 11090 bp, 8 predicted proteins | sample RumenRJG_02DNA_FD_189096 | JGI IMG/M metagenome (GOLD analysis project Ga0256405, IMG submission 189096) | Bovine rumen microbial communities from Lethbridge, Alberta, Canada - RJG_02 | ecosystem: Host-associated > Mammals > Digestive system > Stomach > Rumen | place: Canada: Alberta | collected...
CAGATCCCCGGACTGTGACGAAAGATGATATACGCCGACGATAGGCCGCGCGAAAACGGTCAGCGTCAGCGCGGTGACGAACATGATGGCGTACGCAACGCCCAGCAGCTTTTTCGCGTAGCTTTTCGCCTGCTCCTTTTCCCCCGCGCCGACGCACCTGCCTATCACCGTGATCATGGTAAGTCCGACGGCGCCGCCCACGGCGTATTCAAAGGATACGAGCGAGTTTGCCACGGCGTTGGCGGCGATGGACGCGGTGGTGAAGGTGGACACAAGGCTCTGCGTCAGCAGCTTGCCGAACTGGAACATCCCGTTCTCCAGTCCGCTGGGGATCCCGATGCGGACGATGTTTTTGATCAGCACGGCGTCCGGGCGGAAACGCAGCAGCTTTTCCACGTAAATCAGATTGGACCTGCCGTGCGATAGCGCGACGATCACCGCCGCCCCGACCGCGCGGGAAATCAGCGTGGCGATCGCGACTCCGGCCGCTCCGATATGCAAACCGTAGATGAAAACCGCGTTGCCGGCGACGTTCAGCACGTTCATCCCCAGGGAAACGCGGAGAGAGATCCGGGTGTTGCCCATCGCGCGGAATACGGCTGCGCCGCCGTTATAAAGCGCAAGAAAAGGATAGGAGAGCGCCGTGAAGAGGAAATAGATCTTTGCGTTCTCCATCACGTCCGCCTGCGTCCTCCCGAAGATCAGGGAAAGGAGGGAGCTCCTGAATATCACCGCGATCGCCGTCACGGAAGCGGACACGGCGAACAGCACGTAATAGAGCATTTTTGCCGAGTCGCGCGCGGAAGCGTAGTCCTTCCTCCCCAAAAACTGGGAGCAGACAACGGCGCCGCCGGTCGCAAGCGCGGCGAAAATATTGATCATCAGTAGATTGAGCGAGTCGACGAGCGAAACGCCGGAAACGGCGGCCTCACCCACGCCGGAGACCATCATGGAGTCCACCATCCCGACCGTGACCGAGAGAACCTGCTCCAGGACCAGCGGGAGAAGGATCTTTGCGAGATCCTTACGGGAAAACAACATACTGCGATTTCTCTTTTCCTTCAAAGTCCGCGCCGCCGCGAGGCGGCGCGGACGCCGGCGTTATCACCCGATCACGCGGGCGCCTTCCCCTACCGTGAGCTGCGCGTTCTCCGCGGAGCCTTCGATGGGGGCATACGTCCTCATGCTCCCCGCGGAGACGGACTGCCAGGTACCGCCGTAAACGGAGATCCCGTAGCTTGCCGTGCTGACGAGCGCGCTTTCCGCGGCGTTGAAGTTGTTTTTATACACGGCGTCGCCCGACGCGCCCGCGTACTTCCACTTTCCGCCGATCAGATACGGATAGTCCGGGTGCAGGCGGCGGTTGAGACAACTGACGCCCTCTCCCATCACCACGTTGTGGAAATTGCACTCGATGACGGAACCCTCGTTTTGAGTGACCGGCGCAAAAATGATATTGTCGAAATAAACGTCGCCGTTCAGACGGATGAATTTGAAAGAGAGGACGACGTTGTTATGCTCCGCCGTGATCAAAAGCGGCCCGGAGCAGCGCGGAACGGAAAGGACCGCGTCCTTTGACTCGTACCCGTTGACGAGCACGACGGTACCGCCTTTTGCCAGCTTGGATACCGCTTTCGCGAGCGTCTGCACGGGGGAGTTCTTTTCCCCGCTGTTCGTATCCTTGCCGTCCATCTGGGAAAGGTAGACCACAGGCAGCTCCGGTATCGCCGCAAACGCGCCGGTGTAGTGCGTCTTTCTCTCGGACGCCGCCCCCTCGAAGAAGGGCTGCGCCACGGCGGTAGGTACCGTCGGCTTGTCCTTCATCCCCGCCTGCAGCTTGCCGTCCTCCGTGAACCAGGCGAGGTCGACGCAGACGTTCCTCGGGCTGCAGAGCGGATTGCTGGAAACGGTCGCCGTTCCGGTACCGACGAACTGATCCGAAATGCCGGTGCGGTGCGCGTGATATACGATCACGATATCCCTGCCGTTCGGCGCTTCGACAAAGGAGTGGTGGCCCGTGCCGTAAAGATGCGGGTTTCGGTTATCCTTATAGTCGAGGTCGTCGCACATCAGCGTGATGTTCTTCGCGCCGCGCTTGAAAAAGCCGAGCGGCGAGCTGGCCGTTGCGTATTGCACCGAATACTTGGTGGAATAATACCGGTTGGAGGAAAACGTCAGATAGTAAACGCCGCCGTGCTTGATCATAAACGGTCCTTCACAGCAGTCGCCGCCGTTTTTCGACTCCAGCTCGATCGTCGGGGTCGGGCTGACAAGCAGCTTTACGCTGCCCGACCGGATCGTCAGCGTGTCCATATTAAACTCGCAGCCCCATATATTGTTGCCCTTCTTGACGCTGGAACTGCCGAGGGTAGCCGCGCCCTGCGTGACGAAATAGAGATAGACCTTTCCGTCGTCGTCGGTAAAGAAGCTGCCGTCGATCACGTTGCAGGAGTTGATCAGATACTCCTTGGTGCCGGTCCGGAACGGACCTGTCGGACGGTCGGCGACCGCGATCCCGATCCGGTGCTGCGCCGTATATACCATATAGTATTTTCCGTTATATTTCATGACCTCCGGCGCCCAGAAGCGATAGCCGTACTTGGAGTTCGGGTCGGTATACACGTCGCCGCGGAGGAGGCAGAAGCCGTGCGCGGTCCACTCCACGAGATTCCTTGACGAATACACGCGGTAGCCGTAGTCGTCGTCCGCCGTTACGTACAGATAATAAGTTCCGTCGTCATCCTTGAGAACGAACGGGTCCGCGCCGGGTGCGACGGGATTGGTAAAAACGGTTGCCATGGGCAATTCTCCTTCATCGGTTTTTGTCGTTTCCGCCGGCTTCGTTTCCGCCGGCGCCGTTCCGGGCGCGGTCGTCTCCGGCGCAGGGTCTGTCTCGGCGGAGGTCTGCGGCGCGGTATCCGCCGCCGGCGCCGTTCCGGGCGCGGTCTGCGGCGCCGTATCCGCTGCGGTCTGCGGCGCGGTCTGCGCCGCGGTATCCGGCGCGGTCTGCGCCGCGGTATCCGGCGCCGGGTCCGCGGAGGTCACGGGCGCGGTAACGGACGGGGGCGCGCCGGCGGCGCAGGAAGCCGAGAGAAGCAGGACCGCCGCAAGCGCGAAGATCAAAAACGTTTTTTTCATTTTCTTTTCCCTTTTATTCTTTCGCCGGACTTTGCAGCAGGAGCACCGAGTTCGGGCGGAGCGTGAGCGTCAGCGTTTCTCCCGCCTTCGCTTTACAGAGGAAGGCGCCGTCATGCTCTTCGTCGAGCAGGTAGACGTTCAGATCCTCGCGCACCCCCTCCGCGTTTACGGAAACCGTCTTCTCCTTCGCCTCCGGGTCGTAGGTGTAATACGTGACGGTAGCGGCGAAGCTCCCGCCGTCCGACGCCGCGACAACGTAGACGTCCCGGTCGTCCGTGCTGCTTTCCGCGCGGTTTCCGACGGCGTAGACCTTCGAGAAGAACAAAAACGAATAGAACGCCTTGTATTTCTCGTATGTGAACGCGCGGAAGAGCCCGTTGAAACCGCAGGGGCGCGCGTCGTAGTAGGTCATGATATCCACCGCGCTGTTCTGCATGGTCGCCTGGACGGCGGCGACGAGCGCGGCGCCCTCCATACTGATGATCTTATAATATGACTCCCGCATCCCGTCCTTCCAGTTGACAAGATAGTTCCACTCGTCAAGGATGCTCTCCGCGCGGGGGTAGCCCTCCGCGTCGAGGACGCGCCGTACCTCGGCGGCGCGCCGCGTGAAATCTTCTATTACGCGGGAATACGTATGCCAGGAAAGAAAATCGATCGGGACGCCGCGCCGCTTCATTTCCTTCACGAATCTTTCGACGTTCCCGTTGTCTACCGACCACTCGGCAAACCCGGGACCGCCGATCTTCAGCTCCGGGAAGCACCCCTTCAGGTGCTTTGCGGAGACCTCGAAAAAGTCGTCGAACTGTTCCGCCGTCCCCGTCCAGCAGGGGGGCACGTTATCCGGCTCGTTCCAGATCTCCCAGTATTCGATCCCCAGGCGGAAGCCTTCGTTCCAGCCTTCGTTATAATGGCGGATGATATGCTCGCAGATGACCGCCCATTTTTTATAATCCTTCGGCGGATGGACGTGGTACGTCTTGGCGCGCACCTCTATCCTCTGCCCCAGGCGGTAAAGGATCCTGGAGCCGACGCCCACCGTCCTCTGCACATACATATCGGTGAAGTAAAAATCGTAGGACGCCGGGTCGTACGGATCCTTGTCGAAATCCGGGAAAATACCGGAAATATCCACCGTATGCTCCCCGCCGTAATTCGCGAAAAAGGACGAGTCGTGCAGACGGACGTACGGCACGCCGATCTCCCTGAACGCTTCCACCGTGCCGCAGCTGTTATCGTGGTTTGCTACCGGGCCGTTCACCGTTCCGTGCAGCGGCTTGATCCTTTCCGCGGTTCTTTGTGCGTTTATCCTGACGTTTGCCATGTGTCGCCGCCTCCTTTTTTTATTTGATGATACCATGAAGCAAAAATGCTTGCTTGCAAGGGCATTTTTGCGAAGCCGTCAATCACGCAGCGCGCGCAAAGCGCGCGGAGGCGAAAGCCTGAAGGCTTGCGAAGCAAGACTTTCTGCGTATATTATACCATGAAGCAAAAAGGCTTGCACAGCAAGACTTTCTGCGTGTATGATACCATGAAGCAAAAATGCTTGCTCGCAAGAGCATTTTTGCGAAGCCGTCAATCACGCAGCGCGCGCAAAGCGCGCGGAGGCGAAAGCCTGAAGGCTTGCGAAGCAAGACTTTCTGCGTATATTATACCATGAAGCAAAAAGGCTTGCGCAGCAAGACTTTCTGCGTATAGTATAACATCTTTACATTTTTTCTTCAATATGTTATACTGTGAATAAACTTATATATTCTGCTATCGGAGGCAAGGGTATGCGGGTCAGATGCATCGGATACAATCGCGGACAGAGCGCGGAGTTCGTACTGGAGCGCCCGCCGAGGATCGTGGAGTACGTTATGCTCGTGCTGCGCTCGCGGACGTTTTTCTCTTTTGACGGAGGAAGGACGTGCGCGCCTCCCGGCTCCGTCCTGATCTACGACAAGACCACGCCGCAGCATTTCGGCGCGGACGGGGAGCCGTTCCTGCACGACTGGATCACCTTTGACCTGACGGAAAGCGAGCGGCAGGACGTTCTTGCCGCCGGCGTGCGCTTTGACGAGGTGATGAACGTGCGGGACGTTTCCGTGCTCTCCGAGCTGATAAAGACCGTACAGCACGAGATCTACTCCGGCAACGCCGCGGCAAAGCAGACGGCGGACCTGTATCTCCACATCCTGCTGCTGAAGCTGGCGGAGCAGGCGACCTTTTCCGGCTCCGATACCGGCAGATATCACGCGGAGCTCGGGCGGCTCCGGGCGGAGATCTACGCCAACCCGAAGCAAAAACGCAGCGCAAGGGAGATGGCGGAATCGCTGAATATCAGCGTCTCCTATTTTCAGCATCTCTACAAGCAGCAGTTCGGGACCGCCCCCGGCGCCGACGTGATCAACAGCCGCATAGAATACGCAAAGGAGCTGCTCTCCTCCACCGGTTATACGGTAAAGATGATAGCGGACGAGCTCGACTACCCCAGCGACGTGCAGTTTATCCAGCAGTTCAAATCCGTTACAGGGCAAACGCCGAAAAGCTACCGCGGGAATACCGACAAAGCATAAAAGCAACGGAAGATCAGCGCCGCGGCTCCCGCCCGGAAAAACGCTCTCAAACGCAAAACGGGCAGGCGCGAGGCGCCTGCCCGTTTTGCGGGACCGTTTTTCTTTTCGGTCAGTTTGTCCGTTTTCTCTTTTTCGCGGCGAGGAAGACGCCGCCGAGGGAAAGCGCCGCCGCGGGGGTCGCCTTGTTTTTAATCGATCCTGATCAGCAATTCGCAGGCTTCGTTCCATCCGCGTCGGAGACTGACGCCGATCTGGCAATACAAATAGTATTGCTCGCGATAGGTCACGACTTTGGAGGACTGCAAACGCCAATCCGCCAGATCTTCCTGATAAATCTCCCGGATCGCTTCTTCCATTTCCGGCAAAAACTGTTCTGTGCTTAAATTTTCTTTTAGATCATAGGGATTTCCCGCTTTATTAAACATCCGCAGGCCGCCCATTTCTCCGTTGTCTAAAACAAATAAGCTTGTCGCGTTTCCAAGAGGGATATCTTCCTTTGTATTGTACCACGAAAAAGCATACAAGCCGAAGCCGTGTTCACCGCCTCCCGGAAAGGACTGCGTGCTTTTGAAGTTTTGATAGAAACTGAAATCGATCTCTCCGCGCAGCGCCTCCTCCGCTTTTTCCCGAACCTCCTGTTCGCTTGCAAACGGGTCGATATCGAGCGTTGCAAAGTGGAACAGCATCGCAAAGACCTGCCCGTCCGGCAGGAGAAGAACGCATTCTTTCTCTTCATTGATCCCGTTCAAGGTATAGGAATCAACGGAAATGCTATAAAGGTTATACCGGAAGGATCGACAATATTTTCCCTCGTACTGTTTCCCCAAAAACGAGAAGTTGACCGTTTTGCCGATTTTTTCACTGTCAATAAAGATTTCCGTCTCGTCAACAAGAGGAAAAACAGACCTGCTTTTTTGCTCACTTTGCTGCTCGCTGTAATGCTCCCGGTTGATTTGCAGCACTTTTTCCGACGTATTCCCGCCGGAGAATAACGGGAAAACGAGGAAGACGAGCAGCAGCGCGGCGGCGAGCGCGGCGGCGACGCCGGCGGCGATCACGCGGCGGCGCACTGGCGCGGTGCGGCGCGGCTCCTTGCCCCGGGAGAGGAGGGCGTCCATCCGCTCCTCAAAGCCGGGGGAAAAGGTCGGCTCCCCGTCCGGCAGCGCCGCGAAACGCGCCGCTTCCGTCCGCTCGATCCCGGCGAACGCCTGCCGGACCGACTCGTCGCGAAGGAGATCTTTTTTTCTGTTTTTCATTCTCCGAACTCCTTTCCAAGCGTTTTTTTCAGGAGGGCGCGGCCCCGGCGGATCCGCGAGCGGACCGCCTGCTCGCTGATGCCGAGCAGGGCGGCGATCCGCCCCGGCGGCTCCTCGTAGAGGCAGTAGAGCGCCATCGGATCCCGGTAGATCGCCGGCAGGGAGAGGATCGCCCGCCGGATCGCGTCGTACGTGCCGGAAAACGCCTCCTCCTCCGTCGCCGCCTCTCCCTCCCATTCGTCCAGCGGCAGGGCGGCCGGGGCGCGCCGGCGCTTTTCCAGCTGGCGGATACAGGCGGAGCGGACGCATTTTTGCAGATACCCGAGCGTTTTTTCCGCGCCGAGATCGGCAAAGTCCGGCTGATAGCGGAAGAGAGCGAGGAACGCCTCCTGCACCGCGTCCTCCGCGTCGCTCCCGTTTTTCAGAACGCCGAGGGCGTAGCGGTACATCCTGCCCCGATGGAGCCGGTAGAGCTGCGAGAGAACGGTCGGCGTCTCCGGGGCGTTTTCCTTTTCGACTGTGAAAGCAAAGAACAACAGCATAGCCTTTTTTCCCTCCTATCCTGTATAACACTTTTTTTCGGGAAAATTGGTCAAAGACTCAAAAATTTTTTAAAAAATTTTTTGAGATAAAAAAACCGGCTGAAGAAAGCCGGTTTTTTTGATTTGTCACGGGGTGAGACGGTTCGGCCCGCGGAAGAGGAATTCCGCCTCCTTGATCGAGAGACCGAGGAAGAGCATCGTGATCCGGTCGATCCCGAGCCCGAAGCCGCCGTGCGGCGGGCATCCGTACCGGAAGAACTGCAGGTAAAACGCCACGTCTTTCCCGAGTCCCTTCTCCTCCGCCTGGCGCTTCAGGATCTCGTAGCGGTGTTCGCGGACGGCGCCGGTCGTGATCTCGCAGCCGCGCCAGATCAGATCGTAGCCCATGGGGACGCCGTTTTCGTCCCGCATATGGTAGAAGGCGCGCTCCGCCGCGCTGTAATCGGTGATGAAGAGGAACTCGCTGCCGAACTTGTCCTTCGCCAGTTTTTCGCAGAGATGCTCGGCGTCGGTGGTGAGATCCCCCTTCACCTCGTCTGCGACCTTGTAGCCGTAGCGCTCCTCGAGCTCCCGGTAGACGTCCGCGAGCTTCATCCGCGGGAAGGGGACGGAGGGGACGACGACCTCGCGGCCGAACTGCGCAAGGATCTCCTCGCCGCAGGCGTCCTTTACCTTGCCGATCGCGTAGGCGAGCAGCTCCTCCTCGAGGTGCATGACCTCCTCGGCGGAATAGACGTAGCTGAACTCCAGATCGAAGCCGGTGAACTCGGTCGCGTGCTTGTTGGTATAGGATTTTTCCGCGCGGAAGACGGGGCCGCTCTCAAAGATGCGGTCCAGCCCCGCCGCCATCGCCATCTGCTTATAGAACTGCGGGGACTGGGCGAGATACGCCTTCGTATCGAAATACTTGACCTCGAACACGTCGGAGCCGGACTCGCTCGCCGCGCCGATCAGCTTGGGGGTGTGGATCTCGACGAAGCGGCGCGCGAGCAGGTATTCGCGCAGGGCGGCGGTGAAGACCGTCTGGACGCGGAGCATCAGCTGGTTGCGGTCGCGCCGCAGATCGATCCAGCGGAAGTCCATGCGGGAGTCGATCTCGCTGTCGTCCTTGATGGGCAGCGCGTCCGCGACCGACTCGATGAAGATCGCCGACGGCAGGATCTCGACGCCGCCGAGCTTGACGTACTCGTTTGCGACCGCCTCGCCCTCCACGCTGATCACCGAGTGGATCGTCAGCGTGTCGACCGCGGCGGCGAGCTCGGGATATTTCTCCTTCTCCAGCGTGACCTGCATCCGCCCCGTGATATCCTTTACCACAAGGAAGGCCATCGTCCGCTTGTTGCGGAGATTTTCGACAAAGCCGGAGATCCGGACCTTTTCGCCCGGTTTGACCTCGGAAATATAGGTTCTGTTCATCGTTTTTGTCCTCTTTTTTCAAAAATTCTTGTCTTTTTCAGTCCGCCGGGTAGGCGGCGATATCCGTGAGAGAGGCGGAGACGGGATGCTCCGCGCCGAGGAAGATCGCGGCGTCCGCGCAGAAGCCGGCGGGATCGTCGCTGACGTAAAACTCCAGGGCGGGCGTCCCCGCGCGGGGAGAGGCGAGGCGGCGCGCGAGCTCAGCGCCGCTGTTGATCAGCCGGACCCCGGGTCCGAGGTACTCGCCGATCATCCCGGAGAAAAGCGGAAAATGCGTGCAGCCGAGGATCAGGGTGTCGATCCCCTTCTCTTTGAGCCCTCCGAGGTAGTGGGCGCAGGTGAGACGGGCGATCTCGTTCCCCTTCTCCGCAAAGCCGTACTCCGCGAGGGGGACGAGGAGCGGGCACGCCTGCCCGAAGACCTCGACCGAGGGGGAGAGGCTCTTCAGCTTGCGGGGATAGACGCCGCTCTTTACGGTCGCGGCGGTGCCGATGACGCCGATCCTGCCGTTTTTCGTCGCGGCGACCGCCGCCTCGGCGGAGACGTCGATCACGCCGGTGATCGGCTGGGAAAAGGACGCTTTCAGCTCGTCGAGGGCGTTGGCGCTCGCCGTGCCGCAGGCGACGATGATCTCGTCCGCTCCGCGGGAGAGGAGGAAGCGCACGTCCTGGCGGGAGTAGCGGACGATCGTCTCCCGGGACCGCGTCCCGTACGGGACGCGCCCGGTATCGCCGAAATAGACGATGCGGTCATAGGCGCTGCCGCGGGCGACGATCTCGCGCAGGACGGTCAGCCCGCCGACGCCGCTGTCAAAGATCCCGAGGGTCTTCATAGTCTTCCCTCCTTCAGGTCTTCGTCATAGATCATATCGTTCCAGGCGATGATCCTGCCGCCGCGCAGATAGGCGCGGGGGACCCGCTCGCCGAGGGCGCAGACGATCTCGTAGGGGATGGTGCCGTTCTCTTTTGCCAGCGTCTGCGCGGTGCAGGGCTCCGAGGCGCCGAAGATCTCGACCGGATCGCCGACCGAGCAGGGGACGTCCGTGACGTCGATCATCAGCTGGTCCATACAGACCCTGCCGACGATCGGGGCGAGGCTCCCGCCCACGCGCAGCCGGGCGGCGGCGCCGTTTGAGCGCCAGAAGCCGTCGGCGTATCCGACCGGAACGGTGGCGACGCGCATCTCGCGCGCCGCGGTATAGATCCTGCCGTAGCTGAGCGACTCGCCGGGATAAAGGGTCTTGATATGCGAGATGACCGAGCGGACGGTCATCACCGGGCAGAGGGGCGGACAGCGCTTGACCTCGCCGGAGGGGCGAAGGCCGTAGAGGACCACTCCGGCGCGGACCATATCAAGGTGCAGATCGGGGTAATCGAAGATCGCCGCGCTGTTGGCGCAGTGGCGGATGCGGAAGGAAACGCCCCGGTCGGCGAGCGCGCGGACGCCGGAGAGGAAGTTTTCATACTGGCGGCGGGTATAGGCCTCGCCGTCCCCGCCCTCGTCGGCGACGGCGAAGTGGGTGAAGACCCCCTCGGGGTCAAGGCTCCCGCGGCTGCATATTTCCGCCGCCTCTTCGATCTCCGTTTTTCCGCCTCCCCGGCAGAGAAAGCCGATGCGCCCCATCCCGGTATCCAGTTTGACATGGATCTTCACGGTGACGCCCGCCGCCTCCGCGGCGTCCGCGAGCGCCCTGCCGTACGCAAGGGAATAGACGCACTGCCGGATCCCCTCGCGCGCCAGCGTCGGCGCGCAGGCCTCCGGCGTGTAGCCGAGGATCAGCACGGGGAGGGAGACGCCGCCCCGCCGGAGCTGGAGCGCCTCCTCCACGTTCGAGACCGCGAGGAAGGCGGCGCCGAGGGTCTCATACAGGCGGCCGAGCCGGACGGCGCCGTGGCCGTACGCGTTCGCCTTGATCACGCAGCAGACCGCCGTTTTTTCGGGGACGGCGTCCCGCACGGCGCGGTAATTTGCCTCCGCCGCGTCCAGGTCGATCTCCGCCCAGGTGCGCCGGCGGAGAACAAAGCTTTTATTCTGTTCCATAAGGACCCCTTTCTTTTCCGGGATCATTGAAAGACAAACTTATTGTAATAGTATAGCACTTTCCTTCCCGCAAGTCAACCTCCCGAAAAAAAGCGAAAAAAAAGAAGAGTTTGTCCGGTTTTTTTGTCTCTTTTCTCTTG
>Ga0256405_10011713_pt1 | contig 11085 bp, 17 predicted proteins | sample RumenRJG_02DNA_FD_189096 | JGI IMG/M metagenome (GOLD analysis project Ga0256405, IMG submission 189096) | Bovine rumen microbial communities from Lethbridge, Alberta, Canada - RJG_02 | ecosystem: Host-associated > Mammals > Digestive system > Stomach > Rumen | place: Canada: Alberta...
TGTCGGTCGAAGTTGTGCCGGTCTTTGAACGGTCTGAATAGGTCGTATCATTCCATGCGCTGACCTTGTTTTCAGCTTCGCCGGTCGATTCCAGATCTCGCGTCTGGGTGATCTCTCTTCTTTCATCTCGTTTGATGTTGATGAATGGATCATAGTTTTCATACAGTACAGTGGCCATACGCGTCCAGACATGAAAGCGTGACTGTGACCATATGCTGATCGCCTGTTTCATTACGGCGGGATCCGGATAAAGGACCTCCAGCTCAGCATATTCGAGCAGGATCTGCTCATATACAAGATGCTCATTTCCTTTTTCAGTAATAACAGCAGGCAGATACATATCATCGAATATGTCCGGAGCATAGTTATAGAGTCCCAGTATTGACAGCGTCGCGTTCGTTATCATTGTCAGATGCCTCCTTCTGTTGATATCTGTATTTGACAGAGATGTTCAGATCATATCTGCTGTTGATCTTCTCAAGGTCTCGCGTGATCGTATCGAGCCATACGTCAACCAGACAGCGCGTGTCAGAGTCGTTTGACTCGACTTCCGACGTGATCAGTCTTTCACGCTTCTGGGTGTTGGCATTCGGTATGCCGATCTTGGTGTTGTATCTGTCCTCGATCGTCTTCAGATCGTTCAGAACATCCGTGACGATGTAGTTCTGGCCGACGTTCTGCTGCATCCATTCCCAGTTGTGAGAGCCGTCCTCATTGAGCAGGTTCTTGTCGATGACTGCAAACGGATCACCGGATGCAAGCGTGTCATACATCTTTTTGTATGTTTCAGCGGCTGCTTTGTTCTGCGCAAAGAAGACGAAGCTGGCGCGTGAGTTGAGCAGATTGACCGCAGCTGTCTCACTTGCCACCGCGAGCATGTCTGCATACATGCTGACGATATCAGTGATGCCTTTGTAGTCAGGTTCCAGACGCAGCAGCTCGCAATCCTTCCCGACTTCAAGCTCCAGCGATGAGGGAAGCACAGGATTGGTGACGATGACTCTCTTCGGCTGATAGAAGATGGTATGTGTGTCTGACAGCGTACAGTTCTGTGGAATGACACCATACTCCGGAGTCTTGAAAATCGCCATGAAGCCGTATCCAAAGAGTACATACTGGAAAAACTCCATAGACCATGTGTCGGGGATGCCTTTCCATTTTAGGACAGACAGGGCTTTTGTAAATAAGCGGTTAAAGTAGTAGTTATAGAGACCTGTGTTCTTTGTATGAACAGAGGAAGGTCTCAGACCGGCGTTATACAGGTTTATGGTATCGTACATTGCCGGTATTCTAACAGATCCAGCCATTGATTCGACCTCTCTTTCTTTTCTTTATCCAGTAATAGAGCGCGTTATTGTTACTTGGTTTTGCCTGTACATTGATGTACATCGGCGTGTCGGTGCTGATCGTTCCTGTAGAGAACGACATATTGTAGTACATATGCTTTGTTATGGTGTAGGCATATGATTGCTCACGATAATATCGAAGCGTCTGTGTTTTTGTTGCTCTCCGGTATGTTACACCTGAGACCGTATAATCCGTATAGGACCAGCCTGTGTTCTGAACACGGCTCAATCCCGGATAAGTATTGCCTCCGGATACTGTCTGACCTGCAGGAACACCGGTGATCGTAATGTTGAAAGTAAAATCAACATAGTCCTGTGATCCTGTCATCGTGACCGAATAGGATGCCGGGCTGATGCTGATGTCGAGATCTTCGGATGGAGTCGGACCGGGACCCGGACCAGGTTCGACATACTTGTTATGGATATAACCGATGAAGGGGTTGCCGTAATCGATATAGGAACCATCATTATGATAGATCCTACCCATTGAGGAGCTCCAAGAAGGATAACTGATCGTCCTTGTGTAGAATTCCATCGATTTTGCGTATGTAGAACTCCAGATGGATCCGGATGTCGTGATCGTGTTTCCGTTGATCGCTTCAACATTTTCGACATGACCGTAGCCTGTAGGGCTTCCCCATACCAGAATATCACCGAGATGAATGTCGATCGAACCGGATGTATGTGTCTGATCAGGCCATGTGTTATATATCCAGTATTTGGCATCAGTAGGTGAATGGGTTATATAAAATTCATTATATAAGGATCTCCCCGCCACCTCATTGAATCGTCCGTAGGCATAGCCGGCGCAGTTTCCGCCATACGGCTCTATGTCCAGCCAGTAGAATCTGTCATAAGTGCTGTAATAAGGACTGTCTGGATTCGGTTTACTGTATCTTGGAGTGAATGCCATCAGTCAACGAAGATCCCCGAATTGAGCATACTGATAACGGCATTCTGCTCGTCGACCGTAGGATTGCCGATCGAGTATTCAACCGTAGCATTTTCGCACAGGCAGAAACCGGAGATATTATCCAGTCTCAGATTCTTGCAGCAAGGCTGTCCGAAGAGCTCCGGCATATGCGCCGTCTGTTCCATAAAATAGGCAAAGATGAATGGTCTTCCCATGTTGTAGGCAAGGAAACTGTCGCTGGATCCTTTGGTCACGATCTGTCCCATCGTAGCACCCAGCGTGTTCATGACGGTATCGATCAGACTGACGTTCTGATCCGGTGTGCTCCGGATCGACGCTTCAATGTCATTCGGCTGCCATTTACGAACACCCCCGGTCATGTTCCGGGAAGCATAGTCATTCGGTGCGACTGACTTGATCCATGAAAGAGCAGCCATGCCCATACCTATCTTCCAGTCTACGATCAGATCTGATACAGGGATAGTAACACCAATCTGACTGTTCGCCGAATAGATCAGAGGCAGGTCATCCAGATCGTTGTTGACTCCGAATATCTGCAGCTCGCAGGATCCTGTGCAGTAGTCGACATACCAATGAACTTCTATCCTCGGGCATCTGTATATTTTTGCAGAGTCCAGCGGAATGATGCCGAACGGCTGGAAGTAAAGCGAATACTCGCTGTACGGCGCCAGCGACATATAGGAATATTCTGTGTTCTGTGGATGTCTTGGGAGCGTCATAGTGATCTTAAAGTGATCAACCATCGTCTCGTCGACCATGTAGCAGAAACTGTCGACAGCGCCGGGAGCCGGACCCAATACCGGTATGTCCTTGCCTCCAAAGCTGATCGTACGAACCATCGTTCCCAGATTACCGTCGAGCGGAAGCAGAGGGAACCATCTGCAGTATGTTATGTATTGCAAATAATTAGCCAGCGTTTTGGCTTCCAGCACAGAGGCTGATCCGCTATCCGAAGGAACCGTATCGAACAGGTTTCCGAGAAGGGACTGAAATGAAACTTTGGGCATGATGTAATAACTGACGCCTGTTGCGTTGTTGCCGATGACACCTATACAGAAACAGCCCTGCGAGATGCTACGGTTGAAATAGCTGTAGTTTCTCCATATATCGGATGAATGGTCATAATTGCTGACTCCGTCACTGTCGTATTTGACTTCCGTGTAATTGCGCTGAGAATTTATATAGGTGTTATACAGTGTGTCGATCAGATCCGGATTGTAGTCTGACGTCGAGCGCAGTACATACTGTCTGCTGTTCATGATGTCGTCCTGATAGGTCGCAAGGACATCACATCGTAACCATAAGGTCCAGACGCCGATATCGAAGCGTACGTCTTCGATGAAGTAATAACGGCCAAAGTCTGCAATGTATGCGTAATTGTATAAAGGGATCTCATTGCTCAGCTTCGGATCGCTGATCTCGATGATCGGTGTGATGACCGAGGAGATCGACTTCATGACGCACGGAACCGTCAGACCCTGAGTCTGAGCAGTCGGTCGCTTCAGTGAATTCGGTCGCTTATTGTATTTATACAGAATGATATTAAACATACACACTCCTTATATTAAAATAGGGAGCTCCGGAAAAGTGGCAGAGCTCCCAAACAAACAAGGAGGAATACTAATCGAGATAAAGCACGACTGCTTTTTCGGTCAGGTCGTTCTGCAGCTGGATGTCCATGTGGGCAAACATGTTGTAGTACTGGCCCTTTGCATTGTAAGGAGATGTCTCGATCACATCGTTGTAGATGTTGTATCCCATTGCATCACGGTCGAAAATAACACCGATGACGTTGTTCAGCGTCTGAGCTTCACCGACTTTCACAGCACCGGTTGCATCGATATAGACAGGTGTTGCACTGACCTGCAGCGGATTCCTGATGGCCTGCCAGTAAGTAACAGGTTCAACATCCGCATAGCGCAGGAAGTTGTCGTGATAGGTATCGGCCAGAACCATCGCATCCATGCTGTCGAGGAATTTCGCGGACATGTAAACGCGCTGATCTCTGACATCGGTATGACGCATGATCGGATAACCGGTAAGCTTCTGCTGGAAGAGCTCTGATCTTTCAGACATGAGACGGCTGATCTCGCTGACTCTGCTGTATGCCCACTGCATAAACGGCTTGTAGTTTGCCGGCTGCATGACAGTGATAGAGGTGAGGTCGCTGAGACCTGTCAATGCTTTGTACTCGGTGAGGAGATGTACATTAGAGTCGGCATCATTGATGTCAGCTTTCGCCGCGATCGTATTGGCAACGATGGACCTCTTCAGGTTTTCCAGCCACTGCTTACGCTCGTTAGCAAAGTGCGTCATAAGACCGGTGATGAATGATCCAAAGTTCGCCTCATTCTCGAAGGCTGTCTTGAGCTGTTCGCGATAGATCGTATAGGATCCCATGTATACATCGGATCCGACATACCTGGTCTCGATGACCTTCGGTTTCCTGACCGTGTACTGATCGATCGACTGACCTTCAACGGTCTCATGTGTAGGATCCTGAATCGCTTCGCGATCGGCAAAGTTGATCTTCCTGATGATACCGCCCCATGAGTCGGCAGACATCTGGAGTCCTTTGAATTTTTCATCATACGGACGGACAGCGATGATCGTGCGCTGCAGGACCTGAGTGATGGCGTTGAGCGTGTTTTCGTAACCGCTCTGCAGAGTAGCCTGAGCTACAGAAATGAAGCTGGACAGGTCGGTCGGTGTGATCGCAGTCTGACCGGTCGCTTCCTGATGGATCGCGTTGATCAGCTGATAAGCCTGCTGCTTCGACATAGTATTTACAGACATTTCTATTCTCCTTTCTTGTCTTCAGGCGGATTCAAGAGCGAAGCCAGAATGTCCTCCGCTTTCAGCTGTCCGCCGCTGCTGCTTTCGGTTTCAGCGATGTTCTTCTTGTACATCGCAGTTTTGAGGTCCTTGACCTCGTTGGCAAGAGTTGCGAGGACCTTCATGGTCGCCTGATCGGCAGACGGTTCTGCAGGCTTCTCCGGTTCTTCCGGCTGCGCTTTTGCATCCTCGTCGATCATGGCATTGATCTCTTCCTTGCTGTACCCGGCGCGAAGAAGAGCGAGTCTTTCAGATAGTTTCATAGTATTTCTCCTATTGTAATTTATCCTCGATGAGCTGTTTAAGTCCGACCAGCACGGCATTATTCTCGGATATGACTTCCTTGAGCGAAAGCATCTCGGCTTTGTGATTTTCCTGTTCCTTATTAAGAAACCAGAACATGATCGCGCACATCACGATCGGAAAGCCCACAGTGCTGATGGCCTGAATGATTACATTAATATCGTCCATCGTTATTCTCCTTCCTTCGAGAAGCACATTCATGCACAGGACAAGTGCATCTCCGGCCTTCCGGGCCTGTCCGTTGGAGTTGTGCTCCTCTATATAATTATACCAAATTTCGCATAATATTTTATGAATTATGTGAAGTTGTGTGAAATGCCGGGAAGCCCTCTTGACAGCATTTTTCCGTTATATAATTTAGGTAAGCTGATAAACAGCGAGGAGGAAAAGAAAAATGTTATTAAAGAGGATTAATGAGATCAGTGATTCCAGCGATTGGTACTACCGTGTGAATCTTCACAAGTCGATCTGTTTTCACATCAACAGAGACCGTTCGATCGAAAGGATCAGTCTGGTCGACATCGACAGCGATGAGCCTTCATTCAGACATGAAGTGAAAAGTCTCTGCTACATGGAATGTCTGACAATAGACGATTGTGAGCTGCTGAACACTGACGCGCTGCTCGATCTGGCAAGAAGGGAAGACGCCAATGCCTGAGATCGATAACGAACAGGCCAAGCAGCAGCTGATCAAGGATCTCACGATCCCTCAGCTTAAAAAGATGTGTGAATGGTTCACCGAGGATACAGGAAAACCGACTGACTGGATGATGATGCTGATCACAACAGTCGCGGCGACCTTCGAATCAATTTATGAAAAAAGGAGGTTATTCGACGATGTCAAAGAAAAAGGTAAAGATGACGCATGAGGACGCGGAACGCATCCGCTTCCTGCGTCAGCAGTACACTGCAAACGAGAACGCACGCATCGCAGGCATGATATCGGATGACGAATACCATAATACGCTCAACCGCGTAGGAATGGAGATCGTCATGCTGGAGGAGAAATACGGACTGTATGAGGAACTATGAGAACATCCAGACGCTCCTGCTTCCGACACAGAAAGCGATCAATGCAGATATCAGCTGTTTCATGGCATGGCAGAGGGGTGAGATCTCGACAGCGAAATGTCTGAAGCTGTTTCGAGAGCACAACCGGCAAAGAGATGACATATCGGTCTCACAGGATGACTTCGAGTCATGGCTGTACGATATAGGATACAGGAGATGCCAATGGCTGTAACAAGAAGAACAAAAGAGAAGATCCTCGAAGAGTTCAACCGCAATGTCAGAGAGATCAACCGCAATCTGGAAGAGCTTGAAAAAAAGACTCCGGACTCGATCGCACTCGAAAGATACAAAGGTGAATTCTTTGAGATCAATGATCCGGACTATAACTATAATGCCCTGCGCCGGATGAACAAGCGCGCGAAGCAGCTGCTTGAATCCGGTGCGGTATCTGTCGAAGGACAGGAGCGGTCGATGTCGCTCGCGCTGGATACACTGCACCGCGAAGGCTATGACTATATCAACCGGAGGAACTTCAACAGCTTCATGCGCTTCCTTGATGACGCAAGAGCGAAGGGACTCGGTGCTCTGTATTCTTCGACGCAGCTGATCGACAAGATCCATGAGATGAAACGAAGAGGTCTGACGAAAAAACAGATCCTAGCAAATATCGACAGATGGTCAAGGCAGAACGTCAAGAGAGATAAGGAAGGAAAAGTGATAGAGCAGATAAAACCTAAGAAGCTCTACATCCGGACGAAATAATGCTGATCGAGGACTTCAACTATAATCAGCTGTCAGACATCGAGATCATACCAAAGATCCCTCGCAAGAAATCAAGCAAGCCATATCTGAACATTGTGACGGCGTTCGATATCGAAACGACACGTCTGCCGGATATTGAGCAGAGCTTCATGTACATCTGGCAGTTTCAATTCGGACCTGATCAGACGATCACCGGCAGGACATGGGAGGAATTCTTCAGCTTCCTGCAAAAGATCACAGATCGGATCCGGGATGTTGCTTGGCTCGTCGTGTACGTTCATAATCTGTCCTTTGAGTTTCAGTTTCTAAAAGGCATGTACGACTTTCAGCCGGAGGAGGTCTTCGCAACAGAGTCGCGCAAAGTGCTCAAATGCACGATGTTTGACTGTATCGAGTTCCGATGCAGCTACTATCTTACTAACCTGCCTTTGAACAAGTTTCTGCTGAAATACAACGTAGAGAACAAGAAGCTCTCCGGCGATGACTTTGATTATTCAAAGATCAGATATCCTTGGTCACCGCTGACGGCAAAGGAGATGGAGTACTGCATCAACGACGTCAAAGGTCTGGTGCAGGCGCTCAACATGCAGATGCGATCCGATGGAGACACCATCCAGTCCATACCGCTGACCGCAACAGGATACGTTCGGCGCGATGTCAAAGAAGCGATGAAGCACTTCAACCATACACAGCTGAAAGAGATGCTCCCGAACGCGGATGTGTACCGTCTGCTGCGTGAAGCATTCCGGGGAGGAGATACGATCGCAAACCGATGGAACGCCGATGATATCATCGACAATGTTCAGAGCGTAGACATCACATCATCATATCCATCCTCAATGCTGATGTGTAAATATCCGATGACACGCTTCTATCGTGAAGATCCTTCAGATTTCAAGAAGCTGTACAAGCTCAAGAGCAGAGCACTGCTGTTTAGGATCGTGATGTTCAATGTCAGACTCAAGGATCAGGCAGAAGGTCACACCTATCTGTCAAGAGACAAGTGCAGAAATATAGAAGGCGGTACATTCTCAAACGGCCGTATCATCCGTGCCGACTATCTTGAAACAACGATCACGGACATCGACTATGAGATCATTGCAAGGCGGTACAAATGGGACAGGCAGGTCATCACTGATCTGTACTCTTCCCGGTACAAGATGCTGCCGGGCCTGCTCAGATCGGTCATAATACAGTATTACAAGGTTAAAACCGAACTGAAGGGAGTAGAAGAAGGGACAGACGACTATCTCTTCTACATGAAGAACAAGGAAAAACTGAACAGCACCTACGGCATGACGGTCGAGGATCCTGCGAAGGATACGATCGAATTCAGAGACGGTGATTTCGTATCAAAGGAGGAGTCATTATCCACGCTGGTAGCAAAGCATAATCGATCAGCTTTCCTATCATATGCGTGGGGCTAGCGTCTGGGTTACCGCATGGTCGCGGAAACGTCTGGCAGATGGCATCGATGTCGTCACCCAGCGCGGAAAAGAGCCGATGAACTTTATATACTCGGACACAGACTCCATAAAGTACACCGGAAGCGTTGACTTCAGCGAATACAACAGAACGGTCGAAGAACAGGCCCTGCGCTGGAAAGCATACGCAGCCGATCGAAACGGTGTAGTCCACTACATGGGAGTCTTTGAAGACGAAGGATACAAGCTGCCGAACCGCTTCAAAACACTCGGTGCGAAGAAATACGTTCTGGAAGACAAAGACAAACGGCTGCACATCACAATAGCCGGAGTCAATAAAAAGAAGGGGGGAGAAGAACTTCAGAAGATAGAGAATTTTAAGGAAGGCTTTGTGTTCAACAAGGCCGGAGGAACTGAGAGCGTCTTCAACGATCATATAGATATGATCATACAGAGAGACGGACACGATCTTCACATTACAGACAATGTGGTGATCCGGGACAGCTCTTACACACTGGGCATTACCGCAGAGTATAGAGCGATATTAAACGGAGTCATGGAAATAAAATACTCAGACCATGACATCGAAGGTTTATTCAAAGTCAAAAAATAAGGAGGAAACTAATGAATAACGTAACTTTAATGGGCAGACTGACAGACAATGTAAAGGTGCAGACCGGTTCAGGTGATACGCGCTGGGCGAACTTCACACTCGCAGTGCGTGACGGCGTTGATGAGGACGGCAACAGCAAAGCACAGTTTATCAGATGCTCGGTCTTCAACAAGGCAGCCGACATCCTTGAGAAATTCACAGAGAAGGGATCACCACTCTGCATCAGAGGTCACATCCGTGTTTCAAACTATGAAAATGAAGACGGTGAGACGGTATGGTCCACACAGATCATAGTTGATGACTTCGACCTGATCGGTGCGAAGAAAGCCTCACCGGATGAAGAAGAGAAACCGAAAAAGAACAACAAAAAATATAGAAAGTAAAGGAGGAAGGCGGTGCAAACCGCCTTTTACTGAAATTATGAAAGCAATATTAGTGGTTGATATTCCTTACGTCGACAAAAAACAAATCAATTATCTGAATGTATCGTTTGGTGGTATTCCGCACAACATTGGTAGAGATGAGATGGTATTAAGACCATTGCCACACAAGTTGCAAGCAGACTGGTACACAGACGGATATAAAGAAGGCTTTAATGCTTGTCTTGAAGAGATAACAGGAGAAACAGAATGTACTACACAAAAGAAGGATATATAGATGTAGAGAAAACGCTGGCGAAGGATGCGTCAACATTCATTTTCATGGTCGGCGCCCGTGGCATCGGCAAGACATTCGGCTTCCTCAAGTATCTCATAGACAAACAGCTGAAATTCATCTACATGAGAAGGACCCAGACGCAGATAGATATGATCAAGTCAGAGGAGCTGAATCCGTTCAAATCACTGCGCTCAGAGCTGGGCGATTCCTACAGCTTCGTCATGAAGCGAGTCAACAAAAACATAACCGGTGTATATCGCATGATCAAAGATGATGAAGGAATTGAGAAGCCATACGGTGAACCGATCGGATATATGCTTGCGCTCAGCACAGTATCAAATATAAGAGGCTTTGACGCTTCAGACGTCGACATTCTGCTGTATGATGAGTTTATATCTGAGCGTCATGAAAAACCGATACAGAGCGAAGGCACGGCCTTCCTGAACGCGATCGAGACGATCGGAAGAAACAGAGAGCTGAAAGGGAAGAAACCTCTGCGCGTCATATGCCTGTCAAACAGCTCAAATCTGGCCAATCCAATCTTTACAGAGCTGAAGATCATCACTGCAGCTGAAAAGATGCTGCAGAAGCATCAGGACGTAAAACGCATACCGGAACGCGATCTATCGATATACATCCTGCATGATTCTCCGATATCAAAAAAGAAATCACAGACCTCTCTATATAAGCTGGCCGGTGAAGACTCAGACTTCTCTCAGATGTCACTGAAGAACGACTTCAACAAGGAATTTTTCGGACAGGTAAAGTCAATGAGCCTGCGCGAATACAAACCACTTGTACAGGTCGGCGAGCTTGTTATCTACAAACACAAGAGCGCGCTGCGCTGGTATGTATCTGATCATCTGTCCGGAAACCCTGAGCGATATGACTCCTCCGATGTTGAGCTGAAGCGGTTCGAGAATGATTACTATTATTTGAAGACAGCGTATCTAAACCGTCACATCTTCTTCGAGAGCTATATTCATCAGGTTCTGTTTGAGAAATACATCAACTTCTAGCACCACCCTCTCAGCATTCTGCCCCTGATGGCCACATGCCCAGGATGGCCACCGGCTGATCCCTCCCGGCCACCGGCTGCGCATGCATGCCCGGTGCCGTTGAGGGTACTTGACAGAGAATAACGGGTACTGGTTATGGGGAACCAGTGCCCTTTTTTAATGGGGACCTTGGTATATACCC
>Ga0256405_10011714_pt1 | contig 11085 bp, 6 predicted proteins | sample RumenRJG_02DNA_FD_189096 | JGI IMG/M metagenome (GOLD analysis project Ga0256405, IMG submission 189096) | Bovine rumen microbial communities from Lethbridge, Alberta, Canada - RJG_02 | ecosystem: Host-associated > Mammals > Digestive system > Stomach > Rumen | place: Canada: Alberta | collected...
CAATAATAAAAGGACACTACAATAGCTATTCAGAATTTATTGCAGTTCACCCTTCAGGTAGTTTAGGTGATGCATATATAGTTGATGGTAGCTATTACTATTGGAACGAAAACGGATGGGCAAATGCAGGTTCCGTTAAAGGAGATACTGGTGAAACCGGAGCCAAAGGTGATAAAGGTGATAAAGGAGATACTGGTGCGAAAGGTAGTAAAGGAGACAAGGGTGAGACTGGAAACACTGGTGAAAAAGGAGAACAAGGACCTAAAGGAGATACTGGAGATACAGGAGCTACTGGTGATACTGGACCAACCGGCCCAACTGGTGACACTGGAGCTACTGGTGCTGGTGTTACTATTAAAGGTTCGTATAACTCTTACGAAGAATTAATTAATGAACATCCAATTGGTAGTGAAGGTGACAGCTATTTGGTAAATGGTTCTCTTTATGTCTGGAATGGAACTGTTTGGGAAAACGTAGGAAACATAAAGGGAGAAAAAGGTGAAACCGGCCAACAAGGTGTTAAAGGTGATACTGGTGATAGTGGCTTTTCACCAATCGTTAATGTCGACCATTCTACTGGCCAAATAGTAATCACAACAGAAGATGGTTCAGCAACAATATCTTTTGATGAACTCAAAGGTGATACTGGACCTCAAGGAGTTAAAGGAGATACAGGAAATACTGGTGATGCATTTACTTTCGATGATTTTACGCCAGAACAATTGGCAAGTCTCAAAGGAGCAAAAGGAGATACTGGAGCAACAGGAAGTAAAGGTGACAAAGGAGATAAAGGCGATACCGGTACTAAAGGTGATACAGGTCAAGGTAGTGATGAAGAAGCAGGCTGGAAACTGCCCGTTGATAAAATACAAACTATTACAACATTACCAACTGGAGTTAACAAAGGTTATCGCGTAGCTATTTGTACAAACTCATTAATGGCCATTAAAGAATACAATGGAAGTTCATGGGATAGTGAATCACTTAATCAATATAGTGTAATTCCATTGAAGCATTTTGGAGGAATACAGATGTATCTGGCAAAATCAACAGGTCCAGTATACATGGGTGTGGAATATGGGGTCTTTGGAAAATTCAGATTCATGACACAAGCAGCATACGATGCGTTAAGTAGCTATGATGAGGATACAATTTATTTTGTAAGAAGTTCGTAATTGAAAAAGATTAGATGAGTTTAAATGATGTTGTAAGAATAATGAAGGTATAATATCAATTATTTGAGAATATTGAGGTATAATCTAACATTAAATGAATTATATGGATATTTTTGTCATTGTAATCTCGTAATGCTGTTAATCTATAAACATCTTTATAATCTTCATGTGGAGTGTTGTTAAGGGAGGATATATCATTTTCGTTTAATTTTTCATTAATTTTTAGTATAATATCTTCCATGCTCCAGTTATTCTTAAATTCTTCGATAAAACATATCATCCCTGCAAAATTAGTATTACTTGAATATTTACCGTCTAAAAATTCTAAAATACCATTTTCATAATAATTATCATTAATGTTTAAATCATTACCAAATCGTTTACATTCAATAGTGTGGTAACATTTGTTAACAAATTTAATATCTCGTAAATTACGATATTGAATTTTAATATCTAATAAACCTCTTTCCTTAACATTTTCTCTTCTTTCTTGAGGTTCACTATTTATTATTAAATTATTGAACCCGTAATCCTCTTGAAGGGTTGTCATTGTGTCTACAAAATCATCTCTGTATTCATTTTCTCGTTTTCTAATCATTTCTGATTTGACATATGTTTTAGTATTTAAAATTTTAAAATAAGTATGGATTGCTAGATTAATTATTTTATTAAAATATTCTTCACTATCAAAATCATCAAAGCGTTCAAAATATTTAAAGTTGGAAGGATCTAACATTATTCATCCTCCAAACCCATTAATGAATTTGTAAATTCAATTAAATCTCTTCTAGCAATAGCTCTATGCCAATTTTTAAATTCATTGGATTTAATTACATAAAAAGAAGTTTCTTCAAAACCTTTTATGTCTTTTTGTACGAATAAGTTTTGTTTATCTTCAATACTTATGTCTCCAAAGAAATTTAATATTTCAGGTTTGTCTTTGTATTCAATTAAATGTTTAGGAGGTTCTTCGCTTATAATAAATCTAATTCCAATAAACTGGTCTGATTTATAGCATTCAGCATGGAAATATTCATTATTCTCTTCTTTGAAATAATTTTTAAAATATTCAACAAAAACCATGATATAATTTTCTAAAGTATCATTTGAAACTTTATGATATACATTTTCTTTTTTACGCATTGGTAGTGTAACATCACTGAAATAGTTTACTAAATCTTTTTCTAGTTCAGTAAAAGATAATAAATTGAATATTAATTCATCGATTTCATGTTGAATAATTTCTAAATATTTGGGATTGTTACAATTTAACATTTTATCAACATATTCAACTAGAGTATCATTAATAACTAATGGTATTTCTTCAATTTCTTTCAATAGTATTATTTCTCTTTCAATACCAATTGTTGAAAAAGTTAAAAGCGATAAATATGAAAATAATTTTGAATTTAAAAATCCGAGTATTGACTTTAATAATTTTTCATCAGCATTTTTTCCATTAATTGAAATTACACTATTAGTAAACACCCATTGTTTTTCAGAGTATGTAGCAACACACTCTAAGTTTTGTGTAAGTATCTGTTTAAATAAAACATAAGGTGGTGTAAATACTTCTTCTTTTCTTGGACGTTCGACTTTTTCTATACTCCATTTTTCAACATGGCTTTCATCAATATGATATCTTTGAAGCATTCGATGTTTAACATCTAAAAAATCGTATTCAAAATATTTAGTTGCATCTTCAGTTTTATTACCTATGCAAATCCCACGTGAAGGTGAGAAACCATATTTTTTAAAATAATATCCAATATTTTTTTTAGAATGTAATCTATTAATTAATTGGAAATCTAAAGTATTTCCATAAACTAAAACTTTCCAAACCCAATCATGATTGTACAAATCTTTTTGTGAGATATATTTAATATCTGATTTCTGTATTACCACTGATGATAATAAATAAAATAACTTATTTGGTTTGAGGGAAATATGTTTTATGTCTCCACAATTTGCCATGTTGGAATTATAAAATAATATTGAACCTGGACCAATTGCATTATTAAATATTTCTCTTCTTATAGATGAAAATTCTAATACTTCAGTTAAATTAAAATTCTTTAAGAAGTATTTTCTAAATTTCAAATCATTAAAGTTATATAAAATTTTACTTGTAACAATTAATGCAACATCAGTTGATTCATTCATAAAATCATTAACTCTAAGTAAAAATGATTGAGCTATCTGTTTATTAGAAATATGTAATTTTTTTTCTTTACAATATTCTATATGGGATTTTTGTTTTGATCCCCATGGGGGATTACCTACAATTAAATCAAAATCATTTAATGAGTTAAACAATCCATCTAAATTGAAGAAATCATCATTAAAAAAGTTTTTATTTAATAATTGAGGCATTTTAAAATGTTTAATTTCTTTAATATCTAAATAATCAAATAATGTTAATTGTATTGAAAGAATAGTCATTTGAATTGCATCTTTATCAATGTCAATTCCATAAATATTTGATGTCAGAATCTCTTTTAAGTCATTAGGAGTTAATTTAGATTTCAATTCGAGATTTTTATCAATTATTCTTCTCAATGATTCGACTAAAAATACTCCAGAACCACATGATGGATCTAAAACTTTACAACTAGTATTATTTTTTAATTTTTTATCTAATGTATTATTTAGTATATAATCTACTAAAAACAAGGGAGTATATATTGCTTTTTGATTCTTTTTAGAATTATTATCCTGGAGAAATGCTTCATAAATATTACTTATTAACTCAATAGGAATTATTTCAAAATCATATGGGCAATCAAGAACAGATTGTTCTGGATTTCTCATGTCAAAACCACTAAATAATTTATGCAAATTTTTCAAATGTTTATCTGTGATTTTGTTTTTTTGATTTTCAGTTAATTTAAACAAATCTGGATTAAACTTTTCTTCAAGAATGTTGAAAAATTCAAATAAACATTCTTTTTTTAGGATGACATTATTAAAGTTACAACCATAATTATTAATAAAAAATTCATCTTTACATATGCCTCTGTCAATGAGATATTTTGAAAAGATTAATTTCCCAATTAAACTATGTATGATTTCTAAATCTAATTTATCTTTCTTTAATAACTTGATTGTAATTTTAATATTTTCCAATAAGTAATTTTGAACTCTTTTTGAATTATTAAATGAATTGTGGTATTTATCAAAAAAAGTTCCATTAGCTAAGTTGTAAATATTAAAAATTTCTAAATCATCATCTTTTGAAAATTTACCTAAAATTGAGTCATTATCATCGAAAATATTGGAATTATAAACCTGAATTTCATCCGGAAGAATAATAAATATTATTGGGACATCATTGAGATTCCAAATTTCTTTACGAAATTTTTTAATATCCCCTGTAGAAAATGTATCATCGTATTCCTTGAAGATAATTAATGGATTTTCATCTAAGATATAGATTGCATCAAAGTTAATGTATTTTAGAGAATTTTTGATACGTGAATTTATTTTTAAATCATCTCCTTTTAAAAATAATCCATTATCTTCATTTAATTCAAGTTTGTTCAACAAGTTTCTAAGAGAATCTTTCATGGTTATAAATTTAATCAATGATATATTTAAATATTTTCTTTATTTGACATACTAACCAATTAAATTACTTAATTTAGTGAATACAATATTGTATGTTGAGATAAATATTATTAGGTGATTACAATATTGTTTTCATAATGCAAATTATATTTCTTTGATTAATATGGTATCTAACTAGTAGTGGAATACACATCTAGAAAAATAAAAAAAGATTAATCTAAATGATTAATCTCTAACTCAAAATCTTCATTTAATTTTTCAAGCTCACTAATAACTTGTTGTTCTAAATTCTTTAAATCATCATCTAATAAGCTATATAATTTAACAGTTATTGAAATAAAATCTCTTGCACTCTCAGTGGAATTCTTAATAGCAATTTTCTCATACTCTCTATTCTCACCAATAAAATCATAATTTTTTGGAAGATTTTTGATTATATGTATTTTACGCAATATTTTTTCATTAAATGTTTTTGTAGATATAAAATGAACAATTATTTCTTCTCTACATTCAAAATAAACAGATTCTATAAGTTCATTAGTATCAAAATCCTTTAATTCATAATTAACATTTAATTCATCAAGATTTCTTCTAAAATCTAATAACATTTGATCAAGTTCATTTTGACTATCAGCTTCAAATTTAAATCCAATAATGTCAAAAATACAATCTTCTACTTTCAACCCATATTTTCCAGAATATAAATCTCCAGTATGCCAAAAATTTATAGTTCCATATTCCCAGATTTTATTTTCAATCATACTTATTTTTTCTTCGTCATCGATATTAATGACGAAATTTTTTTCTATTTTTTTCATAATATATTTTTATTACTGTATCATGTTTTAAATACTTTTCCATATTTTTTAATTGTAATCAAAGTATATGGGGCATATATTGTTTGTTTAAAGTTTTTTTAAGGAGTATTTATCTGTATTTAATCATAATATTTAGGGTTAAATCTCCTATTTATATTAATTATGATTGACATAATATAATATTAGATATTGTGAGTAAGGTGTTTTTAATGATTGATTTTGAAACTAGTAAAAAACAAATTGTAAGTCTTGTTGAAGAGTTTAAGACAAATGAACATATCTATAAAACTGCAGCGTTTGATGAGGAGAACACTAAAATTAATTTCATCAACAAATTCTTTCAAGCTCTTGGTTGGGATGTAACAAATGAAGCTGGTGTTGCACCACAATTCAAGGATGTTGAATTTGAGGATACTGTTATTGTTGGTGGAAAACCTAAAGCTCCTGATTACTGCTTTAGAATTGGTGGGGCAAGAATATTTTTTGTAGAGGCCAAAAAGCCTAGTGTAGATATTGAACATGACAGACGATATGCATTTCAGCTTAAAAGATATACTTGGAGTGCACATCTGCCTTTAGGATTACTCACAGACTTTGAAGAGCTTGCAATATACGAACCTAAAACTGCACCTAAAAAAACTCACAACACAAGTGTCGACAGAATTAAATATTATCATTACAGTGAATACGTTGACAACTGGGAAGAGATATATAATATCTTCTCTAAAGAAGCTGTACTAACTGGTAAATTTGATCAATACGTTAAAAACATTCATGGTGATAAAAAAGGAACATCTACTGTAGATTCAGAATTCTTAAAGACTATTGAAGAGTGGAGATTGGAACTTGCAAAAAATATTGCGCTCAGAAATAAAGAATTAACAGTGGATGAATTAAACTTTGCAGTTCAACTAATAATCGACCGTATAATATTTTTAAGAATAGCTGAAGACAGAGGAATAGAAAAATATGGTCAGCTAAAGAAATTAACTGAACTAGCAAGAAATGAAAAAGATAACTATCCTGTTTATGAAGCGTTCATAGAATTGTGTAGGAAAGCTGATGCTAAATATAATTCGGGATTGTTTCATTTCACAGAAGAAAAAGACATTAGCTTAAGTGCAGATACACTGACTCCAGGTCTAAAAGTTGATGATGGTAAATTAAAAAAGATTATTGACGGATTATACTATCCCGACTGTCCTTATGAATTTAGTATGATTTCAACTGAAATTTTAGGAAACATTTATGAACAGTTCCTTGGAAAAGTAATTAGATTAACTGATGGCCATCAGGCTAAAGTTGAAGATAAACCTGAAGTTAAAAAAGCAGGAGGAGTATTCTATACTCCGCAATACATTGTTAATTACATTGTTGAAAATACTGTCGGTGAACTTCTGAAAGGAAAAACACCAAATAAAGTTTCTGAGTTAAGAATTGTTGATCCGGCATGTGGTTCAGGTAGTTTCTTATTGGGTGCCTATCAAAAGCTATTGGATTGGCATGTAGATTATTATTCTAATCTAGATCAACCTCCAAAAAATGTAATCTACATAGGTAAAGATGGAATTCCTAAATTAACTATTCAGGAAAAGAAAAGAATTTTATTAAACAATATTTATGGTGTGGATATTGATTCTCAAGCTGTTGAAGTAACTAAATTAAGTTTACTTTTAAAAGTACTTGAAGATGAAAACAAAGATGTTTTAGAAGCTCAGCAGAAATTAATACAAGAAAGAGCATTGCCTTATCTTGGAGATAATATCCGTTGTGGAAATAGTTTAATAGGCACTGATATTTTAGAACAACAGGATTTAACTGATGATGAAGTATTTGAACTTAATCCTTTTGATTGGGAAATAGAGTTTTCTGATATATTTGAAACTGGAGGATTTGATGCTGTTATTGGAAATCCACCATATTTCAACATACAAACTCTGGGCGCCAATTCAAATTACTTTAATTATTTGAAAAATAATTATGAGATTTATATGGATAAAAGTGACATATTATTTTATTTCATTTCTAAATCTAGTAAAATTTCAAAAGGTAAAATTGGATTTATCATATCCAATGCATTTCTGTTTTCAGATAAAGCAAAAAAATTAAGAAATTATATCTTAGATGATGTCCCTCTTGTCAAGATTGTTAATTTTGAAAAATATTTAGTATTTAATGCTGGAATTACAACTGCTATAACAATATTTGACAAAACCAAAAAATATTCTTCCACTAAAGCTTTAACTATACCTGAAAAAGATTTAGATAAAAAAGAGTTAATTAATATAATTAATGATGATGAATTATTTTTTAAAGTAAAATTTGATAAAAATAAAATATTTCCATTGATTAATGATAAGATAAAAAAATTCAATTCCAAGATAGATAGTACTCATGAAAAATTAGGTGATATCTGTTTAGTTGGTAAAGGAATGGAAACTGCAGCAGATAAAATTTTTTCATTTAAAGAATATCCGAAACAATTCCCTCCAGAATTTATTAAATTAAGAGTCACTGGAAAAAATTCTGGAAGATATTTTATTAATGAAAATACTGATTTATTGTTATATTATGAATTTATTAATGATTTTAAAGAATTGCCTAATGAAATAAAAGAATATCTTAAATCTAATAGAGCTGCATTAAATAAGCGTGCTACAGTTAAAAATGAAGGAAGGCCTTGGTGGAAATATAGTAGGCCTATGCATAAAGAATTTTATAATAAGCCTAAGCTATTTTGTAGTAGAAGAAATTCAATTAATGAATTTTCATATGATGGTGAATTTAAATATCTGAGTTTCTCAAATATGACTGTTATCTTCGATACAAATGAAAATTTTGATTTAAAATATATTCTAGCATTATTAAACTCAAAATTATTAACATTTAGATATAGATCTTTAGGTAAACAAACTGGAAATGGTATTTATGAATATTTCCCTAATGGAATTTCCAAATTACCAATTCCTGTAATCCCAATTGAAGAACAAAAAGTATTTGTTGATTTGGCGGATAAAATGATTGAATTAAACAAAAAATTATCTGCTTGTAAAACTCCTAAAGAAAAAAGAATATTGGAAACACAATTAAATAAAACTGATGAAATAATAGACAAATTAGTTTATGAGTTATATGAATTATCAGATGATGAAATTAATATTGTTGAAGAAACTGTAAGTGAATCTTAATTTTTACTTTCAATATTATATAATATAATAACAAATATTATATTGAAGACAATTAATTTCACTCCTATATTTGTTTTCAAAATAGAAGTAAGTCATCTTTATTTTAAGGACATTCCATTACAACTCTATTTTGGCTTATTTCTATTCTATCCCTTATTTTGGATTATTAATCGTTAATGTCAATCTTTGCTAAATTTTAAAAAAAGTAGCCATAATATATAAATATTTATATATTATTAATAATAAATTACATAATAAAGAATTTAAGTGGAGGACATATTTAATGGCAGATTCAATTATTTTACTTGAAGAGAGAAAAGAAGTTACAACTTTCTTATTGGATGAAGGTACCATCACTGCAACTACTGTAACAACTCCAACCGGAGAAACTCCTGGATTTGAATATGCAGGAGACAAAGTTAAAGTTGATGATGCCGTAACACTCTCAGAAAATTCAGACATCGGAAAACCTACAGTTAAAAAATACACCGCAGCTGAAGGTGAAATCATTTTAGGCATTGCAGTCAACGATCCTGTCACCATGACTGGAGGTAGAAGAAAAACATCAGTATTGGTGTTAGGTCATTTATTCAGATTAAAACTCGTTTCAGGTTTATCAAACATTAAAGTCAATGATAAAATTGCATTATCAAGTACTGGAGCTATTAAATCCGATGACGGAGAATACATTGCAATGCATCCTGTGGAAAGTTCTGACGATTACAATTACGTTGAAGTATTCAGACCATACGATATAGGTGAACACTAATGATTACAAAAGGAAATGATACCAAAGTTCAAAACGAGGTAATAGCTCAAACCATTACTGATGAAACTGCAAAAAGATTAAAGTTAGCCAGATTGTTTCCTAAACAAGAAATCAAAGAGAACTCCGATTACTATACTTACTTCAGACAGAATATCAATCTCGATGAAGTTATCAAAAAAGGTCTTTTAGGTGAAGCCAAAGACATTGCACCTGGTGCAAGCTTACAAGAGCTGAACATCAGAAAACCCGTGACTGACACAATTTCCATTGACACTGTCGGGGGTGTACTTAATGTTAACAAGGACATTTTTGATTCAGACATTGTTTCATTTGAGGACTTGTTAGGCGATGTGGCTACCGTTATTGCAAACCGCATTGAATACAACATTTACGATACTTTAATATCTTCACCAAACGTTCCAGAGTACAACACTACTCAAACTGAAGATACAATGGAAGCATATGGCCAGTTCATCATCAAAGCACAGGAAGCTTTCAAAGGTAATGCTGGAGCAGGTGCTGATTTAACCATCATGGCAGAATCATACAAAACATTAAGCTATGTAAAACAATTGGCTTACTCATCCAACAAGCTGGTTCAGCCTGTTGAGGACATTAAGGAATACTACGGCATTGACAATATCGATTTGTTAGGAACAACTCAGGCTGACGGAGGATCATTAGTAGGTGACAAACAATACATAGGTTTTGATCTTCGTAATGCTCCATTGACAGTATTGTATTCCAAATCTTCAGGAACTACCGTTGCACCAATTACCAGTGATGAAAACATTGCAGACTTCTATCCTATCATTGAAATCATGCGTAAAGACATCTATGATGAGTTACCTCAATATACCAAATTGTTCATCCAAAGTAAAGTAGGAATATTGTTGAATAAACCAGGGCTTGCCTTAAAAGGTACTTGCAGACCATAAGGAGGTGATTGTTAATGTTAACCAAAGGAAATGATGCTAAAGTACAAAATGAAGTAATGGCGCAGATTGTTGCTGACACTTCAGCCAAATGGATGAAATTCACCAGATTACTTCCAAAACAAGAGATTGAAGAAAACAGCCAATATTACACTTACATGTCACAAAGAGTCAATATTGAGGAAGCTATTCAATCTGGTGTTCTTGGTGAGGCCAAAGACATTGCTCCTGGTGCAACCCTTCAGGAATTAAACGTCAGAAAACCAATCAGCGAAACCATCTCCATTGATACCATTGGTGGAGTCTTAAATGTTTCAGCACAGATGTTGGATTCTAATTTAATCTCCGTTAATGACATGTTACAGGACGTTGGAATTCTTATTGGAAGAAGCATTGAAAGGGCAGCTATTGACATGATAATGAATTCATCCAAAGTTACTAAATATGATTTTGAATCTGGTGATGATACTGGTATGACTATCTTGAAAGCTCAAGAGAAATTCAAGGAATCAGCAGGAAGCTTTACCAACTTAAACTCAATGGCTGTTAGTTATAAATCATTAACAACATTGAAATCAGACATATTCTCAAGCAACAGACAAGTCGAACCGGTAGAATTAATCAAAAGCTATT
>Ga0256405_10011715_pt1 | contig 11084 bp, 12 predicted proteins | sample RumenRJG_02DNA_FD_189096 | JGI IMG/M metagenome (GOLD analysis project Ga0256405, IMG submission 189096) | Bovine rumen microbial communities from Lethbridge, Alberta, Canada - RJG_02 | ecosystem: Host-associated > Mammals > Digestive system > Stomach > Rumen | place: Canada: Alberta...
CTGAAAACACCGAGGGGTTTGGGGGCGAGAAGCCCCCATGAGAGGGGCACGTATTAGCATCAAATGCTAAAGAACGTTAACCATATTCATTTTTCTTATTACAGTTCATATATTTGCCAAATAAAAATCCTAATATGAAACAAATTATTATTATCATCACTTTCTTGACATTTGGGTATAATGTTTCTGCTCAAAGTCTGATCAATGATCCAATTCTACAGAAAGTAGAAAGGCTCTTGGAACGACATACGAAAGATGCAGAATTATTGTTTAACAGGATTAATCCCAATGATTATAGAGAGTCAAAAGATTGGCAATTCCAATATCATTATATAAGTGGCTTGTTAGCGTATCAGCAAGGTGCATTTGATAACGCTATTGAAGAATTGGCCTCGACAATTGTTGAATTTGATAATAGATGTCAGTGGGATTGTGAAAACTATCTTAAAGTCGCGTACTATTTGGCAGACTCTTATATAAAAAAAGGGAAGAACATTGAGTCGGAGCAAGTAATCAATTATGCATTAATAAAATGCGTGAGCATCTACGACACATGCATTTATGCAAAGAAAATGTATCAATTGTTATTGTATCTTCTTAAGGACATGGATAACCCTACTCATATCCTTGAACAAATCCACAATGAAATACAGAAAATTGCTATCAACATTTATGCCTCAAACGCTAAAAACAAAAATGGCGAAGATGTTCAAAAGCATTTTCTTTATTGGTATAATTACATCACTAATCAATTCTTAAGTGCTGAAGATTCCATTATGATGTATAAAGGTAAGGCTGCTTATCTTTACGAAATAGAAGAATACGAAGAGGCAATTAGATTATTTGAATATGTAAAAGAGAAATCACCAAAAGAAGGAGATGACTATAGGAGAAATAATGAGAGCCTTTTAATTATGTACTCGGCGACAGCGAATATTAAAGAAATTGAGAAACTTTTATTTGAAATGTATTCTTATGGCGAGGATCCATATTTAGTGGGTTGTGTGGTTGGATCAAATCTTTTTTACAATAATTATTATGAGTTAGCACAAAAGTATTTTGAAAGAAGCGATTCATTTTTAAACATAAACAAAAATTTACCTGATTGGAAAGGGAAGAAAAGAAACATATTATCAAAATTAATCATTAATAGCCACTATATGAATGCGCCTCACAAAACAATAGATTACTGTAATGAATATAAAGCTACAATATTAGAAATGTCTGATTATGAAGATCTACATTACACCTATTATTATCAAGGACTTGCATTGATCACTTTAGAAAAATATGAAGAAGCTATAGACATGTTTAATATTTTGCTGTCAAATTGCGCGAAAGCTAAGAATGATGACTCTTATGTAGAGATCAACAATTATTTAGGAGTGTGTTATATTAAGATGAATCAAAGTGGAAAATCATTAAATTATTTAATGTCTGCCCTTGATGCGTATAAGCAGAAAAATATGGATAATGTATATTTGCTACAGATTTTAAATCATAATATTGGCAAAGCTTATCTTGATGAAAAAAAATACAAGGATGCATTGCATTATTTGAATACATCAGCAGATATTCAGGTTAAAATAAATGGAATCATTTCCGAAAAGACCCAAAGTTATATTAACCAATGTAAAAACCATTGATTATGAAAAAAATAATGATATGTTTGGCGGTGTTCAGCACAGCATTTTTGCAAGCACAAAATAATGTATCTTCCAAGTTCGTGCAAGAAATTAACGATGCAATACGTCTGATTGATGAAAACGAAATTAATTCTGCAATTGTCAGATTGAAAGGAATTAAAGATAATTTGGATAAGGAGAGAAACCCATTTCCTGCCAACGAATACATAATAACAATGTATCATTTAAGCAATATCTATTCAAAACAAGAACGTTTAAATGAAAGTAGAAACATATTAGATGAGGCAGAAAAAAAACTTTTAGCTCATGGTGAGCAACACACACCGATGAGAAGATTGTTAATTTTAGAAAGGGGTACATTACACTTACTAATAAATGATATTGAAGGAGCAAAAAAGTTTCTGCTCCAAGCAAAAGATATATTTGAGAAAGAAAGAGATTGCAACTCTTTTGAATATGCTATTTGTTTAAATAATTTGGCAACCGCTTTTCAAAAAACAGGAGATTACTGGCTTTCTAATATTCTTTTAATTACTTCAGAACCTATCCTTCAGAAATATAGCTCTTTCAATAATAAGATAACGGACAAACGCTACTTGATAACGCACAATACCATTTCATTAAATTTTTATTCTATGGGTGATATCATACGAGCATCGGAAGGATGGAAGTATGTTATTGACGCTAGTGAAGCAAGTGAAGACGGAGTAATAAGTGGAGCATATTATATGGCCATTTCCAACTATGCTTTTATGGAGGCAAAAAGAGGAAATTACAATAATGCAATAGAAATACTTGACAAAATTGAAGGAAAAGAGTATGGCTATATGTACAAAGATTATGTTTATCAGAATCTCATTTATTCACTTTATTTTTCTGACAACATATTTGTTGTCGATATGTTAAAGCGTTATGCTGACTTCACAAAAGAGAAATTAAACGAGATTTTGCTAACTTTTTCTGAGAATGAAAGAGAAACATACTGGTCAGAGAGAGCGACGTTGTTAGAGCCCTTTTTTAATGCTGTCTGTTGGAAATATAACAAGCCTGAATTATTAAACATAGCATATAACAACACCTTGTACATAAAAGATATGAAAACAAGGTTCTCCAGACTAATTGCAGATGCCGTAAAGAAAAATTCGTCTGCATCCATCAAGAAAAAGTATGAAGAATTAGTTGGTTTGAAAAAATCAATAAACGACAAACATAACACAGAAAAAACGACAGACCAAATAAAAGAAAGAATCGATTCTCTTGAGCATGAGGTATTGTCATCCATCAATCTTAATGATGTGTTTGACGAGTCAAAGATTAATTGTGATAACATTCGAAAACAATTGGGAAAAAATGAAGTTGCTGTAGAGTACATTTACATTTCAGATTTAAAAGATCGTGTTTTATATTTAGGAGCATTAATAGAGCGGGCAGATTATAAAAATCCCATCCTTGTAAAATTATGCAAAGACGAATCCTTATATAATATAATTGACGGACACGATTCGCCTGAAAATCTATTTGTCGACAGTTTATACAGTATTAATAACGACAAACTATACGATCTCATATACAAACCGCTGGAAAAGTATCTTAGTGTAGGAGAAACAATTTATATATCCCCTATTAGCAGCATACATCAAATCAATATCCAAGCGATATCGGATGGTAGTAAAAGGCTTATGGATAAATACACTATAAAGGTTGTCACCTCAACAGCAAAAATCATAGATCATAAGAACACAAAGCAAGGTAGAAGAGAGAACACCGATGCTTTCCTTGTTGGTGGTGTTGACTATAATGAAAACATTGACAACATGGCTTTGGAGGCAAGTAATTATACTTCATACAACCCAAATTCTTTCTATGCACAACGCTCTAATGTTCGAGGCACATGGGATATTATTCCGGGTAGTTTCTATGAGGCTCAACAAATCGACTCAATATTAAGTCATAATAACATAAATACGAAATTCCTCTCCGCAGGAAAAGCTAACGAAGAAGCGTTTAAGGAGCTGGATGGGAAATCAACCAGTATCATCCACATTGCCACACATGGGTTTTTCTATAAAGATGATGAAAAAAGTAAGTATTCTTTTTTTGACAACACAAGGAGTTACACAAACAAGAGACTACCTATGCAATACAGCGGTCTTCTGTTTGCAGGAGCTAATAATGTTTGGATAGGTAAAACTATTCCACATAATATTGAAGATGGCATTCTAACCGCAGAAGAAATCTCACATTTGGATTTATCTAATACTGATTTAGCTGTTCTCTCTGCTTGTGATACAGGTTTAGGCGAGATTGATATAATAGATGGGGTATATGGATTGCAGCGGGGATTCAAAATGGCTGGTGTAGAAACTATTTTAATGAGCCTGTGGAAGATTCCCGATGAAGCCACCAAAATCCTGATGGTAGAATTCTATAAGAATCTTATATCAGGTAAGACAAAACATCAATCATTAAAAGATGCTCAGCATTATCTCCGCACCATTGAGAACGGGAAATATGACAAACCAGAATTCTGGGCTTCGTTTATAATGTTGGATGGAATTAATTAGTTGAATAATGGCAAATAGTATTTTTTTTATAGGGAATGGATTTGATCTTCACCATCGCATTCCTAGTAGTTTTAAGAATTATGCAAGTTGGTTATGCAAAAATGATGTCGATTTGTTTTTGAAGATAGATAAGGTTTATAAGTGCTGCGACAAAAATTGGTGGGCAGATTTTGAAACTCAAATAGGAGAATTAGATGTTGAGGCATATTCTGCAGAAGTATATAGAGTTTATGGGCCAGATTTTGGAAGTGATAATTATCGTGAAGCCGACCGTTATGCTGCAGAGATTAAGGCAGAACAAGAATTGAAAGAATTGTTTTTGAAAGTAAAATACTCCTTTTATAAATGGGTTCAGCAACTTCCTTTAGCAAATGTGTTGAGGAAAGTAATGATTGACACAAAAGATTCATTTTTTGTTAGTTTTAATTATACAGATACTCTTAGGCGACTCTATAATATACCTAATGATAAGGTTTGTTATATACATGGCAACGCGAGGAGGGGTGATGAGTTGGTGTTAGGACATGGCAAAACAAAGGAACAATTGTTACAACCAACGAAAATGCCAATCAATTTGTCTAAAGAACAACAACAAGAGTGGATAGATGAGAATATAACAGATGATTCATATCATAGGACAGTAGAAGCTTCTGTAGATGCTGTTAGTGCACAAAGGAAAGAAGTAGAGATGATAATTAGAAACAATGGTGTAATTTGGAATCAAATGAAAAATGCTCATTATTTCTATATCTATGGTCTTTCGTTTTCCTCAATAGACGTTCCATATATAAAAAAGGCACTGTCTATGATGAATAGGAATGAGTTGTCTATCTATGTCAGCTATTATAATCAACAAGATAAAGATAAGATATTTCATTTCTTTCAACAGGAAAAGTTTCCTGTAGATAAAATCACACTAGTTAATTTAGAGGATATTATGGTGTATTCTTAAATTGTAAGATAAAAACCATTACCTGAGTTTAAATAATAATTCATGTGCTTTTGTGGTGATGGGCGTATCTGGGTTGTCTTCTTCCAGTTTCTTTAATACAGGTATAGCTTTGTCAATCTGATCATCCTTAATGTATGCAAGAGCAAGGTTGAGGGCTATGTCGTTAGCATAGACAGAATACGTGTAATCAGATTCGAGGGAAGCGTAGATGGGTTCCAGTTCTTCGATGATGTCGCTGACGTTTCGCTGCTCCTTTATATTATTAAATAAGGTATAGAGATGAGCAACGGTAACTGAATCAACATCACCACGAGAGATGTCGTTCATATTGTATTCAGAATAGTAGGGAGATACGATAGCGGACAACTCACGGTATCTAAGTTCATTCTTGACTCCGAAGAAGATAACGAATAGGGCTGCTATTGAACATGCCCACAGCATAATGGAGCGGACTCTGTTCTTGGTATTCTTTTGGATGAGCACCTTTTCTTTCTCTGCCTCTTGGGTGCGAATGCCTTTAATGAGTGAGATCGTAGCCAATACTTGGGCACGGAGTTCTGGGTCTGCTTTGATTTCTTCTTTGAAAGCAGCCTCTTCCTCTTCTGTCATTGTACCACGAATGAAAGAATCAATTCGCTCGTCGATGGCCTCTTGCTGTATATCGTTATACTTATCCATAAATCTTATTCTTTAATTCATTGTACTTGTCTCTGAACTTCTTCACGCATTTGTATTTCTGGGCTTTGACAGAATTGGCATCAGAAAAACTAAACATATCGGCAATGGTAGACGTTGAGAAATCATCCCAGTAGTATCCATGCAAGATGTTTCTGCATGTGTCTGTCATCGAAGCAATGATATTGTTGACGAGCAATTCCATGCGTATCTTCCTGTCCTCTTCCTCAGTATCCATACAAAAGCCATAGAGTTCATCTATCTTGTCATCTCGAACTGCATTCTTATTAGAAATTCTATTCTCGTCAATGAGTGGCATCACCTTGCTCTTCTTGCCAATGAATTTCAGGGTCTGGTTAATGCACACTTTCATGAAGTATGTGCCTAAAGAGCTGGTGAGGCAGGAAAGTTTGCCATCACGGAGATTCAGAAACAGGGCCATCGATGCCTCCTGGAAGATATCATCAATATCATCATCTGAGACCGAATAGTTTTTTCTCAGATATGTTTGAATCTTGCCTTTCTCTCCAGAGATAAAGCGGTTCAAATCCTGGTTCTGTAATGATATCTCTTTTGCCATGTTAGAAACTTGTTTCTGTTACCATGTTCTGATTATTGGGCCAGAAGCCACCATTCATAATAGAGGCCTTGACATTATTCAGAAATACATTCGCATTTGTAGAGAGGGGGGTGGCTTGTAATGCCTGAGCGATGTTGTAGGATAGGGGACCGTAGCGTTTGTCCTTTACCTTAATCTCCATATTCACCTGATCTGGACGACAGGCTTCAAGGTACATGACGTGCGACGTCTTTGTTGAGGCTTCAATCCTATAATGGGACTTCTTCTGAGTAGAAGGTTTAAATACCTTATTATTATATGTAAAGCCAACCTTAGTACCTCTTACTGTCTCGTCGTTTGCTCTCGATGAAGTTCCGGCATGGCAGGCATCGATGACCACATATAGGAAACCGTTAGGGCCTATCTTTTCTCGTAGTTTCTTAACATATTGGTTTAGCTGGTCGTCAAGAAGATGCTTCTTCCCCTCATATACACCTTTCTTATATAGTTTATATGCATCGATAGGGACAATGGCCTCATCCCATCCGTCTTCCTCATCACCATTTAGATCTTCTACAGGTTGGCCATGAGTTGAGAAATGGAGGTAGACGATATCGCCTTTCTTGGTTTGTTTGGTGAAAGTGGAAAGCTGATTGATGATATTCTGATATGTGGCCTGTTCATCTAAGAGCGTGGTTAATAAACAACCTTGTTTTTTTAGGATGGGACTCAAAAGACGAATATCTTCAGCTCCATTGATATTATTCCACTGATAACCAGTCAGTGCTGTATCATAATGGGAGATGCCCACCATGAAAGCCCTTTTCCGCTGGGCATTTCCAGCGATTACGCCTACGAAGAAAAGGCTTGTTATCAGCAGCAGTTTTCGCATCATCAAGTTTTTTTCGGCAAATATACAAAAAAAATCGAAAAGTCGGTTACTTTTTTAATTTTTTCGGTATAAAGAGGCAAATAACAAACAAAGTATAACAATTAAAACATTAAACAAGATGAAAAGGTTTTTTGCACATTTCATGAGAATTATCCGTAAGTTCTGGTTTATCCTGCTTATCATTGCACCAATCTCGCCAGTATTCTTTTTGGGCGTCCTTATTATGATGACAACAATCTCAATGATTTTCTTTAACGACCCCGTTGACATTGAAGCCGAAGTTGAGGACTTGATGAGTAACTTCACAGAAGAGGAATTAGAAATAATCTTTGCGGACAAGGTGGATGAGAAAGTAAGCGATGAGGAGTATCTTGGCTTGATTGCCAAATACCAGTCTTACGTATGCGGAAAAAAGAAAATAGACAAGATTACGACTTGGGTAGGTTCCGAAGTTCACAACGATTCGTATATCTATCTTTATGAGCTTGACGACAAGAAGAATATAGTCTTTGACATTGACAAGCAGAAAGAGGGTATCCGAAATAGCCTGAATAAAGAGAATGTTCAGACATATAGAATTATCAATTCCGGAAGGAGTCTTGTCTTCAGATATACTTTTCGAAGCTCGGGCGAGACAAAGGATGTCGTCTTTTCCAATGAAGAATTGAAGAATCTGTAATTAAGAAACAAATAAAATATTACGACTATGACACTATTTAGCTTTTGGGGCGCAAAGCCTAAAGAAGAGGACAACATGACTCCAGTGGAGCCTGTCGATACTCAGGAGCCTGATACTGAATCTGAAGCACCTAACACAGAAGAGAAAGGTGAAGAGAAGAAGAAAGTGATTACCATCACATGGGGGACTGGAATGCCCATTGATGTTATCTTTAACTTCATTCATAAGAACTTTGAGGAAGATGGTTTCCAAGATGCGCTGGTCAATCAGGACATAACTTATCGTGATGCGAAAGAACAGATTATCAGAAACGATTTGGAAATGCTCTTCAAGCGGATCATCCTTCGCTATAAGAATGATATCCGGTTAGTTGATGTGAGGATAGACAATGCCCGTAAAGCTCTCGCCCTGTCTGCTGCATCTGATCTTGAGGCACTTCGTGAGACCTATGATGAGCACTTGTCTGAAATCAAAGAAATGCAAGACTTGCTTGAAGCTAATAGCCCAAAGATGACAACGATGATCGAATCATATCGTCGTGGATTTCTAAAGGGAATTGCAGCTACGTCAGCAAATTTTATCGGCAAAAAATAAAAAGGAAAGATTATGAAATCGTTGAGTGGTATTGGATGTTTCTTAATTGGATGGAATAAGAATATCCTGAAAGATTGTGGAGAAGCTAGCTTTCGCCAGTATAGGAAACTATTGTCAGCCCTATGTATCATGATGGTGCTTTGGGGAATTATTGGCTATTGTTTTGCAGACAGGTATATCAATATCGAATCTTGTGCCTTGAAAGTATGTATTACATTCGCATTCATGTTTATAGTGCTCTGTGTGGAACGTGTGATAATCCTAACTGTCGGCAAGGCTCGCCTGATGACCACGATGAGGGTGATGCTCGCTCTATGTATGGCTTTTTTGGGCGCTTGTATCTTTGATCAGATTATCTTCCGCAATGATATACAACAAGCGATTCAAGAACACAGAGAAGATGTAATCAGTGAGACCATTGAAAAACGGCTTTCTATCTATGATAGTGATATTCAGCGCATAACGCAGGATATGGATACTTTAAGTAAGGCTACAATAGCTTTGAATGAAGAATTACAGAAAAGGCCAGTGATAAAGGGAACAAACGTTTCTATACAAGAACAGGTCGTAGGTGTTGATGAGAACGGAAAACCAAAGAAAGTAAGGACGCAAACTGTGAATTCAGTGACATTGGCCAATCCTTTGGCAGAACAATTGAAAGCCAACAATGACCAAATTCAGATTTACTCTACCCAGTTAGAGCAGCTTAGGCAAGACAAGAAAGAAGTTGCAGAGACTGTTAGGGCGGAAGTTAATCAGCGAGCGCCTGGCTTTATCGAAGAATTGGAGGCTACGCTGAGTGTAGTTTCAAAAAGCCAAGTATCATTGGTATTCTACATTATTCTCTTTTGCTTTCTGACATTCCTTGAGTTATTTGTCTTGACGATCAAAATGGGAGAGAATAAATGCGATTATGAGCTAATTGTTGAGAATCAACTCCATTTGAAGAAGATATTAATGGAACAGACGACGCAAAGCCTGATGGTAGACAACAACAAGTAATAACCAATTTAACAAATTACAATTATGACAAGAGATTATGATTACGACTCTTACGAAGAGTATGAAGAGTACGAAGATGAGTACGAAGACGACGCTTACGAGTGTGGCGGCTATGAATGGACGGAAGAAGACTCCTGGGATGCACTGACAGACGGGATGTATGGTGATATGCCAAGCAATCCAATGATGTATGATGCAATGATGGATGCCATGGGGTTCTAATTCAAGAGATTGGGGTATGGATCAGAAAATGAAACAGCTGATTTCAAAAGAACTGGAGCAGTTCCATTGCTCCATTCTTTTGAAAGAGGTAAAGGAGAAAGTACGTTGGTTGAGGGCGTATGGAGTCGCTGATGCGGAGATTGAGGCTATTCTGCATAAGGAAGAACTGCTGCCAGAGTTGACTGTTACTAAGGATTACAAAATTATGATCGGTGGTGATAGACGACAGGAGGTAGAGATGGAACCTTTAGTAAAAACCATCTACCTATTGTTTCTCTCGCACCCTGAGGGAATCGTATTGAAGTATCTGCCGGATTATCGAAAGGAACTGAGGACCATCTATCGTCAACTTCGTCCACAAGGTTTGACGGAAAGAGCGGAGAAGAGTATTGACAATGTGATTGATTCTACGCAAAACTCCATCAACGAGAAATGTGCAAGAATTCGGAAGGCATTTTCAGATGTTTTACCTCAGCACATCGTCAGATACTACACCATATCAGGTAAGCGTGGCGAGGCTAAGAAAATCTCCCTGCCTCGTGAGTTAGTAGTCTGGGAATGAAAATGCATTTCGACAAGCCTTGTGAGGCAAAATAATTTGGTTGCACAGTTAGAAATGACTAACTTTGCGCTGTAAACAGCGCGAGAAGCCTTGCAACCAAATCAATTTAAATAAAGCTATGACGGATTACGAGTACATGAGGAAGTTGATATTTAGCATAATGCTTTTGGTTGCAACCGTTAGCGTTTATTACGGTTGTGACTCAAATAAAGAACAAGTGAAAACGTTTGTCGTTCATGACACGATTTACCGTGATACCCTTGTAGTGACAGTGCCGAAACTGGTGTTCTATAACGAGAAATGGGTGAGGAGTCAGTTTGAGAAGACAGACTATAAGCTTTGGGAGAATTATAAGGACGGATACAAGATAGAGTACCCCAGTTTTATGTATCGAACGGATTTGAAGAACCCTGACGAAAGGAAAATTGAATTGGAATTTCACGGCATTACCATGTCATGCAGGGCTTACGATGATAAATATGACATGTCTGTGCGAGAGAAGTTTGAGGCTGTAGGTCTGTCGGCTGTGACAACGTCGTTGGCTGACAGTTCGTTCACATTGGCAGGGGGCTGTGGTGAGAACAGGCTGTACTTCGAAAAGGACATCCTGCTGAAGCCGCGTACTTGGATGTACCTGCGTGTGGAATTCCCGTCGGAACTGACGTGGGCCGTTGACCCACTTTTACATTATGTGAAGGACTTCCAACCATAAAACATAAAAAATGCCTGCACCGACT
>Ga0256405_10011718_pt1 | contig 11082 bp, 9 predicted proteins | sample RumenRJG_02DNA_FD_189096 | JGI IMG/M metagenome (GOLD analysis project Ga0256405, IMG submission 189096) | Bovine rumen microbial communities from Lethbridge, Alberta, Canada - RJG_02 | ecosystem: Host-associated > Mammals > Digestive system > Stomach > Rumen | place: Canada: Alberta | collected...
CGGCTGGTACACGTTTATGAGCGACGGACTGGTAAAGTTGTACTCACCACGTCCTCGATTCAAATTCAACACCATTGGTCTTTTTACCAGCAACAATAAGGCTACTGTTGATTTCTACACGAAAACTTTTGGCTTTTCCACCGATTGGGATGGCATTCAACCTAACGTGGAGATGATGCTGGGCAACATGCGCATTATCCTCTTCCCGCGTGATGCTTTCGAGCAGATGGTCTCTCGAAAGTTTCAGTATCCCGAGGGCTTCAATGGTACGTTGGAATTGGCATTCGATGTACCCACATATGCTGATGTCGACAAGGAATACCAGCATGCGCTCGCGAATGGTGCCGCCTCCGTTCTTCCTCCCACCTCAGAGCCTTGGGGACAGCGCACCTGTTATGTCGCTGATCCTGATGGTAATATGATAGAAATAGGATCATTTGCGAAATAGTTCATAAAAACAGATACAATGAAAATGGTTGGGGCTGCACTCGCCCGCTGGATGATAAACCGTATAGTTATAAATGAACGCAGTAATATACATACACGGCAAAGGCGGTAGTGCAGTAGAAAGTGGTAAGTTCAATGTGGGAAGGAAGTTCGTCTGGAACAGATGCAAGAAGTACAATGTTGAGAAAAAGATCAAGGGACGTACAGAAAGAGGCCACAAAGGAAACCTCTCCTACACCTACAATCGTAAAAACGCAACTGTCATCTGTCAACTGTCAGCCAAAGCCACTCAAACCACCACGCAAACACGACTCCAATTAACCCACCGACAAACTACCAGCTTCTCGGTAACAAACTACCAGTTTCTCAGTGGGAAAGACAGTGTCGCGCTACGCTGCTACACTGCTACATTAGGAAATCCAGTTCGTGCAGGCAACAGGAAGAAATCTCATGCATATATATATTCTAATTTTATATATAATATATTATATATAAAATATAATAAAGAGATATGAAGCGCACATAGATTATGCGAAATACCAAATGTAGCAGTGTAGCAATGTAGCGCGTCATTGTCTTAACATTCTTCTTTCGATTTCTTTACATTTCTTCCCATAAGTTGAACTCAAATTTTGTCAACTTATTCAGTACACTACACCCTGCTGAGTTGTATCGCAAAGGTATCATGGAGTATTTGAAAGAACAATAAGGTGTGAATGAAGTGCCTTCCTTGTTGAAGGCCGCATTCCACTTTTAAGTGAATAGTGAAAAATTTGCTTCCGCTCGTCACTTTATACTCATTTCATCCCACTTTTATGCCCGTTTATCACAAACCTAAGCAGAATATCCCAGATATTTGGAGGGGTCGTTTTTACCTTATACCTTTGCAATCAGAAATGTTGAACAATAAAAAAAATAGTTATGAAGACAAAAGATTTTTCAAAGAAAGTTCTGGTGGCACTGACCATGATGATGACACTTGCACTGAACGCCGAGGCACAGAAGTCGACCAAAGACCAGCGAGTGATGGCGTTTCAGACGGTGATGGCCATACACGACACCACCTACAAGAATTTGATCAAGGATGGGAAATACGAAGAGGCCATCGCTCCCCTGGCTACACTCATCAACATCCTTGACACCACAACAATCTGTCAGGACACGGAGATTTCGCCTGAAATGCTTAAAGCCGCAAAGGCCGATTATCTTTATGACCAGGCCTGCTGCTATGCCCTGACCAAACAAAAGAAACAGGCTTTGGCTGTACTCGCAAAATCGGTGGACAGCGGCTATAAGCGCTACGACAACATGCTCAACGACAACGACCTTGCTTCGCTCCGCAAGGACAAGAAATATCAGGCCCTGCTGGCCGAGGTAAAGGACCGCCAGCCGCTGAGCGTGCTCAAGAAATCGGCTCCATACGTCCAAGATACTGTGAAAATGGATACCCCTTTCCGCTATGAGTCGAAGGATTCGAAGTGTCTTAGCGTTGTTCGCGAATACTTTAAGCTTGACTCGGTGGCTGGTCAGGGTGACGAACTGTCGAAGATTATCAACCTGCTGCACTTTGCCCACGACAATATGCGCCACGACGGCGGCAATCGCGCCTTTGCAGAGATGGATGCCATCGACCTGTACAACTATTGTAAGACTACGGGCAAAGGCATCAACTGTCGCCAGCTGGCCATATCGCTTTGCGAGATGTATCTCTCGATGGGCATACCAGCCCGTTACGTCACCTGTATGCCTGCCGATCCACTCGACTACGAGTGCCACGTCATCAATACCGTCTGGTCGAGCCAACTGCAGAAGTGGCTTTATATCGACCCTACGATGGATGCCTGGGTGACGGACGAGGACGGCACGATGCTCAGCATTGCCGAGGTGCGCGAGCGGCTCATTAAGGACCAGCCTCTGGTGCTCTGCGAGACGGCCAACTGGAACCATGAGAGCCAGCAGACCAAGGAGTATTATCTGGGATATTACATGGCCAAGAATCTCTACTACTTTGTCTGCAAGAAATACAGTCGGTTCAACCCAGAGAGCGACTATCGCCCCAATCCTGCAGAGGAAGATATCCGCCTGATACCTGTTGGTTTCGTAAATAACAACTGGAAGTGCGACACCACCACCGATCCCGATTTCTTCTGGGCAAAGCCTGAATGATATAGCTACAATGAAACAATACAGATACGTTAAGAGCGACGCCTTTACATCAGGCGACTCATTAGGCAATCCTGCTTCATGCATTTTTACAGGGCAAGAGGATTTGTCTCCAGAGCAGATGCAGGCAATAGCTGCCGAGCACAAAGGATTTGTAATGGAAGTAGTGTTTTGCGGTCAGTCGGATGTGGCAGATTGTAAACTGACCTACTATTCATCAGAGTGCGAAGTAGAGTTCTGCGGACATGGAACCTTTGCCACCTTGTACACGATGGTGAAGGAAGCACCAGAACTGATGGCCAAGCCCGTTATTACAGCCGAGACCAACTGCAAGGGAATAATCGAAGTGTTCAATGCCATCAAAGAAGAAGATGCCGTGTATATCACAGCCCCCGATCCAATCAACCACCCTATGAATCTATCTATCGCACAGATAGAGGTAGCGCTTAGTCTGCCTCATGGTGCCATCCGCAAGGATCTCCCCATCCGAATCATCGATGCAGGTTTGCGGACACTTCTCGTTCCCATTGCAGACCTCGATACTGAGATTTCTGTATATCCCCATGAGCAGAGCCTGAAGACGTTCTGTGATAGCAATGATATCGATATCATTCTCGTCTTCTCCAAGCAGACGGCTGACGTATCAGCTTATGCCCACACCCGAGTGTTCGCTCCCAAGTTTGGCTATCTGGAAGACCCTGCAACGGGTTCTGGGAATAGTGCCTTTGCCAACTACATGCTGAGCGAAGGACTTTGGAACGGTCATCCTATCACGATAGAACAAGGTGGCAATGATCGTATCTTCAACTCCGTAAAGCTTAGATGCCAGGATGGAAAAGTACTTTTTGGGGGCAAAGCCACTAAAAAGATAGAAGGAGAGTATTATATATAAATCATAGTGATGAAAAGAATAGTTTTGGCTACGACTATCGCCCTTACCTGCTTATCGGCGAGTGGACAGGAGCAGCAAGATAGCTTAAAATCTGTAAGCATGATGCAGGAGTTGCAGGAGGTTGTCGTGAAGGGCAACCTCCCCAATACCCGTCTGAAGGGCAATGCCATGATAACCCGCATTCAGGGAACTCCGCTATCAGATGCAGGCACACTGGGCGAGATGCTGGTGAAAGTGCCTGGCATGACAGGCACGGACGAGGCACCCGAGGTATTGGGGAAGGGTTCTCCGCTTATCTATATCAATGGCCGACTGATGCGCGACAATAGCGAACTGAAGCGTCTGCGCAGCGAGGAAATCCGCGATGTAGAGGTGATCAACAATCCTGGTGCGCAGTATGACGCGACAGTGCGGGCCGTGGTGCGCATCCGCACTGTCCGTCAGCAGGGTGACGGCCTCAGTCTCGACCTCACGCTGTCTGATGAGCACGACTTGCGTTACGATTTCGATCGTCCGCAGATGAAAGTAGGCGCTAACTATCGTAAGAACGGCGTTGATGTGTTTGGCTCTGTGTATTACTATCATCAGGACTATCGTCAGTACAGCACCATCGAGGATATCACCACAACGGATAAGGTGTTCCGTCAATATGGCCCTTATACGATGACGTGGAAGCACGATAACCTGACCTATACGGCTGGTGTGAACTGGCAGTTGTCGGACAATCATTCACTGGGTGTTCGTGCTGATCTGACGCACCAGATGAAAGGCAAGAATCAGGTGATTTACGATGAGGATGTGTTTGAGAATAATGCCCTTATCGACCACCTCTACTCTCACCAGACCAGCAAGGAGACGAAGCCATTGGGATGGCTCACCAACACCTATTATAATGGTAAGTTGGGCAAGCTGGACATCGACTTCAACTTCGATTTCATGAGGAATGGAACGGATACCGACCGCGAGAACGTTGAGCAGAGCAAGGTACAGGATGATTTCGTCGTCAGCAAGTCGGGCACCAGGAGTCGTCTCTATGCTAGCAAGCTGGTGCTGTCATACCCCGTTTGGAAGGGTGAGATGGCAGCTGGTACTGAGATGACATTCGTGAATCGCAACAACACCTATTGGATTGACAAGGCCATCATTGCCAATTCCGATGCCGAAATCACAGAGAACAACGTGGCCGTCTTTGCCGAATACAGCTGCGATTTCAAGAAGTACGGCAGCGCCTCCGTAGGTCTACGATATGAGCATACGCTCATGGATTATGATGATGCCATCAATAAAGACGAAAAGATGCATCGCTCCATGGACGAGTGGTTCCCCACGGCATCCTACTCTGTGACCTTGGGCAAGGTGCAGACGGCTCTGTCGTATAGCATGAAGACCTATCGCCCCAGCTTCTTCGCTATGAACGATGCCGTGACCTATATCAGTCGTTATATGTATCAGGCCGGAAACTCACAGTTGCTCAACGAGCGCGTGCGCGACCTGACGCTGAACGTATCGTACAAGTGGATTACGCTCACTGCCTCGTATGAGCATCTGACGAATCCCATCACCCAATGGAACTTCCTTACTGAGACAGATGCGATGCTTTGCAAACACATCAACCTCGATAAGCCCATCAACACACTGAGCGCCTATTTGGCAGTAACGCCTCGCGTAGGCATCTGGTCACTCAATGCAACGGCTGGTTTCGAGAAGCAGGACCTCTATCTCGATGTTGAGGGACCTCAGGGCGTATACCGTGTCTATTACGACAAGCCCCAATATACGCTCAATGCCTATAACACCTTTACGCTGAAGCATGGCTGGCGATTCGATGTGAACCTGATGTACCGTTCCAGCGGATGCTCGTACAATTTCTACAACGATACTTACAACCTCCGTCTCGGTCTCGTGGCACAGAAGAGCCTGCTAAAAGACAACTCGCTCACCCTTCGTGCCGCTGTGCTCGACTGCTTCCAGCGCAACCGCATGAACGAATTCTCTGATTGCGGTTATAACCAAATTCAGCAGAACAACCGCTTCTCTACCCACAAACTGATGCTATCGCTCATCTATCGCTTGAATGCTACTCGCAGCAAGTACAAAGGTACCGGCGCAGGTAAGGATGCTCAGGCCAGAATGGGTTCATAAATAGAACCAATGAATAAAAATATGAAGTTTTTTATATCGATTACATTGTTATTGTTCTGCTGCTGTGGCATGAAGGGACAGCAGACGGACAAAGAGGTTGTTGGTGTCTGCGTCAAAAAAGGTGGAACGGAGAGTAGTATCAATGCGACAAGCCGTTTCCCAATGTACAGCGTCATGAAATTCCCGCAGGCACTATATATTGCAGACTATCTTACCAAGAACAACATTGAGTTGAACGCAGAGGTATCAGTCAGGAAAGACGAACTGATGCAAGATACATGGTCGCCAATGCTGAATACTTTTGAAGGAGAAAGGTCTTTTACCTACGCAGAATTGCTGACTCTCTCGCTTCAACAGAGTGATAATAACGCCTGCGATATTCTCTTCGAACAATGCGGTGGACCGAGAAAAGTGGAAAAATACATCCAAAATCTTGGATTCAAAGACATTCGTATTCAGAAGACGGAAAAGCAAATGCATGCAAACCCTGCACTAAGTAATAAAAACTGGTGTACACCACAGTCGATGGTAGCCCTCCTTGACTGGTTTATTGCGCACCATAACGACAACGAACCTCTCCGCTATATCTGGAAATTGATGGAGGAATGTCAAACTGGTAAGGATCGCCTGCCCGCAGCAGTTCCAACTTCTGCCAAAGTCGTTCATAAGACAGGGACAGGATATCCATTACCATCAGGTCAGCCGTCAGGCATCTGCGATGTGGGTATTATCATTTTGGATAATGGTCAGCAGTTTCCTATTGCTGTTTTCATTACCAACCCCTCTTCGCAATCAAGGATTTCTGATGTTGCGAAACAATTAATTGAATTATAGACAATGAAAAGACTACGACTCGGAGCTATTCTCCACTTTATCATAGCCATTGGCCATCTCGGTTGTCTCTTTGCATTGGATGAAGCATTCGACGCATACGGCATCAAAGAGGTGATGCACAACATGGTGTTTGGTCACGTTTGGATGCTTTATGCTCTGACATTCTGCCTCGCTTTGGCCTTCGCATTAGCAGGATTCTATGCTCTCTCTGCCTCAGGTGACATCCGACGATTCCCTCTGACTCGCACAGCCATAATTGTTATCATCGTGCTCTACAGCCTTCGTGCCTTGGCAGGAGGTTGGGCTTGTTTGGCGGATTTTTTCGCTGACGCTCAACAACACGTCAGTTGGCTTCAATTTTTCTCGTCCGTCATTCCAGCCTTTATCGCGTGGTGCTATTATCCCGGCCTTAAAAAGCAATGAAGCATCTTCCTAACATCCTGTCAGCATCGCGAATCGCATTGTGTCTGCCTTTGCTTTTGGCGGATGCAATGACTGTACCCTTCTGGGTGCTCTACGTGATAGCAGGTACGACGGATATGCTCGACGGCTTTCTGGCAAGACGATGGGGAGTGGAGAGTAAGTTCGGAGCCAGATTGGATAGTTTGGCAGACTTTGTGTTTGTCTTGGCTGTAGGATATAAATTGTTTCCGTGGCTGAAACTGCCTACTGCGCTGTGGATGATGATAGGACTTGTCGCATTGGTGAAAATCGTTAATGCCATCAGTTCTTATTTGGTAAGGCAAAGGATAGAATTTCTGCACACTATAGCCAACAAATTGACAGGCTTCCTGCTCTTTATCGGCATGATGACTATTGGGCAGTCATACTTCATCGCTGTTGCATGGATAATTGCATGTTTCGCCCTCTTCGCAGCTATACAGGAAGGACATTTGATTCGTAGTAGATAGACCATTCGTCACAGAATCGTACCATTCGTCACAAATAGCAGCAAAGTCGCAACTTTAGCAGATCCATGCATCGTCAAACTGGCAAATTATTCAAAATTGTTAAGTTATGAACAAATTCAGTTTGAAGATGATGGCCTGTATGGCTGCAATGATGATGAGCCTGACAGCTCAGTCCAAGACTCAGGACGTTGGTGGAAGGGTGATAGACCAGAATGGTGAACCGCTCGGATTTGTAAGCGTGGCGCTGCTCACAGCAGACTCTACTTATATCCAAGGTGCTACGAGCGACGAGAATGGAGCGTTTATGATCCAGACAACTGATGCGTGCTGCATCTTGCGACTCTCGTATATCGGCTATCGTACGCAATACGTGAATGTAAAAGGCTCGGATGTGGGTACCATCCAGATGGAAGAAGACCTGCCATTGTTGAGCGAAATAATCGTTAAAGGACAGATGCCGAAGACGAAACTGACGGGCAACTCGATGATAACGACTATTGAGGGAACCATCTTAGGTAAGTCGGGTACAGCCAAGGAGATGCTGGCCAAGGTGCCTGGCATAACCCTGAAGGGCGAAGACCTGGAGGTATTGGGCAAAGGCACACCTATTTTTTATATTAATGGCCGCAAAATGCACGACAAAGAAGAACTGAAACGGCTACGTTCAGAGGAGATTGCGAGTGTGGAAGTGATTACCAATCCTGGTGCACAGTACGATGCTACGATATCATCAGTCGTGAGAATCAAGACCATCCGTAGGGAGGGTGACGGCTTCGGCTTCGACTTGAATACTGGTTTTAATCAGGATCTGAGATTTGGCGAGAGCGACCCTAATGCCCAGTTGAACCTGCGCTACCGCCATAACAACCTCGACCTGTTTGGTATGGTGAACTACTGGAAATGGGACCTAAATAGCCAAAGAAACGACGAGCAGTCAAACTACCTGCCGGAGAGCGCTGTGCGCAACAACCACTATCTGAACATCTCGCTGCGCTACACCTTCAACGCGTCAAAGAGCAAGTACAAGGGCACTGGTGCAGGACAGGCTGAGCGTCAGCGAATGTAGTAGCAATTAGCCACTCGTCACATTTTTACGCCGTATATCCCAGAAATTTGGAGGATTAGATAACATGCCATATCTTTGCGGTCGAAAACCGCGAAACTCGGTACTTCTTGGGAGACGTGAATATAAAGAATTGAAAAATAAAAAAATAAAGTTAGAAAATATGAATAAAATAAACGTAAGACTGGCAGTTCTGATGACTGCTATGATGATGACAATGATGAGTTTCGCTGAGACACAAGACTTTGGCGGACGAGTATTGGATGAGAAGGGCGAGCCGATGCCCTATGTGAACGTGGTGCTGCTGTCGCTGCCCGATTCTGCTTTCGTACAGGGTGCGATGACTGACGAGCAGGGTGTGTTTAAGATTGTGACAGATATAAGCGATGGTCTGTTCAAGGTGACCAGCGTGGGCTACCAGACCTTATATATCAATGCTGGCAACGACCTGACCATCCAGATGAAAGAGGACACCCAACTGCTAAAGGAAGTAGTGGTAAAAGGTCAGATGCCTAAGACTCATGTGAAGGGCGACGCCATGCGCACCACAGTCGCTGGTACGATACTGGAGAAGGCCGGAACCATAAGCGATGCGCTCTCGAAGATTCCTTCGCTCGAAGCAGAGCGCGACGGTGGTGTGAAGGTGCTGGGGCGTGGCGATGCCGAGGTATATATTAATGGCCGCAGGGTGCAGGACATGAAGGAGCTCTCGCGTCTGCGCTCCGACCAGATTCAGCACGTCGACGTGATTCAGAACCCAGGTGCCCGTTATGCCGCCTCGGTAAAGGCCGTCGTCCGCATCACGCTGAAGAAGGCACAGGGCGAGGGTTTCAGTTTTCAGGATAACGCTGGTTTCATCTATCAATACGGTCACACGCTGAACAACAACCTCGACGTGAACTTCCGCACGGGCGGTCTCGACATTACTGCCTCGCTGTGGGCTGGGCGCTACAATCACTATAAGTCGATGCAGGAGCATGAACTGACTTATTTTGTCGGCCCGGATTACATCAAGAGCAACACCTCGCAGGAGTCGCAGGGCATCTGGAAGAGCTGGTCGCCTCAATTGCAGGTGAACTACATGGTGAATGAAAACCACAGTTTTGGTGCATTTTACAAATTCGACCGTCATCCGAGTAGTGACTACAATGGTATAATCTTAACAGACAATTACGAGAATGGCCTGTTCATGGAGCACTCAGAGAGCCGTGTCTGGCAGGACGAGACTATCAGCAAGCACATATTCAATACCTACTATAACGGCAAGATAGGACAACTGGGTATTGACCTCAACGTGGATGGTCTCTTCGACGACACCAAGACGCCAGGCAGTACCACAGAGACGACAAAGGATGCCACAGGCGGCTCTACGGAGCGTAGCTTTGAGAGCAGCACCTACAGCGGCAACAACTTCTGGGCCACGAAACTCATCCTCTCCTATCCTGTATGGAAAGGTAATCTCTCTCTGGGTGGCGAGTATAGCTATAACCATCGCACAGATGCCTACACGTTTACATCCACCAACTATGTGCCTGTGAAGACCACCGACACAGAGATCAATGAGAAATCATCGGCCGTCTTCCTGGAGTATGGTCGCTCTTTTGGCAAAGTCTATGCACAGGTAGGACTGCGCTATGAACACCTGACAAACGACTACTTCAATTTTGGTAAAAAGGAGGATGAAGTCTGTCGCAACTATGGCGACTGGTTCCCTACGGCAGTCATCTCTGCCCCTATAGGCAAGGCACAACTCTCGCTCTCTTACCGTCGAGACATCCAGCGCCCGGCCTACTCAAATCTGACCAGTTCGACGGTTTATGTCAACCGTTATACTTACCAGAGCGGTAATCCATATCTATTGCCGACTTATACCCATAGTCTGGTGCTCAATGCTGCCTACAAATGGGCAAACCTGACGCTGAACTATGGCCGAGTGAAGGATGCCCTCACTATGTCGACAGAGCCTTTCCCTGGTTCAGAAGATCCCCTTGTCAGCCTGGTGCGTCCCATCAACAGCTGGGAGGATTACAACCAGTTCAGCATCCAGTTGTCTGCACGCCCCACCATTGGCTGCTGGCATCCGGCATGGAGTGTCATCACCCAGATGCAGGACTTCAAGTCGCCTACTGCTAATGGCTCTACCATCACTTTAAACCGCCCCTGGTTCATTATCGGCTGGCAGAATGACATCGAATTACCTCAAGGTTTCCGCCTCAATGTCTCTGCCCAGTGGTATTCTAAAGGTGACTACACCAATTTCCGCATGACCAAGACCCGTCTCTTCACCAACATCGGACTGCAGCGCGACTTCAACCTGAAGCGCTTGGGCACGCTGACCTTCGACCTCCGTTGCAGCGATCCCTTCCATACTAACGAGACGGCTGCTATCGTCTACGGATATCGAGAGATGACCGTGTTAAATCCTGCCCGTCGCACCTTTATGCTCGACCTTACCTGGAAGTTCAACGAGGCCCATTCGAAGTATCGTGGCTCTGGTGCCGGAGAGAAGCAAAAGGCAAGAATGTAATATGTCCCTTCGGCGTTGCAATCCATCCCTAAAATTTGGCTCATTCCGCAACTATTTGTACTTTTGCAACGTCAAACAAGAAACGAAACAAATAAGACAAACA
>Ga0256405_10011719_pt1 | contig 11082 bp, 9 predicted proteins | sample RumenRJG_02DNA_FD_189096 | JGI IMG/M metagenome (GOLD analysis project Ga0256405, IMG submission 189096) | Bovine rumen microbial communities from Lethbridge, Alberta, Canada - RJG_02 | ecosystem: Host-associated > Mammals > Digestive system > Stomach > Rumen | place: Canada: Alberta | collected...
CCGATTCGATGAATTTCTGTGCTGAGCCGGATGCTCTGTGTCATCTTCTCCATCACGGCTACAAGGTCAAAGAGATCCAGGTCGCCATGAAAGACAGGGAAGGCGGAGAGTCGTATTTCCGCAGTCCTTTCAAATCGATTTATTACATGGTCAGCGTGATACTCTCGATCATTTTCGTTCAATAGGAGGGGTTATTAAGTGAGTTCTGATTTACGGGTCGGTTTACTTATAGCATCGTTGGTAGTCTTTGCGTTGATCCTGTACTCTGTGATCCACAAGAAGTTCTACATCAAATATTCCATCGTATGGCTGCTGTGGGCTCTTTTGATCCTGCTGATGGTCATTTTTCCGGATCTTTTCTATGAGCTGTCCCATCTGATCGGAATCGAGATGCCGGTCAATGCGGTCTTCCTTGTGATGATCGGACTTCTTTATGCGCTCGTGTTTTATGTGTATGTTATGATCTCCAAGCACAATGATGAGATCATAAAACTGACTTACACGATTTCCGTATTGCAGAAAAAGCTTGATGATTTAGAAGAAAAGAATGAAGAATAAAATGTTTGTCGTTCCCGGCAGCTTCGTGCCGTTCAACGATACAGTTACGATCCTTTCATACAAACGTCTCAGGAATCTTGATCTTGATATGGACGTTTTTTGTTTTAAAGGAAAAGAAGATCCCAGCGTGATGAAGGAACTTCGCAATGATGAAAACTTCAAGAAATTCCATATAAAATACACTTCGGATCTGGATTGGGCGATCCCAAGGAATTATCCGCTAAGGCTTCCGGCAGGCTTGATGCTGATGAATAAATATGTCTCCGATGCCTTGAAAGAGTTTGAAAAGGGAGAATATCAGTACCTCTTTACTTCGATCGTTCCGGGGATCTCGCATATTGCCGGAGCAAAGATCAAAAAGAAACATCCGGAAGTGAAGTGGATCGCATCATTTTCTGATCCGTTTAAGGGATCTCCTTATAAGAATAGCGACCTGGAAGGCAGAAGTATCTTTTATAAGATCGCGTTCAATGTCGGTGCATTCTTTTTGTATAACGACAGATATGAGGAAGCAGCTGTGCTGAATGCGGACAAGCTCGTCTTTATCTGCGAAGAACAAAGAGATTTCACTTTAAGGCAATATTCCAATTATGAAGAGCTGGTCAGAAAATCCGTGATATATCCGCTTACCTATATCCCACAATGGAAGATGTATTCGGAACTGCTTGATACACCCAGGGTTGAAAACCGGATCAGACAGGCAGTACATCTGGGCAGACTTTACGGGTTGCGCAGGATCGACTCTTTTCTGGAAGCGCTGAAAGAGCTCAAAGAAGAGATCCCTGATCTGAAGAATAAGATCGTTTTTCACCAGTACTCGGAGATACAGGCTCCGGATGTGAAAAAAATAAAAGAATACGGTCTTGATGATGTTTTTGTACTGCATGATAAAGTCACATATCAGGAATCTGTCAGGATCATGAAAGAGGCGGATATCCTGGTACTGTTTGATACGCTGATGCCCGGGGCAGAAAGCCAGCCGTATCTTCCAAGCAAGATCGTAGAGTATCTGATGCTTAAGAAGCCGATACTCGGGATCTGTGATGATAATTCTCCGAGTTACAGGATATTGATAGAATATGGTTTCGATACGGTCGGTTCGGAAAAAGAAAAGATCAAAAACAATATAAGAAGTCTGATCACAGACAGGAAGCAGATCGATTATTCGCTGGAAAAGTTGAATAATGACAATTATGATAAACTATTAATTAACTGATTATGAAAAAATGGTCTGAAGATCTTACGAAAAGGATCAAAGAAAACTTCGCAAACAACAAACTGACCATCATAGCGCTGCTGCTGCTATGGATCGCGGCAGTTGTTTTTACATTGAATTTGTATAAGGATTCTTTGGGAAAGATCTCGAGTGGGAATGAATATTATGACAATGTCGTAGAACTTTGTGAAGGTACTACAGTGAAAGAAGTATTACCCGCCAACGAGGGAAGTGATGCTCTGGCGATCAAATTTGCGACTTATGCCAGGAAAAACAGAGGATCGTTTATCGTTAAAGTGACAGGTTCTGATACGGGGAAAACGTACTCGGAAAAGGTCATCAAAGCCAACAGCATCCAGGATAACGCATTCGTTACCTTTGGGTTAAGCGAAAAGCTTGATCCTTCAATCGACAGTAAGATCGAGATCCGCCTGAGTTCTGATGCGCAGAAAGATCAAGGTATCGGGGTCTACTATTCAAACTTGAAAGTTTATGAAGGCAGCATACTGGAGATCGACGGCCAGACCTTTGAAGGGGATCTTTCCATGCGGTTCCTCAATGAGAGCCAGGAACTGAAGCTGTTTTACCATATTGTCATCATCTGGGTGATCTCAACATTCTCACTGATCATACTGATGACTCTTTTGATCAAGCCGAAACAGGAGATCCTGTTTACGTTTGTGGCGATCGCTTTCGGATTGACATTCTGGCTGATCATAACCCCGATGTCAGCGCCGGATGAGACGATCCATTACGAATACTCCTTCCAGCTTTCCAATTACATCATGGGTGAAAAAGACCATCTGGTCTTTGACGAAGAGTATCAGGACTACGGTTCCTTTGCCGGGCACATGAATGTCGGTGTTGCGTACGAAAGATTCATCAAGAAGATCAACAAACCTCTGTCTTTGGAAAACCATAACGTGAAGATGAATTATGACATTGATGAATCTTATACTTTATGTTTTGTTCCTCAGGCGATAGGAATTACTATAGCAAGGCTTCTGAAGTGGAACATGCTCAGAACTTTCTATATGGGCAGACTGTTCAATCTGATATTCTATATCGCCTGCGTCTATATTGCGATCAAGAATGCACCTGTGCACAAGACTTTGCTTGGCATCCTGGCGACGCTTCCGATCTTCATGCAGCAGGCGGCATCCTTCTCTTACGACTGCTATATCAACGGCCTGACCTTTGTTTCAGTAGCATTCCTTTTGAAACTGCTGGTCCGCAATCAGCAGGCTACCAGAAAGGAACTGATCGCCATATTCATCGCAAATCTTCTTTTGGCACCGGTAAAAGTCGTTTACGGACTGTTCTCACTGCTGTATCTGCTGGTCCCGGAAGACAGATTCGGAGGCAAAAAAGAAAAGAAGATATGGGTCATCATTCTGATTGCTCCTGCTTTATTTGAATTAGGAAAACTTCTGATCCCTTTGATTTACAGGATCATTCGAAAAACGATAAAGTCTATCATCTATGATCTGAACGCTGAAACGATCTACAGCAGCGTTGTCGTTCCGAATAAAGTGGAAGGAGAGACCTATACGTTTGCGTATGTGCTTTATCATCCGATCGAAGCAGCCATGATCATCCTGAGGACCATCCGTTACAACATCAAAGTCTGGTTCTATGCTTCGTTCGGCAGAGCACTTTCGGGCAATTCTCTTATTCTTCCGACAAGTTTCGTGCATCTTACGCTTGGAATACTCGTGGCTGCCGCCTTGATCGATGAAGACTATGAACTGAGCAACAGATTCAAAGGAATCATCTTCCTGATGTGTGTCTTTGTCGGACTGATGACGGTAGGCGGAATGCTGGTATCCTGGACAGAAGTGAATCAGGAGATCATCGATGCATATGGAGGACCTGTCGTACAAGGCGTACAGGGAAGATATTTCTCTCCATTGCTGCCATATCTGTTCCTGATCCTTCATAACAGAAAAATAAAGCTTCCGAAATGGGTCGATCAGTATCTGATCTACGCTTTCGTCATCCTTGTCTTTGAGGTTGTTGTCTACGTCCTGTCTTACACGTTTATGAATTGATGATATGAAAACGATCGTTGCAACTTGCTTTGAATCAAACGAAGAACGCCTGTCGGCGGTATCTGAGATGTGTCAGAAAAAAGGCTTTGAAACGAAAGCCTTTACTTCTGATTTTTCACATATGCGAAAAGCAAAGAGAACATCGGTTCCCGATCGTTTTATCGCCCTTGCGACAAGACCGTATAAAAAGAATCTGTCCATAGAAAGGATCTTGTCACACAGACATTTCGCCAAAGATCTGTTTGCCCGTATAGAGGAAGAAAAACCCGATCTCATATGGCTGATGGCTCCGGCAAATTCTCTGATCTATGAGGCACGAAGATACAAAGAGAATCATCCGGATACGAAGATCATCATCGATATCATCGATATGTGGCCGGAATCACTGCCTTATAAGATCAATAAAAACGTATTCCCATTGAACATATGGCGAAATGTCCGAAGCAGAAATCTCAATTGTGCCGATCTGCTTGTGAGCGAATGCGATCTTTATCAGAACATACTGAAGAAAGAGTATCGCGGAAAGATCGAAACGCTTCGCTGGGCAAGAGAAGGGAAGGCTGTAAGAAACGATGTAAACGCATCGGATGATGTCGTTTCCTTATGCTATCTGGGTTCGATCAATAATATCATCGATACAGAACGGATCGCTTCTGTCATCTCGGGGATCGACATGCCTGTTGTACTGCACGTGATCGGAGAAGGAGAAAACACCGGCCGTTTTTTGGACACGTTAAAAACGGTGTGCGAAGTGATCTACCATGGCGCGATACGAGATGAAGACAGGAAATGTAAGATCTTCGATCTTTGCCATGCGGGAATCAATATTTATAAAGAAGGTCTTTACATCGGCCTGACAGTGAAGTGCATCGATTATTTTCAGCATGGCCTGCCGATCATCAATAATATCAAAGGAGATACCTGGGATCTTGTTGAAAAGTATTCTGCAGGAATCAATGTCAGGAAAGATACCATAATAGACGGAAGAAAACTTATCGCAATGAAAAAGAACAACGGAAATGTCCTCGATCTGTTCGATGAGAATCTGACTAAAGATATCTTTTATGAAAGATGTAGCGAGATCATTGATGAGGTGATCAAATGAGTCTGATCGTACTTATGTCGACATACAACGGTGCTCCCTTTTTGAAGCAGCAGCTGGACTCTTTGCTGTCTCAGTCGCTCAAACCGGATAAGATCATTGTACGAGATGACGGTTCGAAAGACGATACGGTCTGCATATTGGAAGAGTATGCGAGCAGGTATCCGTTTATCGAGTACTATACCGGGAAAAACCTGGGGCCTGCACGGTCGTTTTGGGATTTGATACGTAACTGCGAAGATGCGGATTACTATTCTTTATGCGATCAGGATGATGTCTGGTTTGATGACAAACTGGAAACAGCCGTAAAAACGCTGGAGAAAGAAGATGCTCAGATCCCGCTTTTATACTGCAGCAGATATACTCTGACAGATAAAGATCTGAATCCGATCGATTCGAATGTTTCCAGACTGTATGATTTTTCCGACTTTCCGCACTCGCTTCTTTATCATACGGCACCGGGATGTACGTTCGTCTTCAATGATGCAACACGCAGAAAGATCCTGGAGTATGATGTTGAAAAAGAATACTGTGTCATTCATGATGCGATCATTCATAAGGTTGCTGCGATGTTCGGAAAAGTGGTCCTGGATAAAGATCCGCATATGTATTACAGGCAGCACGGAAACAACGAGATCGGAATGCAGGCAAATGTTTTTAAGGTGTTTTTCGGCAGAGTGGACCGTTTTCTGAATGGGAAGATCAGAAATTATCGCAGTAAAACGGCACAGTCTTTGCTAAATGTATATGGAAATGAGATCGACGATGCCAAGCGGGAACTGCTGGATATCGTTGCGAATTATATGCATGATAAAAAACTGAAGCGGAAACTTCTTGAATATGAATGCTTCAGATCGCATACGGGAAACGACTTTTTCTTTAGAATCCTGGTGTTAGTAAACTATATTTAAAGTTGTTATAATAGGAATGTTATGAAAAATAAAAAGCTTGAAAAGATTATTATTGCAGTTACGGCAGTATTTGTCATAGCTTCATTCTTACTGGTGTTTGGAGGCAATATTTTCCGTAATGACGGAAACATCCGGAAAACAGACAGTACAGTCATGCCGACAGCTACGGAGACGACCAACGAGATCAAAAGAGGCGTTGTCGTCGAACAGGAATATATCAATACGACAGATACGATCTCGGACCTGGGCATCGTTTTCAACAGGATCGCTTATGTGGACGGAATCAACTTGATGCTGGAGCTGTGGGATGGGAATACGCTTCTTGCGAGCAATAAAGTCTCTACCGCAAACATTGAAGATCAGCACAGGACATTTATCGAACCTGCTTCAGTACTGACGAATATGAAAAACAAAAAACTGAAACTGAAGATCTATTCAGATAAGAAAGAAGACACAGGTGTGGTCATCATGATGGATAAAAACGCCAATGCCTCATTTTCTTTCGGCAACAAAACGATCAACGGAACTTTGTGCTTCTCGGTAACGGAATAAATGAATAAGAAAAATCTGAAAAACGTATTTACGATCGCCTTCCTTGTATATGCTGTGTTTACAGTAGCTTTTTATTTTCTTTCCGGCGATCAGCTGAAGTACAGGATCGCTGAAGATACCATCTCAATCATCGAAGCCGATTCCGTAACGCCGGAGATCACCCGCGGAGTGACGGTGACGCAGGAATTTGTCAATACGGTCGATAACGTTGATCAGATCGCTCTTGTATTCACCAAGCTGTACAGAGACGGCAAAGGGCTTCTTACGGTAGACCTGTTGGATGGAAATACTCTTCTTTACAGAAAGATATTCGATGTGGAAAAGATCCCTGAACAGCACAGGGTATATCTGGAACCCGAAAACCCGATCCGTGGTCTGAAAGACAAAAAACTCACGATCAAGATCTATTCCAACTCCCGATATAACGAGGGTGTTTCAGCCATGATGAACAAGATGCAGGCGCCTGAAGGATCTTCGATCCATGTCGGAAAAGAAAACCTGGTCGGTTCATTATGTTTTTCAGTCAACGGAACAGAAAAGATCGAGATCAGCCAGTATTACTGGTTCATCATGGGCGGAATAGGACTGTTTCTGGCGGCGTTGTTCCTTATTTCCTATAATCACTATCTTAAAGGCAGGCAGAATTACCTGGTCGCAGCGATCGCAGCTTTGTACCGTTATAAATTCCTCATCAGCCAGCTGGTCATAAGGGATTTCAAATCAAAATATAAAAGATCTATCCTCGGTGTATTCTGGAGCTTTTTGAACCCGCTTCTGACGATGACCGTTCAGTTTCTGGTATTCTCAACATTCTTCAGCTCGGATACCAAGAATTATCCGGTCTATCTGTTGAGTGGCGTGGTCTGTTTCAGCTTTTTCAACGAATGCACTACGATGTGCCTTACTTCGATCAGCGGCAATGCAAGGCTGATCACAAAAGTTTATATTCCGAAATATATATTCCCATTAGCCAGAACGATCTCTTCTTCTGTCAATCTGGGGATCTCGTTGGTGCCGCTTTTGCTGGCATCATTGGTCCTGGGTGTGGCGATCAAGCCTCAGGCGGTTTTCTTCTTTTATTTCCTGGCTTGTCTGATCGTTTTCTCTCTTGGGGTCGGTCTTTTCCTTTCTGCACTGATGGTCTTTTTCAGAGATATTCAGTTCTTATGGACGGTATTGATACAGATATGGATGTACGCAACACCTATCTTCTATCCGGCAGAGATCATTCCGGCAAAGTATAAATTTATCGTCAGATTGAATCCTTTGTATCATTTCATCGGAAACTGCCGTACCTGCCTGATCAACGGCATATCACCGGATCCGCGGGCTTATTTCTTCTGCTTATTCTTCGCTTTAGGATCTTTACTGATCGGTACGATCACTTTTAAAAAGACGCAGGATAAGTTTGCGTTATATCTGTAGAGGTTTTTATGGCACAAAATATGATCGAAGTTGAACATGTGACGATGAAATTCAGGATGTCAGATGAACCTCTGAACTCTTTGAAAGAGATCTTCACTACAGCATTGAAAGGAAAATTGAGATTCAATGAGTTTCTGGCATTGGATGATGTTTCTTTTACTTTGGAAAAAGGGAAAACCCTCGGCCTGATCGGCAAAAACGGAGCGGGAAAGTCCACTACGTTGAAACTGATCTCAGGAATACTGAAACCAACGAAGGGTGTTATCCGCACTTATGGCAACATCGTTCCGATGCTGGAACTGGGCGCCGGGTTTGACCTGGAACTGACAGGAAAAGAAAATATTTACCTCAATGGCGCAATACTTGGCTACTCCAAAGAATATCTGGAATCCAAATACGATGAGATCATCGAATTCGCAGAGATCCGTGATTTTATCGATATGCCGATCAGAAACTACTCTTCCGGTATGATGGCCAGACTTGCGTTTTCGATCGCTTCGGTCGTACAGCCGGAGATACTGATCGTCGATGAGATATTGGCAGTCGGTGATGTGGCCTTCCAGGAGAAGAGCTTCAATCGCATGAAGGAATTGATGTCCGGCGGTGCGACCGTTTTGTTCGTCTCTCACGATCTTGAGAAGATCGAAGAGATGTGCGATAAGGTCATCTGGCTGAATAAGGGAAAAGTGGTCATGTTCGGTGATACTGAAGAAGTATGTGCCGCATATAGGAAAGCAACGGGAATAAAAGAATGAACGTACTGGTCGTCTCAACAACTTTTATTCCTTCTGTTTTATTATGCGGACATTGCCAGCTGGAATATCTGGAGAAAGAAGGGAAATGCAACTACAAGTTTTCGATTTCCCATTTCATAAATAAAAAGAATGTCGAATGGGCGGATATCATCGTCTTTTTAAGATCGGATTCCGATATCGACGCTTATGTCTCAAAGATCGCAAAAAAAGCAGGTAAGAAACTGATCTATGTGATGGATGATGATCTTTTGAACGTGCCTTCTTATATAAGCAGTGCCCCGTATTATCTTCTTCCATCGACACAAAACAATATAAGGACGATCATGTCCAACTGCGATACCTTTTTGTCACCGTCTCCGGTTCTTTTAGAGAAATACGGTCCGAACTTCAAGTATAGCTTCAACATACCGGAGCCGTCCTTAAACCGGATCAATAAGAAAGAAAAGAACGATAAGGTCAAGATCGGCTTTGCCGGATCGATCGACAGAGCGCAGGATCTCAATGAGATCCTGGAAGATGCGATCACGAAGATCGTTGAAAAATATGGTGATTCGATCGAGATTGAGATCATGGGGGCCAAACCGGACTTTGTCGAAAAGCTGGGGCTGAAACACCTGCCTTATCAGGATGGCTATGATGCCTATACGGCGTATATGGCCAAATGCAACTGGGATATCGGCCTGGCACCGATGCCTTTGACAGAGTTCCACAGATGCAAGTACTTCAACAAATATGTGGAATACGCCTCTTTCGGTATCGCGGGCATTTATACGAATTGTGAACCGTATGTCTTTGGTATCCGAAACAGGGAAAACGGACTATTGGTAAACAATACGACGGAAGAATGGGTCGATGCGATCAGCGAGCTGATCGAAAATGAGAAACTCAGGAAGCAGATCTCAGATATGTGTCTGAAAGAAGCTAACGAGATCTACGCACTGGATATCCTGGCAGAAGATTATTTTGAGAAGATTACGCATGATTACGTTGAACCTCAAAGCTCTGTGATCCCGGGTCTCGGTCTTGCGAAATCCATCATTTTCTGTAAGAGAGTATATCGAAAGGTGAAGGAGCACGGCCTTTCTTTCCCGAAGTGGTTCATCGAAAAGATGAAGACGAAGATTGATGACAGAAGAAAGTTCAATGAAGACAGCCGGAATAAAGAAAAGCTGAAACAGATCATTCGGGAGAATAAGACGATGTTCATCTTTTCGCCGGTACCAGGTTCGACAGATGACACTTATGATGCGAGAGTCAGATACGTAGATGAATACTTTGATGATTATTTCAAGATCTATTTTTCCGGTGAGGATCGCATCGCCGAACATCTGAAAGTCGATATCTTCGATGAAAAACATGCAAGTATCGTATGTAACAGCTTTGATATCTTGCAAAGCGAAGAAGTGCTGGGATTGATCTCGGAATGTAAAAACTGTCTGATCCACTCCGTTATCCGCTTTATGAGGGATAAGATCTCAGATGATATGTATAAGATCTTTGATCTCGATGGCGTTACGGTCTATTGGGATACACACGGACAGATCCCGGAAGGATATCGTGAAGCTTCCAATTTCCATACGGAAAAGATCACCGAAGATATCGAAAAGACCTTTTACGAAAAAGCGGATGTGATCATCTGTGAAAACAAAGAGCTGGAAGATCATTTTCTTGAAAAGTACGGAAAAGCGAAAGGAAAGTTTGAGATCATCTGATCATGGCTTTTATCGATAAGTTATTATTAAAACTCAGCCCGAAAACGGTGATCGAAAGATCACGGTTTTTTGATAAGGAATGGTATCGGGAAAAATACGGGATCCAATCAGATCCTGCCGCACATTATCTCAATGAGGGATGGCTGAAAGATTTTGACCCGTCTTCATCTTTTTCTACCAAAGACTATCTGATCAATAATCCGGATATTACCGGTATCAATCCCTTGCTTCATTATGAGATCTATGGGAAGAATGAAGGCAGAAGACCCTTCGTTCCGAAACGAGGCAATGTCAATGATTATTCTGCCGAATCGATCGATATCCCGTATGAAGAATACTTCGAAGAATTCAAAAACAGGAAAGTGGTCAGTTTTGATGTCTTTGATACTTTGGTGATCCGTCCTTTCGTCAAAGCGGAAGAAGTGTTTGCCTATCTGGAAACAGAGTGCGGCATTTCGGGTTTTTCGGCTGCCAGGAAGAAAGCGGAAGCCGATGCCAGAAAACATCTGAACAAAGAAGTAAATATCGACGAGATCTACGATCATATCGAGGAAAAGTTTAAAGGCATCAAAGAAAAAGAAATACAGAGCGAAATAATGTTCTGCCACAGGAATCCTCTGATCGCTCCGTTATATGAGAAGGCTAAGGAGTCGGGGAAACGTATCATTGCGGTGTCGGATATGTATCTTCCGAAAGAGATCGTTGAAAAGATATTGAGTGCTTCGGGATACGAGATGGATGAGATCTATGTTTCCTGTGATCATGACAAAACTAAGGGTTCCGGAAAACTGTTTGCGTTT
>Ga0256405_10011720_pt1 | contig 11082 bp, 13 predicted proteins | sample RumenRJG_02DNA_FD_189096 | JGI IMG/M metagenome (GOLD analysis project Ga0256405, IMG submission 189096) | Bovine rumen microbial communities from Lethbridge, Alberta, Canada - RJG_02 | ecosystem: Host-associated > Mammals > Digestive system > Stomach > Rumen | place: Canada: Alberta...
GGGAGCTGTCAGCCGTTAGGCTGACTGAGAGGTCGTCCCCCGCAGCCTGCCAAATCTCTGTTTGTCACAGGACTGAATCTCTGTTTGTCACAGGACTGAATCTCTGTTTGTCACAGGACTGAATCTCTGTTTGTCACAGGACTGAACAGTTACAATCAAACAAATCCGCAGGATTTGCACCGCCATTATCCATTCTCCATTTTCCATTCTCCATTTTCATTCCCCCGCTCTCAGCCCCCGTCCCGACGTTCCTTTCCCCGCTCCGCCCCCATCAGCCCGATCAGCGCCAGGCCTGCGCCGACACAGACGGCGATGTCGGCGACGTTGAATATGGCGAAGCGAACGAATTCCAGCTTGATGAAGTCGATGACGTAGCCCAGCGCGAGCCGGTCCGCCAGATTGCCCAGGCCTCCGCCCACGATGAGCCAGAAGCCCGCGCGGGTCAGGGGATGCTCGTCGGGCCTTGAGATGAGCCAGGCCGCGATGCCCGCCAGCGCCAGCGCCGTGACCGCCGACAGCAGCCAGGGGTGGTCCGACAGCAGCGAGAACGCCATGCCCGTGTTGCGCACCGGGCGGCAGGCCACCAGCCCCGGGATGATCTCCCCGGGCGCGGGACAGTCGAGCGGGCCGCCGCCCGCGACGCGCCGCGACACCCACAGCTTGGTCGCCCGGTCCAGTATGAACGCCAGCGCCGCCAGCCACCAGCCCCTACATCCTCGCCTGTATCGCATGTATGACCTCCGCCAGAAAGCCGCCGATCAGCGGTATATTTTCCACCACCACGCTGCGCACCAGCGACGCCGCCAGCGCGCCCAGCAGCGCCACGCCCAGGGTGAATCCCAGTCCCCGGAAGATCCCGGCGAGCAGGCTGTCCACGATGAGCCGCCGCCGGTCCCCCATCTGCCGCGCCCATTCCTCCACCCGCAGCCGCTCCAGCGCGTCCACGAGCGCCTCCACGCGCGCCCGGTCCCGTCCCGTCATGCCGCATCCCCTCCATATTCCGAGGGTGGACGGAAATCCGGGGGAATATGCGCAAGACAGCAGGGGACCTTCGCCCCCTGCTGTCTTTGGCATGTCCGATCAGAACAGGTCCGTCTTCTGCTTGAGCAGGTCGGACTGGGCCTCGATGAGGCTGGAGAAATCGGCCTTGAAGGCCTTGGCGGCGGCCTTGAGGGCCTCGTACTGCTGGGTCAGAGCCTCGAGCCTGCCCTGGGCGTCGCCGGTGATCTTCTCGGCGTCGGCCTGGGCCTTGTTCAGGGTGTCGTCGGCGACCTCCTGGGCCTCGGCCTTGATCTGGGCCGCCTGGGCCTCGGCCTCGGCGCGGGTCTCGTCGGCGATGCGCTGCGCGCCGATCATGGCCTCTCGCATGGACTTCTGGAGGTTGTCGAAGTAGCCCTTCTCGTTGTAGTCCGGGGTCTTCTTCTCGGCCTCGATGGCGGCCTGCTTCGCGGCCTCCGCCTCCGCCGCCAGCTCGGTGAGCTGCTTCTTCATCTCCAGGTTCTCCTTCACCAGCCCAGCCAGCTGCTCCGCGATCTCATCGAGGAAATCGTCCACCTCTTCCACGTTGTAGCCGCCCTTGCCCTGGGTGCCAAATTCCTTCTCCTGAATATCCCTTACGCTGATCGCCATATCGATAACTCCTTTCGTCGCTGCATATACTCGTCGCATTTGGGTCTTCTTTCGACAAAGCGGCCTCAAAATCCTGCTATGGACGCTGATTTTTGAAGATATTTACAGTAGGGCGGGGGTTGGAGGCTGCCATTCACCCTACAAATTGGGATTTGACGGGGAGAATTAGGAATTAGGAATTAGGAATGAATAGCAGCTGCCGCGCGTTGTAGGGGCGGCCATAATGGCCGCCCGCCATATACCGAAACAATACGTACTGCCTGGCGGGTGGCGCATCGCCGCCCCTACGCAGCCAAGCCATTTATAATTCCTAATTCCTCATTCCTAATTCCTCATTTTTCATTCGACAAATCCCCATTTATCGCATTGCCTGAAGCTAACCTTTGGAGACTTTCACCCTTCACCTCAGGCCTTATTTCCCGTATCTGAACAGCACCAGCACCTCCCGGCCCCTCCGGGACTGTCCGGGGGCGTCCAGGACCTTCAATCGGCCGTGGCCCCGGGCGGAGATCAGGTCGCCCACCGAGACCTGGGCGTCGGTGTGGAGATTGGGGACGTGGTTGAGCTTCACCAGCCCCGCGGCCACCAGCTTCTGGGCCTGGGCCCGGGAGAGGTCGTAGCCCGCGGCGAGCACGGCGTCCAGCCGGGGCTGCTGCACGGTGACGCGCAGCTCGCGGCCCTCGGGCGGCTGCAGCTCGGGCACCTCCTCCGCGGGCTCCACCTTCACGGTCGCCCGGCCCGCGCTGTCCAGATTGGCGGCAATGTAGTCCGCCAGCTCGTCGGTTGAAAACAGCGCCGCGCAGGGCCTATCCCGCCAGGTGGCCATGACGATGTCCCCGGTGGCCTCGCGCTCGATGCCCAGCCCCACCACCGCGCCCAGCAGGTCCCGATGCGCGGGACTTGCGAACTTCGCGTTCCAGGTGATGCGCAGCACGCGCAGCGGATATTCCCAGTCCTCCGGCGGTTCGCCGTCATAAAAGGCGGCCATCACCCGCTCGGCGTCGGGATAGCCGCCGTAAAACCGCACGCCCACGCGCTGCCGCCCCGCGGCCTGACGCGCCAGATCCAGCGCGCCGGGATCCATGAAGCGGGTGAACTGAGGCTGCCCCGTGCGCGAGGCCCGCAGCGCCAGCTCCTCCAGGCGCTTGATATCCAGGGTATGCTCCATGACGCTTCCTCATGCGATCGGTCCAATGGACCGCCTCAATTAAAACATCCGCACCGCCAGAAACCGGTACAGGAACCACCACAGCCGCTCCAGGATCTGGAAGCCGATGATGGCGAACAGGCAGGTGAAGTCCACGGGCGCGCCGAAATAGCGGGTCACCTTCATGGACAGCTTCTGGAAGGGGGACACGAAGGGCTGTATGAACTGCCGGAGCATGAAGAAGGCCCTGAACCGGGGCTGGAACCAGCTCAGCACACAGTAGATCACAATGGCCCACTCGATCAGCTCCAGGAAGACGCCCACCGCCCGAAACACGGTATACAGACTGAACATGCGCCAACCTCCATATTATCTGAAGCCCCGCTCCACGTCGTAGGCGTCGTTGACCTCCACGGACATGGGCGCCACGAGGTAGGTCTTGTCGGAGGCCTTGCGGATGGAGGCATGCAGCGCGAACACCGCCCCGGAGAGGGTGTCCACGGCCCGCTGGAGCAGGCGTCCGTCCAGCTCGTCCATGGTGAGCACCACGGTGTTGTTGGCGATGAGCTGGTCGATGACCTCGCAGCAGTCCTCCAGGGAGTGCAGGGAGTACATCACCGTGCGGGACCGCGCGGCGATGCGCCGCTGCTGGGTCCGGGGCTGCTGGGCCTCGCGCGTGGCGGGGCGGCGCTCCTGGGCGTCGTAGCGGCTCGTCGAACGGGTCTGGCGGGGGGTGTAGTCCTCCTCGGGCTCGGGATCGTCGAACCGGGAGGTCCGCCGGGTTTCGGCGTAATCGTCGTAGCCCGCCTCGTCGCGCTCGCTGTAGCGGCTGCGGATGGCGCTCCGGTCATCGAACCGGCTCGCCCTGGCCTCCGGCAGGCTGCGGCGCTGGGTCTGGCTGCTCTGGCGGGTGGAGCCGGTGCGGCTGTTCCGCGCGGGGGTATAGGCCCCCTGGCGGCCGTAGTTGCCGTTCTGGTACTCGTCGCCGTAGGTGTCCCGGGCGTCCCCGTCGTCCACCAGACCGATGAAATTCAATAGTCGATTGAAAGCGCCGGATTTATTGCGCGCCATAGCGTTTCCCTCCTGAAGTAGCTGACTGTAACAAAAACTAACGGTAGCTTCTCTCCCCGAACAGCGCCCGACCCAGGCGCACCATGGTGGCGCCCTCCTGGCAGGCCACCAGGCAGTCGCCGGACATGCCCATGGACAGCGTGTTCATGCGGACGTTGGGGATATCCATGTCCCGAAGCCGTTCAAACCATTCCCGCATGCGGCGGAAGTAGGGCCGCACGGTCTCCGGGTCGTCCACGAAGGGCATGATGGCCATCAGTCCCTCCACCCGCAGGCCGTCCATGCCGGACAGGCGGCGGACAAAGGCCTCCAGTTCGTCCTCGTCGATGCCCGCCTTCTGAGGCTCCCGGGCGATGTTGACCTGCACCAGCACCGGCATGACCACTCCCGCGGCCGCGGCCCGGCGCTGGATCTCGTCGGCCAGCGCCTCCCGGTCCAGGGACTGGATCATGTCCACCTTGTCGATGATGTACTTGACCTTGTTGGTCTGGAGCTGGCCGATCAGGTGGAGTTTGAAATCCGGGTTCAGCCGGTCCAGCTTGCCCAGCAGCTCCTGCACGCGGTTTTCCCCCAGCGTGCGGATGCCGCCGTCCCAGGCCATGTTGATGGTCTCCGGGTCGACGGTCTTGCTGACCCCGCAGATCTCCGCCCCGCCCCACCGGGCCGAGGCCTCCGCGACCCGCTCGCGCCACTCCTCTATATTTCGCAGCAATGCTTCGCGTTCCACGATGATAAACCCCTTTCGGGAAATTTGGAATTGGGAATTATGTCCCGTTCCCGACTCAATCTCATGGACGATTTGTCCTTTCCCGCAACTACTCAAAACTGCTGATAGATCGGGAATCAGAAATAAAACGGTTAACCGGTCTACAGTGTGCGCGGCAGCCGGTCACTCCAATTCCCAATTCCTAATTCCCAATTCCCAATTCCCAATTACTTGATCAGCACCGTCTGTCCCAGCTCCAGCGCGCCGTCCACCAGCGGCTGGATCATGGAGATATTGCCGGAGGTGGAGAGCACCTCGACGGGCACGAACGTGCCGCCGGGCACGTCGTAGATCCAGACGCCCATCTGGCCGTTGTCGTTGTAGAGCGCCTCGGTGCGCACGGACAGGCCGGTGAGGGTGATGGTGAACTGGGCCCGCCCGGTGCGGCGGTAGATCAGCGGCCCCAGCGGGTCGGTGATCTCGAACACCGCCAGCGTCACGCCCTGGTCCTTCTGGACGTTGGTGACGGCGGCGTCAAAGACCAGGTCCTCGAAGCCCTCCAGCATCATGTGGTAGGTGTCCTGGCCCACCATGGGGGTCCACTGGCTGCCCTCGATGAGCACCGCCACATACCACTTGTTCTGGTCCACGATGCGGCAGATGCCCGTCTGCCGGGTGGACTGGGTGGTGGCCAGAGCCGCCCCGCCCAGCACGCTGCGCACGTCCTGTATGGTGAGGGCGTTGAGGGTGGCGGGGGTCAGGTCGTTCTCGTAGCCGTCCAGATAGAAGGACACCACGCCCGCCCGGTCCGCGTTGGACACCTTGCGCCAGGACTGTATGCTGGTCATGCGGGCGTTCTCTTCCTCGTAGAGCTTGGTGAGCTTGTTGTCGCCGCGCTTATTCTGGCGCAGGTATTCCTGGCGCTTCACCATGGCCGTCTCCAGCTGCCGGGTCACGGTGGACAGGTTGCCGGTGGTCTGGTGGGTGATCAGGTTCTTGAACTCAATGGCCATCATGTCCACCACCTGATCCAGCCGGTTCAGGTCGGCGTCCACGATGTTGTTCAGAAGCTGCTTGTGGTAGGCCTGTATGTTGGACCGCGTGGTCTCCAGGTTGTTCAGCAGGCTCTCGGAGTAGCCCGTGGTGTACAGATTCGCCACCACGTCCCCCTCGTTGACCAGCGTGTTCTCCGGGGCGATGTACTCCACCCGGGCGGTGGAGTCCGAGGACAGCACGTGCTCGTCCCGAATCAGCACGCAGTCCACCCGCTGCACCTGGGGCGCGTTGGCCATCATGATCTGCGTCACCTTCGGCCCCGAGAACAGAAGCGGCCTCAACAGCAGGAACGCGGCCACCAGCACGATCAGCAGGAAGATGAAAAACCTGCCGGTCACTCTCCTTCTGCGCATAGCTCACGCTCCGTTCGTGTATATTATAGGGGATAAACCCATACAACGCCAAAATACCATGATATAAACATGGTATTCTATATTATACGCCACATTCGGCCGGGATGCAATGCGCTTATGTTGACTTTTTCGTGCCATTGAGATTATAATAGCACTATCGCGCTCCTCGAAGCGCACGATGGCTCAAGCGGAGCGCAGCTATACGGTCCTTGTTGCTTGAATGGAGAATTGAGAATGGAAAATGGAGAATGAATGTGGAAATCCTTGCGGATTTCTTGGATTAAAAAGGCCGTATATAAGCCTAACAGCGCCGCTTACAGTGTTCAATCGTAACTGTTCAGTCACGGACTCCTTCCGACCCGCTTCGCGGGCCACCTCCCTCAAAGAGGGAGGCTTTTGGGGCCCCGTCCAGGCTCCCGTCCAGGCTCCCTCTCCGAGGGAGCTGTCAGCCGCAGGCTGACTGAGGGAGTTGAGGGAGCTGTCAGCCGCAGGCTGACTGAGGGAGTCATTCCTGGGTGACTGAATCGTTACGTTCAATCCAACAAATCCGCAGGATTTGCACCGCCATTCTCCGTTCTCCATTTTCCATTCTCCATTTTCCACTCTCGACTCCCTGATCTCCTCCTGAAAGGAAGAAAGCAAACCATGAATCCCTCCCCCATCGCCTTCACCGTCGCGGGGTTCAGCGTGCGGTGGTACGGGCTTATGATCGCGCTGGGCATCGCGCTGGGCATCGGCCTGGCCATGGCCCGGGAGCGGCGCTACGGCCTGCCCCGGGACACCGTGGTGGACCTGGCGCTGTGCGGGGTGCCCGCGGCCATCGTCGGCGCGCGCCTCTACTACGTGGTCTTCTCCTGGCCGACCTACGCCGAAAACCCCGTCTCGGCCCTCTACCTCTGGGAGGGCGGGCTGGCCATCTACGGCGGCATACTGGGCGGGCTGCTGGCGGGGCTGCTCTACGCCCGGAAAAAGGGGCTGCGCTTTCTGACCCTGGCCGACCTGGTCGCGCCATCCTTCGCCATCGGCCAGGCCGTGGGCCGCTGGGGCAACTTCTTCAACCAGGAGGCCTACGGCGTCGCGGTCACCAATCCCGCGCTCCAGCGCTTTCCCGTCGCCGTGTTCATCCAACAGGACGGGCTGTGGCACTGCGCCACCTTCTTCTACGAATCCGTTTGGTGCCTCACGGTGTGCGCCGTCCTGCTCCTGCTGGAAGGGCGCGGCAGCTTCAAGCGCCCCGGCGACGCCTTCCTCACCTACGTGCTCCTCTACGCCGTGGAGCGCGCCCTCGTGGAGGGCCTGCGCACCGACAGCCTCTACTGGGGCCCCGTTCGGGTCTCTCAGGCCTTGAGCGTGCTTGCGGCCGTGGCAGCCGCTATACTGCTGATCGTTCGCAGGAAGAAGAGTTGAAAGTGGAAAGTGAGGAGTCAAATGGCGAGCTGACGCTGTCTCATTAAAACCGCGCCAGCCCGTCATCTAACCCCCCACTCTTAACGCTCGGCCGCCTTCGCTCCCACAAACGGCGCGACGAACAGCCACAGCCCGGCCAGACCCGCCGCCAGCACCGCGAGCTGCCGGTGGCGTATGAGGCTGATGCCCAGCCCCGCCGCGACTATGCCCAGGGCGACCAGCAGCTTCCGCCGGTCGCTTCCAAACGCCCCGCGGGTCGGTTCCAGCGCCCACAGCAGGCCGCATGCCGCCAGCGCGGTCAGCACCGCCGTCCCGCCGAAGAACCGATAGACGAACCGGGATTTGGAGCTCATCAGCAGCCCGGTGGCGTAGGGCGTCAGTATCACAAGGAACATCAGGGCCATGCCCGCCAGCACCGCCCGGTGATCCACGGCCTCCGCCCGGTCCCGGGCCCGGTACAGCGCAAACCACAGCCCCGCCACCCACAGCATCGAGATCAGATAATACGCCAGCTGCTTCGGCACGTACCCGCCCACGAAACCCTCCCATGCAAAGGGATACGGATGGGGCAGCTGCCGCGCCAGATAAAACACCGTCACCCACACCACGACGTCCATCGCCCGGAACAGAGGGTTTTTGCTCATATGTAACACCTGCCTTTGATCGTTGGACGGGATACAGAACCGAAATGTTCCCGGAACGGGATGGGCGGCGCGTTAACGCCCCACTCTCTCATACAGCTTCAGCGCGGGAGCGATGGTTCGCTCCCGCGCTGAAGCTGTATGATTTTTACCGTTCCTCCCCGTGCCCCGTCAGCTGCCAGGCGTCTGGCTCGTACTGCATCAGCTCGATGCTGTTGCCGTCCGGGTCCTCGATCCAGAACTGCCAAGCGTGCTCGATGCCCAGCTTGGGGGCCGAGACGATCCTGACCTCCGGCTTGGCCCTGAGCTCCTCGTAGGCCGCGAATATGTCGTCCACCTCCAGGGCCAGGTGCAGATACCCGATGTGGTCCGACGCGGACAGCGGGAAATTGTAGCGCTCGGTCGCGCCCTCCGGGTGGAACAGCTCGAGATACTGGTGCGGCGCGATCTCCAGGTAGGTCAGCCATATTTCGTCCTTCATGGACTCGATCTTCCTGCGCCAGGGGTCGTCCTCCGGCATGTTCTCAAACGCCAGAAGCTCCCCGTAGGTGATGGTGAACTTCTTCTTCAAGCCAAGACAGCCGCAGTAGAACCGCAGCGCGCGCTCCCTGTCGGTGACGCGATAGCTCGGATGACCGGTGCTGATGATCTTCATGAGTCTTCCTCCTCGGCAATTTCGATGGACTGGAACTGTTTCGTTTGAGCGTTGGATTGGAATCTGTCGGGCTTTGTCCGAATTGATAATGGAGAATGGAAAATGGAGAATGATGGTGCAAATCCTGCGGATTTGTTTGATTCAATGGGTCTGTCCCGCGTTGGGAACGACCTCTCAGTCACGCTTCGCGTGCCATCTCCCCTGAAAGGGGAGCCAAGAGGAACGACAGAGGACACCCTTGGCTCCCCTTTCAGGGGAGATGGCAGCCGTCAGGCTGACTGAGAGGTCGTTCTCCGCCATCTCTGCAAGTACCCGCTCGCAGCAGGACTGAACCGTTGCCAAACACGTTTTTAATCGTAACTGTTCAGTCGGGGACTCCTTCCGACCCGCTTCGCGGGCCACCTCCCTTAAAGAGGGAGGCTTTTGGACTTCCGTTCAGGCTCTCGTCCAGGCTCCCTCTCCGAGGGAGCTGTCAGCCGCAGGCTGACTGAGGGAGTCATCCCTGGGCGACTGTATAGTCACTTTTAATCAATGAAATCCGTAAGGATTTCCACAGCCATTCTCCATTGTCCATTCTCCATTTTCCATTCTCAATTCAACACCCGCTCCCCCACAGCCGCAAGCGCCCGCGCGCCGTCCTACCGATCCGGATTGCTGACCCAATACGCGGACAGGGCGGGGATGACCTGCTTCTTGCGGGAGAGAATGCCCGGGAGGAAGGCGTGGTGATCCTCGGGGGTGACGTGGAAGGCGTTTTCGATGATATCGGGGTCGCCAATGAACAGCAGGTGGGAGCCCTCCTGGAGCATGTCGGTGATGAGGAACAGCAGCATGTCGTAGTGCCGCGCGTCCACGCGGGCCTGCATGGCGGCGAGGAAGTCTTCGCGGCGATTGAGCACGCGCTCGGCGTCCAGCGTGACCACCTGGCCCACGCAGAGCGTGTGGCCGGAGAGGGCGAACTCCTTGTAATCCTGGAAGAGGATGTCGCCGGCGGACTTCTGCTCGGAGGTGGCGGCGGAGAAGATGAGCCGTCCCAGGTCCTCGATGGTCTCGTGGGCGATGCCGGCCATGCGGTTGGCGGTCTGGATGTCCCGCGGGGTGCAGGTCGGGGACTTGAACATCAGCGTATCGGACAGTATCGCGCAGGTGATCATGCCCGCCATGCCCCGGGTGGGCATGAGGCCCCGCTCCATGTACATGCCCGCGATGATGGTGGCGGTGGAGCCCACGGGCTCGTTGCGCATGTAGATGGGATTGGCGGTCTCCACGTCGGCCAGCCGGTGGTGGTCGATGATCTCCAGGATGTCGGCCTGCTCCAGCCCCGGCACGGACTGGGCCACCTCGTTGTGATCCACCAGCACCACGCGCTTGCGGCGGGGCTTCAGCAGGTGGATGCGGCTCAGGGTGCCCATCACCTTCATGTCCTCGTCCACCACGGGGAAGGTGCGGTGCTTGTTGTCGTGGGCCATCTTCAATACGTCGTCCACGTAGTCGGACAGCTTCGCGGCGCACAGGTTGGTGGTGCGGCACACCCGGCCCACCGGCGCGGACAGGAAGATCATCCGCGCGGCGCGGTAGGGCTCGTGGGGCGTGGAGATGACCACGCTGTTGCAGGGGATGCCGTGGGCCTCCTCGGGCAGCCCCGTCTGGCACAGCACCACGCAGGCCACGTTGGCCCGCAGGGCGTCCAGGATCACCTCGGGCTGGTTGCCGCAGAGCAGTATGGTCCGCTCGTTCATGCGGATGGACTCCTCGCCGTTGGCGGGCAGCGCGATGCTCAGCCGCCCGGACACGTTCAGCGTGGGCTGCTCCCGGTCCAGCACCAGATTCCCCTCCAGGGCGCTCACCAGGTTGAACACCGGGATGTCATCGATCTCCGAATCCAGTATGGACTGCATGTCGTGGACGGCGATGCGGTTGGTGGACAGCATGCCGTAGAGCGTGCCGTCGTCGTTGACCACCGGCAGCGCCAGCATGTTCTCGTCCTGGTGCAGCAGCTTCCAGGCGTGGTCCACCGTCACCGCCCGGTTCAGCACCGGCGGGGTGTCGAATTGGAGGTCGGAAACCTGGTTGCGCAGATTGCGGATCAGCACCGGCGGCTCGAAGCCGAAGTGGTCCAGCACCAGCTGGGTCTCGTCGCTGACGCGGCCCAGCCGCGCCGCCACATAGTCGCGGTCGCCCAGCGCGTTGCGCATCTGGGCGTAGGCCATCGCCGACACGATGGAATCCGTGTCCGGATTGCGATGCCCGGTGACGTAGATGGGGTCCATGAATCTGGCCTCCTTTTGAGGTGGTGGCTGATGAATGGGGAATGGGGAATGGACAATGGGGAATGGACAATGGGGAATGGGGAATGGTTGTGGAAATCCTTGCGGATTTCGTAACTGTTCAGTTCTGCGACAAACAGAGACTTGGCA
>Ga0256405_10011722_pt1 | contig 11081 bp, 13 predicted proteins | sample RumenRJG_02DNA_FD_189096 | JGI IMG/M metagenome (GOLD analysis project Ga0256405, IMG submission 189096) | Bovine rumen microbial communities from Lethbridge, Alberta, Canada - RJG_02 | ecosystem: Host-associated > Mammals > Digestive system > Stomach > Rumen | place: Canada: Alberta...
ACAGATACTTCTAGTGAAGGAAGAATGGTTATCAAAAATTTCTTACTTGCTACAGAAGAAGGATTAGGAAAAGGAGAAACTCCAATATTCCCAGTATCAATCTTTAAAGTAAAAGAAGGAATAAATTATAATAAAGAAGATAAAAACTATGATATGTTTAAATTAGCGTGTCGTGTATCAGCTAAAAGATTATTCCCTAACTTCTCATTCTTAGATGCTCCATTTAACTTAGAATTTTATAAACCAGGTGATTTTAGAACAGAAGTAGGTTATATGGGATGTAGAACAAGAGTTATGAGTGATGTAACAGATCCTGATAATCAAACAACAGGTGGAAGAGGAAACTTATCGTTTACATCAATTAACTTACCAAGAATTGCTATTAAACATGGTATTTGCTTAGGTGAAAGAGATAAAGCAGATATGAAAGGTTTCTATAAAGAATTGGATGAAGTAATGGAATTAGTTAGAGATCAATTATTAGAAAGATTTGAAATTCAATGTAATAAAAGATGTTATAACTTCCCATTCTTAATTGAACAAGGTGTTTGGACAGATGGTGATAAATTAAAACCAACTGATAGAATGAGAAAAATCTTAAAACACGGTAGTTTAACTACAGGATTTATTGGACTTGCTGAAACACTTAAAGCTTTAATTGGAAAACATCAAGGTGAATCAGAAGAAGCACAAAAATTAGGGCTTGAAATAATTGGACATATGAGAAAAAATGTTGATAAATATGCTAAAGAATATAATTTAAACTTTACTTTAATCGCAACTCCAGCAGAAGGATTATCAGGAAGATTTGTTGGAATTGATAGAGCTATTTATGGAAAAATTAAAGGTATAACAGATAGAAACTATTATACAAATTCATTCCATGTACCAGTATATTACAATACTAGTATAGCTCACAAAATTGAAGTAGAAGCACCATATCACAAATTAACAAATGGTGGACATATTTCTTATATTGAATTAGATGGTGATACTGCTCAAAATACAGAAGCATTTGAAAGTGTTATAAGACTTATGAAAGAATCTGGAATTGGTTATGGAGCAATTAACCATCCAGTAGATAGAGATCCAGTATGTGGATTTGTAGGGGTAATTAATGATGTATGCCCAGGATGCGGTAGAAAAGAATTTGAAGCCGTACCAATTGAAAAAGTAAAAATAGGATGTAATTGTTAAAGGAGGAATTAATATGGAAAAAATGGTTGGAGAAGGACAAGGATTCGAAAGAATCAGAAGAGTTACAGGATATCTTGCAGGAGATGTTAAAAGATTTAACAATGGTAAAAGAGCTGAAGAAAAAGACAGAGTAAAACATACTGGTGTTAAAGAAATAATGAAAGACTTCAAAGAAGAAAAATAATTATGAAAATACGTTTAGCGGCTGATTTACAATCAGATAGTATAGTAGATGGAGAAGGAATCAGAACAGTGATTTGGACACAAGGGTGTCCTCATCATTGTCCTGGTTGCCATAATTCTGAAACTTGGGATTTTAATGATGGAGCTCTTTTAGATACACAGTATGTTAAAGATAAATTAAGTAAACTAAAAATACAAGATGGACTAACTTTTTCTGGTGGAGATCCTATGTGTCAACCAGAAGCTTGTGCTGATATAGCTAAATATGCAAAAAAATTAGGTATGAATATTTGGTGTTATACTGGATATACATATGAACAATTAATGTTTTTATCAAGAACTAATAAACATATAATGGAATTTTTAAGTTTAGTAGATGTTTTAGTCGATGGTAAATTTGTGTTAGAAGAAAAAAGTGATGCTGCTATATTTAGAGGATCATCTAACCAAAGAATTATTGATGTAAAAAAAAGTTTAGAAGAAAATCAAGTTTGCTTAGTAGAAAAATATATTGTAAAAGAGAAAAATGAATCATTTAAATTTGGCCATGAACAATATTTATTTGTATAAAAATTAGAAGAAATTCTAATTTTTTTTGTAATTAAGCAGGAATTTGCTATATCAATGAAGCATCATATAAGTAGAAGAATAAAAAGGGTATCTTGTTTTAGAAGGAGGTGAGTTATGACAGAAGAGTTAATATTAACTGAAGAAAACCTTAATATAGAAGATATGATATATGAAATAAGAGGAAAACAAGTTATGCTAGATAGTGATTTAGGAAGAATCTATAAATGTAAAAATGGTACAAAAACAATTAATCAAGCTGTTAAAAGACATATAAATAGATTTCCAGAAAGATTTATGTTTCAACTTTCAGAAGAAGAGTATCAAGAAATTCTAAAGTCCCAATTTGGGACCTTAGAATTAAAACAAGGAAAATATTCGAAATATCTACCATATGTTTTTACTGAAGAAGGAGTTGCTATGCTAGCAACTGTTATTAATACATCTGTTGCTGAACAAGTAAGTATTTGTATAATGGATGCTTTTGTAAAAATGAGAAAATTTATAAAAAGTAATCTATTAGAACAACAATATATAAATGAATTAGTATTAGAAGATCATACTGAATTAAAAGAAATGTCAAAAGAAGTGAAACTGTTACAAGAATCGTTCGAAAAGTTAGAAGAAAAAGAATTAAAAAACAAAATATTTTTTAATGGCGAAATATTTGATTCATATTTAGAAATAATAAGAATATTAAATCAATCTAAAAAGGAAATAATTATTATTGATAATTATGCAGATAATACATTACTAGAAATAATATCTAAAATAAATAAAAACATTACTTTAATAACAAGCAAGAAATTATTAAAAGATATTGATATAAATAAATATAATAAACAATATCATAATTTAAAAGTAATAAAAAATAATGATTATCATGATAGATTTATTATATTAGATAAAGATAAAATATATCATATAGGTTCATCTATCAATCATTTAGGCAATAAAATATTTGGAATCAATATAATAGAAGAAAAATCAATTAAACAATTATTAATATCTAAAATAAATAAAATTGAAAAAAGCAATAACTAGTATTATTGTTTTTTAATCGTTAAAATGTTATAATACTTGTACTAAAGAGGCGATTATTATGATTAAAACAAATGGTAAAGGAAGTTTAATAGTTATATCTGGACCTAGTGGAGCAGGAAAAGGTACAGTAATTCAAAAATTATTAGAAATGAATAACAATGCATGGCTATCTGTATCATGTACATCACGCCCTATTAGAAGTAATGATATAGAAGGTGTTACATATTATTTTTTAACAAAGCAAGAATTTGAAGATAAAATAAAAAATGATGAATTTTTAGAATATGCAGAATATAATGGAAATTATTATGGAACACCTAAAGCTAAAATAAAAGAAAAATTAGATCAAGGAATTGATGTAATATTAGAAATAGAGGTACAGGGAGCATTAATTGTTAAAAAAATTTTTAAAGATGCTATATTTATTTTTATTATGCCACCTAGTATGGAAGAATTAAGAGATAGATTAATTAATAGAAAAACAGATTCAAAAGAAAAAATAATTTCTAGATTTAAAACAGCTTATAATGAAATAAATGAAGTTTCTAAATATAACTATGTAGTAGTTAATGATGAAGTTGATAAAGCTGCAAATAAAGTAAATGCAATACTACTTAGTGAAAAATGTCGTGTTGATAGAATTGAAGAAGTATATCTAAGTAATCAAGAAGAATTAATTCATGAAATGTTAATAGATAAGGATTTTACTAATGATTAATTTAGTATCTTTTGATAAGAAAAATAAAACTCATTATGATTTATATATGAAATTACTTGATGATCCAGAAGTTACAAATAATGTAACATCTATATTTAGAATAGATAATTTTTCATATGTTATTAATAATGAAGAAAAAGATATAGGTATTTTAAGAATAAATCATGAAATGAATAATTTTTCTATTGATATGGGAATAATAAGTGAATATCGAAATTGTGGATATGGAAAAGAAGCATTGAAACAAGCTATTGAGATAATAGAAATTCTTGAAGAAGATTATAATAAAATTATTATAAGAACTAAATATAATAATAATGCTGTAATTAATATTTCAAGAATAACAGGCTTTACTTATGATATAGAAGAAATGGAAAGAAGTTCTATAGAAGGAGAAGAGTATTTAGTATTAACTAAATATAATAGTAAAAATAAAGAAAAAACTATGATATAATAATAAAGGTGATAATATGAAAAAGTTAGCTATTATAAGTTTAGTATGTATTATAATAGATCAGATAATAAAAGTTGTAATAACTACAAATGTAGAATTTGCTCATAGTATTAATGTAATAAATAATTTTTTTAGAATAACTTATTTACAAAATACAGGAGCAGCTTGGAGTATATTATCTGGAAATAGGATACTATTAATAATAGTAACTGTAATTGCCTTAGGAATAATATATTATGTCTTCTTAAAAGATAAAAAAATAAAAAATTATGAATCAATATTACTTGGATTATTACTTGGTGGAATAATAGGTAATTTAATTGATAGAGTTAGATTTGGATATGTAATTGATTATTTAGATTTTAATATATTTAGTTATCATTATCCTGTATTTAATTTCGCAGATATATGTATAGTAATAAGTATAATAATACTTGTAATAATAAGTTTAAAGGAAGATAAAAATGGAAATAATAGTAGATAAAAATGATATAAGAATAGATACTTATTTAACAGAAGTAACAGAGTATAGTAGATCTAAAATAGAAAAATTAATAAAAAACAATGATATAACTGTTAATGATAAAGAAATAAAAAAAAGCTATGTATTAAAAGAAAATGATATTATTAAAATAAATGATATTATAGAAGAAGATATAAATATAGAACCTGAAAAAATGGATTTAGATATTGTATATGAAGACGATGATGTAATAGTTGTTAATAAACCAAATGGTATGGTGGTTCATCCAGCACCAGGTAATTATCATCATACATTAGTTAATGGATTGATGTATCATTCTAAATTAAGTAGTATTAATGGTGAATTTAGACCTGGAATAGTACATAGAATAGATGCATATACAACAGGTCTTTTAATGGTAGCAAAAAATGATAAAGCCCATATGGCTTTGGCAAAACAATTAGAAGAAAAAACAACTACGAGAAAATATATCGCACTTGTTTGGGGTGTTATTAATACTGATACTGGAACAATAGATGCTCCAATAGGTAGAGATACAAATGATAGAAAGAAAATGGCAGTTACAGATATTAATTCAAAAGATGCTGTTACTCATTTTACAGTACTTGAAAGATATAGTAATGCCACTTTAATAGAATTAAAACTAGAAACAGGTAGAACTCATCAAATCAGAGTTCATATGAATTATATTGGATATCCTGTTGTTAATGATCCAGTATATGGTAGAAGAAAACTAATAGATGAAACAGGACAATGTCTACATGCTAAAACTTTAGGTTTTGTTCATCCAACAACCGGAAAATATTTAGAATTTGATTCAGAATTACCAGAATGTTTTTTAAATATATTAAAACAATTTAAAGATTCATAAAATATATAGATGTACTAAGTATAGTCGCATATACTAAAAATAATGTGTATGGTATTAAAAATTTAGAAGCATTTTTATTTATTTCTTTAGTTTCATAATACAAAAATAGTGAAGTAAGTAATGTAATTAAACATACAATAAAGCCTAAAAAGGTACTTTTAAAGCAGAAAAATACAATAGTATATAACTGATTAAACACATAATTGTATGCTAAATCTTTCTTATATTCTTTAGTATAATTAGTTATTTGATAAATACTAATCGCAATTAAAATATATAGTATTGGCCAAACAATACCAAATAAAAATCTTGGTATTGTCCATGATGGAGTATTTATTTCATTAAAAAAACTATAATCATTACATATTAAAGAAGAAAGAAACCAAGGAAGTAAGCAAATAAGAAATTTAATTATTTTTTTAAACATTATATCACCTTTACACATTATATTAATTATATTAAAATAATATTACAGAGGAGGACTTATGGACGAGATTGTAATTGATAAAAATGATGAGATAGTAATGAAATTATTACATTATTTTATAACGGAAAAAAATTATAGTCCTATTATATTACATGGAGCTAAAAATGAAATATGGCTTGAAAATATGGATGCAAATTCATATGAAATAGTTAGAATTGTTACAAATTATATTCATAATGATGAACAATTAAATTTTGATTTATATAAAACAAAACAAATAACAAAAAAAATAAAAAGAAAAACATTTACTTTTAATATGGATGTATTAAGTATATTTGTTAATTTAAATGATCAAGTTGATTTAAATAAAGTAAATATTAATCATATTGATTGTGCGAATATTAAAAAAGTATCTGATTTAGGTAAATATGATTTTATTATCAATAATTATCCAGAAATAACTAAAAATACTAAATTTAGTGAAAAAGGATTTAATTTATTTATGAAAATAACAGGTGATATTACTAAGAAAAATGAAGAAGAATCATCTAAAGCAGAAGAAACATTTAAGAAAAAATTACCAATAATAACATATATTTTAATAGCAATTAATATATTCATGTTTTTGTTTATTAATGTAGTAGGAAATAGTGAAGAAACTAGTACCCTTATTAATTATGGGGGACTTCATTCATCATTAGTAAAGATTGGGGAATATTATAGATTAATAACATGTTCATTCCTACATATTGATATTTTCCATTTAGGATTTAACATGTATGCATTATATATAGTAGGTTCACAATTAGAAAGTTTTTATGGAAAAACAAAATATATATTAATTTATTTATTTAGTGCACTAATGGGTAGTTTGTTCTCATGTTTATTTACAGATGCTGTATCAGTAGGAGCATCTGGAGCAATATTTGGATTGTTTGGAGCACTAATTTATTTTGGAAATCAATATAAAGCATATTTAGGAAGTGTAATTCATTCACAAATAATACCATTATTACTATTTAATTTTGCTTTAGGATTTATGATAGATGGTATAGATATTTCAGCTCATATTGGTGGATTAATTGGAGGATATTTAATATCTATGGCTTTAGGTGTTAAATATAAATCATCAAAATCTGAAAGAATAAATGGGGTAATTATTACAACAATATTTACAATATTTATGTTGTATTTAAATTTCAGATAGGAGAAATATATGGAAAATATAGAAGAGACAATCAAAAAAGATGAAGAAAGATTAAAAGAAATAAAAAATCAAATAGAAGAGTTAATGACTGATGAAAAAGTTTTAAAGTATTTAGGACTACAAATAGAAAAGAATAAATTAAAAACTATTATATTAAATAATAGAAAATCATTAGTAGAAAATACACAATGTAAATGTAATCATGAATTAGTATATTTTATATCACTATACTATAAAAGATTAATGTATTATCCAAGATTTGTATGTTTAGAATGTGGTAAAGAACTTAATGGATTATTAAAAGATAATCAAATGTGTGTTAATGAAAATCAAATACATGAAACTCCTGAAGGAGCATTTGGTAATTACAAAGATTTAGCTTATGTTAAAAATAGTTATGATGAATTAAAGCAACAAGAATTAACTCAAGAAGAAATATATAATTCATTAAAAGAAAAATTTAATAAAAGAACCAATTCTAAAGTAAAAATTGTATTAAAAGAAGAAACTAAATAGTTTCTTTTTTCTTTACACTTATTATACAAATGTGCTATAATTTATATAGTAGGTGAAGTATATGAAGAAAGAAAAATTTATAATACCTGGTGTATTAACACTTGTTTCAATAATTTATACATTAATGATTAAATTTATTGATGTTAAAGCTATTGGACCAAAAAATTCAGAAGTAGGATTTGCTACTATAAATAAAGGATTTAGAAATTTTATAGGTCATAATATGACTATATATAAAATATCAGAAATAGTAGGTTATTTACTATTATTATTAGTAGTTATGTATGCTATTTTAGGTATAAGACAATTAATTAGAAGAAAGAGTCTTAAAAAAGTAGATAAAGATTTTATTATATTAGGTTCTTTATATGTATTAATGTTAGTAGTATATGTTTTCTTTGAAAAATGTATAATTAATTATCGCCCAGTACTTATAGATAAAGTATTAGAAGCATCTTATCCATCTAGTCATACAATACTATCATTATGTGTTGGAATAAGTGCAATAATAATTAATAAAAAATATATAAAAAAAGAATATGTAGGAACATTTAATAAAGTAGTAATGGTATTAATGAGTATAACATTATTATTTAGAATAATATCAGGAGTACATTGGATTACAGATATTATAGGTGGAGTAATTATATCTGTAACATTACTATCTTACTTTTACACAGCTTATACATATGATAAAGAATAATATAGAGTAATCTATATTTTTTCTTTTACAAACACCCTTTGATATGTTATAATTAGAATGGTGATAATATGGAAATGTATGAATTACTAAATAGTTATAATACACTAAATAAAAAAATAGATGAATTATGGAGGTCACTTTGAACCAGATAAAAAAGAATCTAGATTAAAAGAACTGGAAGTTATAAGTAGTGATCCCAATTTTTATCATAATAAAGATCATCAAAAAATAATAGATGAGATGAATTCTATTAGAAATAATATAAATGATACAAAAACATTAAAAGAAAAAATAGAAAATAATTTAGAATTACTTAATTCTTTAAAAAATGAAGAAGATAATGAATTAAAAGAATTATTAGAAGTAGAATTAGATGAAATAAATAATAAAATAAAAGATTTAGAAATATTATTACTTTTAAATGGACCATATGACAAAATGGATGCGATTATGGAAATACATCCAGGAGCTGGTGGTACAGAATCTTGTGATTGGGCATCTATGTTATATAGAATGTATACGAGATATTTTGAAAAACGTGGTTACAAATATGAAGTGATAGATTATCAAGATGGTGAAGAAGCAGGAATAAAAAGTGTATCAATAATAATACATGGTACTAATGCATATGGATATTTAAAATGTGAAAAAGGTGTTCATAGATTAGTTAGAATATCACCATTTGATTCAAATAGTAGAAGACATACATCATTTGCATCAGTAGATGTTACACCATTATTTGATAATAATGTAGATATAGAAATAAATGAAGCTGATTTAAGAATAGATGTTTATCGTAGTAGTGGTAAAGGTGGACAAGGGGTTAATACAACAGATTCAGCAGTAAGAATAACTCATATTCCTACTAAAATAGTTGTTACTTGTCAAAACGAAAGAAGCCAAATTAAAAATAAAGAAACTGCTATGAATGTATTAAAAAATAAACTATATCAGTTAGAATTAGAACGTCAAGAACAAGATTTAAAAAATATAAAAGGAGAATTATCTGACATAAACTTTGGTTCACAAATAAGAAGTTATGTTATGCATCCATATTCTTTGGTAAAAGATAATAGAACCAATACTGAAACAAGTGATGTTAAAGGAGTTATGGATGGTAATATTGATATGTTTATAAATGATAATTTAAGCAGGAGGTAAATATGTTATTTCATAAGAAAAGAGAAAATATTTTAAATACAGTAAATAAGGAATCAAGATTTTTAAGAGTTTTACAATTCTTAATTGGGGTTATGATATTAGCATCTGCCTTTAATTTATTTATATTACCATGTAATATAGTTTATGGTATGAGTGGTATTGGTGTTATTTTAAATAAAGCAACAGGAATAAGCCCATCTGTTGTAATATTAGCAGGTAATATTATATTACTTATAGTTAGTTTTATAATATTAGGTGTTGAAAAAACAAGAAATACTATTTTAGGATCACTTTTGTATCCATTGTTTGTAGAATTAACAGCATGGATGCCAGAATATATCGAAATAAGTATGAATGAACCATTATTAGTTGCTTTATTTGGAGCAGTTATTTATGGATTTGGAGCAGGTTTAGTTTTTAAATCAGGTTTTACAACAGGTGGTACAGATATCTTAAATCAAATAGTATCTAAATATGGAAAAATGTCATTAGGAAATGCCATGATATTTACAGATGGATTAATTATTTTGTTTGGTATATTTGTATTTGGCGTTACAAAAGCAATGTATTCAATAATTAACTTATATATTGTAAGTTTAATGACAGATAAAATAATGATTGGAATATCAAGTACTAAGTCATTCTTTATTATTACTGATAAAGAAGAAGAAATAAAAGAATTTATAATGGATGAACTTGGACATGGGGTTACAGTATTAAAAGGAGAAGGAGCTTTCTCAGGACATAAGCAATCAGTATTAATGTGTGTTATTCCAACAAGAGAATATATGACAGTTAAAGAAGGTATACATAAAATAGATAAAGATTCATTCTTTGTTGTATCAGATGCTTATGAAGTAAATGGAAATAAATAGGAAGGTGATAGTGTGGATTTAATATCATTAAAAAATGTTAAAAAACAATATAAAACAGGTGTAGTTGCTATACATGATTTATCACTTAATATAGAAAAAGGTGATTTCGTTTTTGTAATAGGATCTACTGGATGTGGTAAATCAACTTTTATAAAAATGTTATATAGAGAAGAAAAACCTACAAAAGGAAAAATAATAGTAGGTGGTATTGATGTAGCAAAACTACGTAATAGTAAAGTATATAAATTAAGAAGAAAAATTGGAGTTGTATTTCAAGATTATAAATTATTAAATAAGTCAACTGCATACGAAAATGTAGCATTTGCACTTGAAGTATTAGGACTTCCAAAAGATGAAATACATGATAAAGTATTAAAGGCTTTGGAACTTGTTGGACTTAAAAATAAAGCTAAACAATATCCAAATCAATTATCTGGTGGAGAACAACAAAGAGTTGCAATCGCAAGAGCAATCGTAAATGGTCCAAAATTACTTATCTGTGATGAACCTACAGGAAATCTAGATGAAGTAACTAGTATGGAAATAATGCAAGTACTTGAAGAAATTAATAAATTAGGAACAACAATAATTATGGTTACTCATGATACTACAATAGTTGATAGATTAAAGAAAAGAACAATACTTTTAGATAGTGGAAGAATTTTAAAAGATTA
>Ga0256405_10011723_pt1 | contig 11080 bp, 13 predicted proteins | sample RumenRJG_02DNA_FD_189096 | JGI IMG/M metagenome (GOLD analysis project Ga0256405, IMG submission 189096) | Bovine rumen microbial communities from Lethbridge, Alberta, Canada - RJG_02 | ecosystem: Host-associated > Mammals > Digestive system > Stomach > Rumen | place: Canada: Alberta...
TGAACGGTCACCTCGCGCGGCGCGAGGATGACGTGATCGGAGTAGCTGACGCCGTCCTCGACGGGATAATCCGTCATTTTCGCGGTCTGCTTTTCGGCCTCGGAGATCGTGACCGTAAAAGTGAGGCCGCCGAGCGAGCGGATGTAGGCGCCGCTCTCGCTGATCTCTGGCATCCGCTCACCTCCTACTCTGTCGTCATGCCGCCAGCGTCATCGTCAGCGATCGCCGCGAGCGGCGACTGCATATCGCGCACGAGCTTGGCATTACTCGTGTCGACCGCCGCGCCGACCTGATCAGCGACAGCGCCGGCGGTGCCGTCTATCGTTTGGACGTTGACCGTCGTGCTGTTGTTGACGGTGACGGGGATGTCGTACCGTCGGCTGTGGTCGTCGGTGCTGTTGATCGTCGTGGATCCGAGCGGCTGAGCCGCACCGAGCACGCGGCCGCCGGCCGCCATGTTATTGATCACTGTGCTGACGCTGCCGCCGGATTCAGCCAATGCCGGTGCGCTGCCGCCGGCAGACGCCGCCGCAAAAGCCGCCATCACTCGCCCCGGCGTCGGTATCGCCGCCGGCTGCGCAGCCTGCACGACGCCACCGGCCTGCCTGATGATCGCCTGCCGCTGCGGATCGGTGTCGAGCACCTGCACCACCGGTGCGGCCGTTGCCGCCGGCTTAAATTGCGGCGCGCTGGTCGAGCCCTCGACCGAGATGCCGATCTGCTTTTTAAGCGCATCGGGCATCCAGCCGGTGACGGTCTGGATAAAGCTATCCCACTTTTTGCTCATCCACTCGATCGCCGTGGTCCACCAGCCGCGCAGAGTCTCCCAGATGCCCGTCAGAGCTTTGGAGATCTTGTCGGGCAGCGACGTGATCCACTCCTCGATCGTGGTGCCCCACTCGCGGAGCGACTTAAAGATCTTGATCGCCGGATCCCAGTTAAAATAGGTCTTGCCGCCGCGCATCGCCGTGGCAAAGTCGTCCAGCAGCAGCATCACGCCGACGATCGCCGCGCCGATCAGGACAAAGGGATTGGTCGCCGCTGCCGCGATCTGCGCCAGCGTCACCTTATGCAGCGCCAGTGCGTAAGCTGCCGCGCCCCAAAGCAGCGTCTGGAGCACCGTCTGCGAGACGGGCCCGAGGGCGTCAAAGACGCCCGTGAGCACCGTCAGCGCATTGGACACGACGCCGACTGCCTCGGCGAAGCCAATGAGCAGCAGCGCCAGCGGCTGGAGCACCGCCGCGCCGAACCGAACGAGCGCCCCCTGATTGATGATGATCGTCCTGCGCTGGCTGTCAAACGCCCGCTCAAACGGCTCAAAAAATCGCGACGCAATGCCCTGCCAAAGCAACGACATGATGCGCACGAGGCGCGACTGTGCCGAGTGGAGGCGCTGCGCGGCCTTGACGGCCTCGTCAAAAGTCGGCGTCATCGATCCCAGCGCCTGATCGAATTCGCGCGCGTAGTCCATCATGCCGGACCTGAGCGCGCCGATCACCGCCGGCGTCATCTTGAGCAATTTGCCGAGCGCCTGCGCGCGGCCCTCGTCCATCTGTGCGAACTTCGCGCCGAGCTCGTCGATGAGCTTGGTCGTGTCTTTCAAGTTGCCGTTTTCGTCGCGCGTGCTGATGCCGATCAGGCGCCACGCCTTGACGCCTGCGCCGATACCGGCGGCCGCCTGTGCGGCCGACTGGCGCACGCCCTTGAGGGCGCTGTCCATCTCGGACGCGTTGACGCCAGCCAGATCGGTGGCGTAAGCAAGGCGCGCCATGCCGGCCGCCGAAGCGCCGACAGCCGCGGCGCTGTTGGCGAGCGCGTCCATTTCGGTGGCCGTGCTGATGATCGCGCTAAATGCTCTCTTGACGGCCGCGATGCTGGCCAGACCGGCGACCATGCGCTTGAGTGAGCTGGTCACCGCGTTAGCTGTATCGTTGAGTTTACTGCTCTCGGTCGTCGCTTCACGGCTGGCATCGCCGACGTCGCGGAGCTCTTTGGCGGATTTGTCGGCCGCCCGCGTGAAGTCCTGGGCCTCGCGCTCGGTCTTGTCCAGGCTCTTGCCGAGCCCGTCGACGCTCTTTTGCGCCGCATCGCCCTCCTTGCGGAGATTGGCCGCGCCACTCTTGTCGAGCGACCACGCGATGCGGTATAGATACTCTCCAATTGTTTGTGCCATCGTTGTCACCTCGGTCGAGTGGCGCGATTTTTATCACGTTCGCGCTCATATAAAACTCGCTCATTGTGATCCTGCACGTCGAGCGCCTGATTGAGCCGCGCCACGCCCTCGAGGTCGATGTTGCCGTCAAACAGCCGGGCGCCGTCGAGGCAGCCGCGGAGGACCGGCCGATAGAGCCAGTCCTCGCCGTCGTCTAGTCGCCAGAGGGCTGCGCCCGCTCCATCGCTCTGGCCATCGCGCCCGTCGCCGCTCCCTTGAGCATATCGCGCACCGCCGGCGGCAGCGAAGCGAAAAAACCGTCAAGTGCTCCCTTGACGACGTGATACACGATCGCGCCCTGTGTGTACAGGTCGAGGTCGTACATCATCGCCCCGCCGCGGCGGATCGGCGACCACGTGCCGCCGTCCTTGCGACTGACGGTATCGAGGCAGGCGTCGATCACGTAGTCGAGCTGGTCGTCAGGCAGTTTGCTGACGGCGTCAACAAATGAGTTGACGGCCGCGATAAACGCGCCCTTGCTGTCGCTGTCCTTGACGCCGTTAATCGCGTCGGCAGACGGAGAGAGTACAGACGACAGACGCCGGGCGACGTGGAACTGTCGCCGAGCGTCCATCGTCTGCGCCCGATACTGGACGCCGTTGATTTCAAACTCAATCATGTTAGACAACCGTCAGCGGGCCGGTCTTGCCGCTCTGGATGGCGCCGTTAAAAGTCCACTCGAGCGTGTTGCCCTCGGTGGCCCAGCTGTTCTCCGGCAGGCCGGTAAAGGCTGCGCCGCTGATGACCTCCTCGTCGCCGGTGATGATGTTGCGGACGGTGATGACATTTTTGCCCCAGTTGACGCTGCCGACGTCCTGGTAGTTGTACAGCTCGCGCAGCTGCGCGTTGACGGGCGACGTCTTGAGCAAGCGGATCGTGACGGTGCACGCGCGCGCCACGTGATGCGAGTGCATGACGTGGCCGTCAGCGCCCAGCGTCATCGTGTCTTTGTCCTCGACGCGGGTGATCGTGATGCCCTCGGCCGCGTTGCCGCCCTTGAGCCCGAAACTGCCGCCGGGGCCGGAGATAGCCGCCTGGACATCAAAAAAACTATAAGTGCCGTAACCGATAGCCATGATTATCTACCTCCTACCGGTTGATGCTGATGATCACATCAGCAGTGTGGATCGCGCCGGCCAGCTTGACGGCGATCTGCATGGGCGGAGCCATGCGCGCCTCGCGCTCGCTCTGGTCCTGATCGTCGACGCTCGGCATATAGACATAATAGCCGCTGTCAAGGCGATCGCCGCGCTGGAGCGTCCCGAAGCCATCCGCGTTCCAAATACCAGGGGCCGCGAAGCCGTTCTGCACGGCCTGATCAAGCACGCGCTGGGCCGCGTTGACAAGCTGCGCCGTGCCCTCGTCGGTCTGCGGGATTTTAGTCTGGCTCTGGTACAGCAGGTTATACAGCGCCACCTGGATGGCATCGGCCAGCCAGTCGGCGCCGTGCAACTCGTCAAAGTAGCTGCCGTCAGCGTTCACGCCATACTGCAAAATTGCCGTGTCGTTATCGTACAAAACGAACACGTTGCCGTTTTTGCTTTCAAGCGTCTGCGCCTGCGTCTCGGTGAGCTGCTCGTAGACCACGCCGGGCAGCTGTTTGTACATCAGTGTGATCGTCGTCCTGTTGCCGGAGAAATTGACCGCAAAGGCGCGCGCGAACATCGAGCAGACCGCATAGGGATTGTGGCTGCTGTAAATCCAGGACGTGCGGCGATAGCCGGCGGCCTTGAGCTGGCTGCCCAGATCGGTGTCGACCTGCGCGCTTAGGACGTTGGTGTTGGTGATCGTCACACCGTAGCGACGGGCCTTGCTGGCCCCCTCGATAAACGCGGCGACGGCCAGATGATCGGCGTCGCTGACCGCAGCCGAGGCGCAGAAGGTCAAACCATACCATGCCGCGGACATATCGGCAAACAGCGCGGCAGCGACGGCGGGCGACTCGGAATCGGCGCCGGCATCGACAGCCACGGCCGCACCGGCCGTGAGCCCCATCATCGAGGCGACCGTCGACGAAGCGGTATCCGAAGCGTAGCCGATGGATCCGGTCGAGCCGGACGTGGCGCCGTAGACGATAAACTGCGAGCCATTCCAAACGCACGACGTGCCGGCCAGCGCGGTGTTGAGCGCGGTGCTGACGATCGTCGCCACCCCGTTGAGGTTGGTGACGCCGCTAAAATTGAGCGCGGTCAGGTTGATGTCGGTGCCGTCAATGGTGATATCAAGCTCGCCGTTGGTGATCGCGGTCCAGTCGGCAAGCGTCTGCTGCGCTGCCGTCAGGATCGCGCCGGTCAGCTGAGCCGGCACGGCCGACGAAAGCCAGCGGCCGATCATCAGCTGAGCCGGGCGCGGCGACTGCCCGAAGTAGAGTGACGCGCCGTAGTATTCGGGCGCGTTGACGCCGAAATCCTGAGCGACGGCCTCGAGCGTCGTGTAGACGCGCAGCCGCTCGCTAGGACCGATGACGGCGCTGTCGCCGAGGATCAGCAGAGTGCCAAATCCACGACGGCCGGCCGCCACAGGCGAAAAAATGGTCTGCACGCTCACGAGGCGCGAGACCGAGAGTGCATTAGCCATGAGGTTTTACCTCCTCTGTGTCAAAAGCGACGGCCGTGCCGTCGTCTCCGTTGATGCTGCCGGTGCTGCGCAGCAGATTGAGCACCGCGTAGCTGCCGCGGCTCTCGACGATAAAGCGCGCCGAGAGGTCCACGCGCTGGCGCCAGACAAGCGAGTCAAGCTCCGGCACGGTCACCGGATCGCCGACGGATTGCAGGGCGATGCCGACAGCGCGCAGGGCGCTGCGGTTTTGCCAGACGCACAGCCCGCGCCGCAGCAGGCCGGCGAGCGTGTCGGCGTTTGGTCCGTAAAAGACCGCGCCCATCTCGTAGCGGTCATGGTCGACGACCGTGTCGCTGCCGTCGCCGGCGCTGACGTGAGCCACGTCCGGCCACGGGTCAGAGCTGACGCGCACGATGTCAAAAGCGCACCAATCCGTCAGCGGGTCCGGCTGCAGCGCCGGATCGAGCTGCCGCGACGGGCGCACAAGCGTGGCGCCGAGTCCCGTGATGCCGGCGATCGTGTCGTGCCACAGATCCTCCAGCGCGGTGATGCCGAGCGGGCTCGACGTCTCCGTCAAGTAGCCGCCGGTCGCTGATGTGTTGCTCATGTCGTCACCGCCTTGAGCTCACAAATCGCGGACCAAAAACAGCGCCCGTACATCCACGAGTCGCAGACCTTGACCACCCAGCGGGCGCCGGACCAGATGATCTCATCAGGTTGAGCGCCGGCCGTGGCGGCCTGCATTGCCGTCTCGCTGAGTACTTTGATGTGACCGCGATCGCGGTCGCCCTCGGGCAGCCGCTCCAGGTCTTTTTCGGTCGCCGGTCTGACGACCGCGCCGATCGGCGTCGTCGTCTCGGTGACGGCCGTGCGGCCGTGCTCGTCGATCGTCACAGCGCGCCGGCAGAGCGTCACCGTCGTGCGAAAATGCGCATCAAGTAAAACGCGATTGACGTCTAGCGTCGGCATCACTGGCCGTCACCTCCTCCCTCTGTCACCACGTAGGTGATCGACTGGCGCAGGGCACCGGTATCGATCAGCGGCCGATCATTGGCGCGGCGTGCCAGCTCGCGCTGCAGCTCACTCTGCTGGCCGCGCGCCGTCTTATCGGCAAAGCCTTTATGCTTGGCCACAGTGCGTTGGGCGCGCGCCATGATCGTGCGCGGGCTCAGCGGTTTCCAATCGTTGTCAGTAAATACGCCGCGAATACTGGCCTGACAGATCAGGCCGACGCGCTCGGCTGCAGGCCGGAGCGTGCCGCCGGTGCCGAGCTGCTGTACGCCCTGCGCCATCGCCTCGCGGACCTCGTCGCGGCAGCGGGCGAGCCCGGGCTCCATAAAAGGCCGCGGGGGGATGCGCCGCGCCGGATCGCCGTGCTCGTTGATGTAAGCGATCTCCGCGTTGCTGATCGTGTCGCCCTCGCGCATCGCCGTGGCTCGCGGGATACCGACGAGCACCTCGGTACGGACGGCGCGCTCGAGGTTTCGCGCGAGCTCTTCGGGCTTGACGCCTTTAAACTCGACCTTGATGCTCATCAGAGCTGCATCCCGCCGGCGCCGACAAGGGCGCGCAAGTCCAAAAACTGGCGCCCGTACACAGTCGCGCCGAGCTGCCCGTCGCCGGCATAGGCGCCAGCGTCGTAGCCCTCGGACCAGCTGACGCCGTCTGCGCTCTGGCTCTGACTCGTTGCCGCGCCGGAGGCCGTGCCCGTCGGCAGTGAGTAGGCGCCGCTCGTCGCGTCGTAGCGCTCCATCATGGTGAGGTAGTGCGCCGTCAGCAGCCCCTGACCGTAGTCCTGCAGGCCGGAGCGCTGCCAGCGTCTCGAGTTGACCATCACGGCCGCAAAGTCGAGCCAGTAGGTGATGCGCGCGTCAGGATACTGCGTGCTGTCGGCAAAGGGCGGATAGGCCGCGCGGAACGCGGCCACATCCATGCTCATTTTTTGCCCGCTCGCTTGACGGGCTTGGGATGCTGCGCGGGCTTGGCCGATGCCGGCTGTGCCGCGGGCTTGACCGCGGGCGCCACCGCGGGCGCTTCCGGCTGCGGCTCGGGCTGCGGCTCCGGCTTGGGATCGTCGATGATCTGCGCCAGTCCATCGGAGATAAGCGCCTTAAAGTACCAGTGCTCTGCGAGTGCAGCGTCGATGGTGTGCGCGCCGCACTCGAGCACTTTGTCACCGATGCGGACCGGGCGCTTGATGAGCGCCCGCATGGCTAGATCCCGTCGACGTATCCGACGGTCGTCGGATAGACGATCTCGACCTCGCCGATCACGCCGTAGACAGTGACGCCGTAGGTGTAGTCGTGCACCTCAACGGGCATCGTGGTCAGCGGCGTGCCGGCAATGCGGACCATGTCCTCGCCGCGGGTGTAGAGCACAGCGCGGTCGGTGCTGCCGGCGCCCAGACCGGGCAGGTAACGCGAGTCGAGGATATTGAGCTCGCGGCCGTTTTTGACGGCACCAAACGAACGACGCTTGAGCCAGTCGAGGATGGTGATATCCGGGATCGTGGTGCTCATGGGCGTGGTCGCGATCACCGCGTACTGGTCAGGCGGCAGGATCAGCGTGTCAGGCGCGTGGCTGTAGCCGCTCGCCGTGTAGATCGCCTTGGCGGCCACGTTGATGTCCTCAACGATGTCAAGCGGCTGTGCGCTCGCCCAGTTGCCGTTGGTGGCGCTGGCGGCCGTGACGTTGGCGTCGTTGTACAGGCCGGTAAAACCGAGCTGAGCGTCACCGGTGGCGACGATCAGGTCCATGTCCAACTGATATTTCTTGTTGAGGGCGCGCATCTTCTCATCGCTGATGTTGCGGCCGAGAGCCTGCGCGGCCTCAAGCTCAAACACGGTGTAGTCGATCGCCTGAGCCCAGGGGCGCAGGGCGTGCGTGACCATCTCGTCAGCGATGCCGACAGTCGGGATCGTTCCGTTAGCACGACGGCCGGCCCACGAAATACCGGGCGTCGCGATGCCGCCATTAGCGGTCCAGGCCTGTCTAAAAAACGCCGTGGCCTGATCACCGAGGCCCACGTTGGTGCGCATCGAGATGACCATCGGCCACTCGGTCTGCCCACTCAGCGGCTCGTTGAGCCGCATGTCGTAGGCGGTCAGCTGTTTGGTGAGAAATGCGGTGAGCGCGTCGCGCTTGGCTGCATCCAGTTTGTACATGGTATCTACCTCCTCCTCTTACAGCACGCGGATCTGGGCGAGGTCGTAGTCGTCCTTGGCGCCCATGAAGATCGTGTCATTCGCGGCGACCAGACCGGTGCCGCTGGCGGCCTCCGCGGCGCCGACGGGCTCGCCGGCGCTGCCGGCCGCGTTGCGGACATACACCGCGCCGCCGAAAGCGGGCACCGTGCTGCCGTAGACTTTGACGTTGATATAGCCCTTGATCATGATGTCGATGGGCTGCGTGGGATCCGGCACGCCGCTGTCGCCGAAAGCGGGATTCGCGCCGCCCAGCTGTACAGCATCGGGGCGGACACTCCAGCCGTAGATGCTGGCGGCCGTGTCGGTGCTGGTCAGCATGCGCACAGCGCCGTTGCTGGCGAGCGCGACAGGCACGCCGTAGGCAGTGACGTTCTCGTTGGCGTGCGTCTCGATAACTGCGAAGCTCTCGCGCGCGACCTGACCGGGCAGGCCGACAGGCATAGACTTGCCGATAACATTAAAAGCCATGTGTTATTCCTCCTTACTTTTTGCCGTAGTTGGCGTAGCGCTCCGCCACTTTCGCGGCGTAGTCGTCCATCTGCGCGGCGTCACCGTGCGACACGGGCGACGGGATCGCGCTGTTGTTGATCGTCGCCAGTGCGGCCGATGCCGCCTTAAACACAAGCGCCACGCGGTTGTCCTTGACGCTCGCCCAGTTGTCGACCTTGCGGCCGGCGACGCTCATGATGATGGCGCGCTTGCGGTCATCATCGCAGGCGCGATCAAGCGCGCGGCGCATCGTGTCGAGCTTGGCCTTGCGCGCGTCGGCCTTGGCATCCGTCTTGGGCAGGTCGTAGCGCATACCCGGCGCCAGGATCTCGACCCTGTTCGCGAAGCCGAGCGGCTTGGCGTCAGTTTTCTCCTCGGCGGTCGTCTCGACGATCGCCTCCTCATCGAGCAGGTTGGTCTCCGCTTCGCCCTCGACCTCGGCGCGCAGAGCGTCGCGCTCCGCCTCAAGCTCGGCAATGCGCGCCTTGAGCTCGTCGATCTCGTCGTCGCCCTTGGGCGCGCACTCGTCGGCCGCGGTCTCGGTCGTTTCGGTCGTCACCGTCTCGGTGCCACCGCCCTTGCCGAGCAGCATCCCGAGCATCTCCTTGATCTGCTCCCAGCTAAAAAGGGCCTCTTTTTTCTCGTCCATATGTGCTCCTCCTTTGGAGTCTCTGATCGCGCACTCGCTGCCGGCACGACCTGCCGGCACCAGTGCGACGTGATTGCCCCGGATGTGCGTCTGTCGCTCCACACCGGGCTCCACCTGCTCGACGGTCACGTCATAGCCACAGCTGACCTCGCGCAGTCCTCCATTTATCGCGTCGATCGCCGCGGCATCGCTGATAACTAAATCTGCGATCACCTTGTCGGCGTCATCGCCCTGACCTCGCCTGACGTTGGTAACGTGACCGACGGCGTACTGCCGCCAGTCATCCGGCGTCACCTCGTCCACGTCAGGATGGCCCAACGTGACCGGCTTGCCCTCAAAACTCGCCAGCGCTGCCGGCGCGAACACCTGCGCGGGCTCGCGGCGGCTGATGATCCGCCCGCTGGCGTCCGGCTCGATGCCTGGGCTCATGCCCTCGCTGGCGTAATACTCATACTCGCCCGTGCGCGCGATCGGCACGCCGGTGCATATCAAAAAGCCCTCCGGCGTCGTGTGACGCTGAGGGCCGAGTTCACTTGTTATCAAATAGCGCGCCATGCGCGTCACCTCCATCAAGCGCGTCACAGATCGCGCGCTCTCGATCGCTCAGCCGCCAGACCTGTGCGGCGGCAGCCTGTGCGGCGGCAGCCTGTGCGGCGGCTCTTACTTTCGCCGTCGCCGTCGAAAGTAAGAAGCCGCCTCCGAAAAGCGCCTTGTCTTCGCCGCGCTGAGCATCCATCGCCCGGATAAATGTGCACTTATCACGCGGAACGCGGAACTCGATGCCGTACTGGCTCATCAAGCCCACTTTTGCGGCCGTCAAGACCTCCGCCGGGTATTCGTATTTCGGCAGTTCACGATGCAGCTCGCGCAGGTTTATATCGTTCGCGATTTTAACAACTTGATAAAGTGACGGTGCAGATCGCACCGCGGCGTCCTCAAGGTTAGTCAAAAATGACGTGCGCACGTTCGCTCCGTTGGTGTAGGTGATGTCGCAATAGCTCATGATCGCGCATACCTCATCCTTATTGAAGCAAGTCAGCGACGGCGCGAATAAAAAGAACTTGATTCCGCGATACAAATAAAAGCGCACGATCTGTGACAGAATCGAAAACGGCGGATTATCAACGACGCAGCAGCCGGCCGGATAGTCGAAATGCTCATAATCGCCACCAGGGTAAAACGGCCGCACGAACGTCCGCCGGTCTAATCCGTATTCCGCTGCGCACCAGTCAGCCACGGCGTCGTAGATGTTGGGCGGCGTGTAGCAATCGTCGGTCGTTTTCTTCGGTTTGAACTTCTCGACGAACGCATCATACTCAGAGAGCTGCGGAGCGTCGTCTCGCTCCACATCATCAAACAAAACGCCCTGCGTCATACGATACGCGTCACCTCACAATTTAACGAGCACATCAACGCGGCGCGGCCGCGTTTTATGATCTCCTGGCCGCGCGTTGCCGGCGTATTCTTTTCGCCAGATGATATTGGCGTCAGGCTCTACATTAGATTCGTACTCGCTCATAAATACATCATGCATTTTTGCCAGTTCTTTTACCCAGCGCATGTACGCAGGATAATCAAACGGCGGTACACCGCCGTATTGACTGCCTGTTTTATACGGTGGGTCGCAATAAACAACAGCCCCCGGAGGAATCTTCAAGTCATCAAAACTACCGCAAATAAAAGACATTGTTTTTAACGAAGCAGCTTTTAATGCTCTGGCGTTTTCTTTTGCATAATTTCGCACACGCCCCCCACATAACCGCGCGCGAGCATAGCCATGAAAAAAATCACCTGCAAAACAACAACAAAATCCCGCAAAACCTGTTAATGCGGGATTCTTGTCTTTATTATATTTGATATATCGCCAAGTCGTCTCGTTTAAAGTATCCGGCGGCTCGAATGAGCCATCAGCCACGCCTTTGAGCAGGGCGATCAGATACGGATGCAGATCATTGCAAATAATCG